>OWJS01000229.1_pt1 | contig 20829 bp, 16 predicted proteins | sample 1732961 | NCBI WGS metagenome assembly OWJS01 (sample SAMN05065774, study PRJEB22554) | human gut metagenome | biome: ENVO:2100002; feature: ENVO:00000062; material: ENVO:00002003 | host: Homo sapiens | place: USA
CTACACGCGTAAGATCGTCGGCAGCGTCAGATGTGTATAAGAGACAGGCTATAAAATTAGTACTTTTGCCCACAAGTTCTGCTTCGGCCCCGGTCGTTTCGGGGGGAGCATTACAATACCAACGCAAAATTCAATAACGTATGAAAGTATTAAAATTCGGCGGAACATCAGTTGGTTCCGTAAAAAGCATCCTCAGCTTGAAACGTATCGTTGAAAATGAGGCAAAGAAACAGAGTGTAGTGGTTGTCGTGAGCGCACTTGGCGGTATCACTGACAAACTCTTGCAAACCTCTCAGCTTGCCCTCAAGGGTGATGAATCATGGAGAGTCGAATTCGATGCCATGGTTGATCGCCACCATAAGATGATAGATACCATCATCACCGACACAGCGGATAGAGAAAATCTTTTTAAATCAGTTGATGCCCTCTTCGAACAGTTGAAGAGCATCTACTTCGGTGTGTATCTGATTCACGACCTCAGCGAGAAGACCCAGGATGCTATCGTGAGCTATGGAGAAAGACTCAGCTCGAAGATTGTTGCCACACTGATTCGTGGCGCCAAGTGGTTTGACTCACGTAACTTCATCAAGACAGCTCGCCTCAATGGCAAGGGAAAGCATACCCTCGACAGCGAGTTGACAAACAAATTGGTGAAGGATACTTTCGCTGACCTGCCTCGCATTTCTCTCGTTCCGGGTTTCATCAGCCGTGACAAAGATACAGATCGTACCACAAACCTCGGTCGTGGTGGTAGTGACTATACTGCTGCTATCATTGCTGCAGCATTGAATGCGGAAGTCCTTGAGATTTGGACTGATGTGGATGGATTCATGACCGCCGATCCTCGTGTCATCAAATCTGCTTATACAATCAACGAACTGAGTTATATTGAGGCTATGGAGCTTTGCAACTTCGGTGCAAAGGTTATCTACCCTCCAACCATCTACCCGGTTTGTGTCAACAATATCCCAATCAAGGTAAAGAATACTTTCAACCCAGATGCTCCTGGTACCATTATCAAGAATAAGATAGATAGTGACCAGAAACCAATCAAGGGTATCTCTTCTATCAATGGTACTGCGCTCATCACTGTAACCGGTCTTTCCATGGTGGGTGTCATCGGTGTAAACCGCCGTATCTTTACTGCTCTGGCTAACGAGGGTATCTCTGTATTTATGGTTTCTCAGGCTTCTTCAGAGAACTCAACCTCTATCGGTGTACGTGAGCAGGATGTAGATGAAGCAGTAAACGTATTGAACCACGAATTCCACAACGAGATTGCAGATGGAGCTATGTATCCTATGCATGCAGAAACCGGACTTGCTACCATCGCCATCGTGGGTGAGAACATGAAGCACGCTGCCGGTATTGCCGGTAAACTCTTCGGTACACTGGGTAGAAGCGGTATTTCTGTCATCGCATGCGCTCAGGGTGCTTCTGAGACCAACATCTCTTTTGTTGTCAAGAGCGATTACTTGAGAAAGTCACTCAACGTATTGCATGACAGCTTCTTCCTTTCAGAATATAAGGTTCTCAACCTCTTTATCTGTGGTGTAGGTACCGTAGGCGGAAAATTGATTGAGCAGATCAAAAAGCAGTCTGCAGACTTGATGGAACGCAGCAAGTTAAAGTTGAATGTTGTGGGTATTGCTTCATCCAAGAATGCCATCTTCAATCGTGAAGGACTCGACTTGGAGAACTATCAGGCAGAGCTGAAGAATTCCTTGCCTAGTACACCGGAACTCCTTCGCGATACGATCCTGGCTATGAATATCTTTAATAGCGTATTCGTAGATTGTACAGCAAGCAAGGATGTTGCAACCTTATACCAGAGTCTGCTGGAGCATAACGTAAGTGTGATTGCTGCCAACAAGATAGCAGCTTCAAGCGAATATGAGAACTACGAGAAGCTGAAGAAGACAGCCATTCAGCGTGGTGTATTCTTCCGCTTCGAAACGAATGTGGGTGCAGGTCTTCCTATCATCGGAACCATCAACGACCTTCGAAATTCCGGAGATAAAATCCTTAAGATAGAGGCAGTTCTCTCAGGAACGCTCAACTTTATCTTTAATGCCATTTCTGGAGTTGTTCCATTCTCTGAGACAGTGAAGCTGGCTAAGGAGAAAGGTTACAGTGAGCCAGATCCACGCATCGACCTCAGTGGCATGGATGTCATCAGAAAGCTTGTCATCCTCTCCCGTGAGGCTGGATACCGTGTAGAACAGGAAGATGTAGAAAAGAATCTTTTTGTACCTAACTCTTTCTTCAAGGGTAGCATTGATGACTTCTGGAAGAAACTGCCACAGCTCGATGCCGACTTTGAGGCTAAGCGCAAGACTCTGGATATGGAGCACAAGCGCTGGCGCTTCGTTGCCACCCTTGACAAGGGTAAGACCAGTGTAGGTCTGCAGGCTGTAGGTCCGGAGCACCCATTCTACAATCTGGAAGGTTCCAACAATATCGTATTGCTCACCACAGAGCGCTACAAGGAATACCCTATGATGATTCAGGGATATGGTGCCGGTGCCAGCGTAACTGCAGCCGGTGTCTTTGCCAACATCATGAGTATTGCCAACGTTTAATTTCACCGTATCAATCAATAAAGGATAACAATTATGAAGCATATTATTATTTTAGGCGATGGCATGGCCGACCACCCAGTAGAAAGACTGGGTGGCAAGACCTTGCTTCAATACGCCCATACACCATATATGGATATGCTTGCCAAGAAAGGCAAGACTGGAAGACTCATTACTGTACCCGATGGTTTTCTGCCTGGTTCAGAGGTAGCCAACAGCTCTATCATGGGTTACGACCAGAATGAGGTTTACGAAGGACGCGGTCCACTGGAGGCAGCCAGCATCGGCTACGAGTTGAAGCCAACCGACCTGGCGCTTCGCTGCAACATCATCAACGTGCAGGATGGCAAGATCATTACGCACAATGGTGGTAACCTGGAGACAGAAGATGCTGATGTACTCATCAAGTATCTCAATGAAACTCTGGGAAAGGACTATCCTGATGTAGAATTCGTAACAGGTATCCAGTATCGCCATCTGCTCGTGGTGCATCATGGCAACAAGCACATAGAATGTGCTCCACCTCATGATCATCCTAACGAGAACTGGCATGATTTGCTCGTAAAACCTATCCTGCCGGAATCAGAAATAGAAGAGGGGCATATCTCATGCAGCGATACAGCCGCTCTTCTGAACGAGTTGATTATCAAGAGTCAGGAACTCCTGGAAAATCATCCTTTCAATATAGAACGCAAGAAGCGTGGCGAGCGTATGGCAAACCTGATCTGGCCTTGGGGCGGTGGTTACCGTCCACACATGCTGACTCTTTCGCAGATGTATCCTCAAATCAAGAAGGGCTCTGTGATTTCTGCCGTTGACCTGATTCGTGGTATCGGTCATTATGCTGGTCTTCGCAACATCATCGTAGAGGGCGCCACAGGCCTTTCTGATACGAATTACGAAGGCAAGGCAGCAGCAGCTATTCAGGCTTTGAAGGATGGAGACGACTTTGTCTATGTCCATGTAGAGGCAAGTGATGAGGCAGGCCATGATGGTGACTTGGAGTTAAAACTCAAGACCATTGAGTACCTCGACCAGCGCCTGATCAAACCTATCGTTGATGAGGTGAGCACATGGATAGAACCAGTCTGCATCTCGGTATTGCCAGACCACCCTACTCCAGTGGAGGTCCGCACTCACGTGAAGGAACCAGTTCCTTTCCTCATCTACTATCCGGGTATCAAACCTGATCAGGTAGAGGAATACGATGAGGTAAGTTGTGTAAGCGGTAGCTATGGATTGCTCCAGCTGCAAGACTTCATGAAAGCCTTTATGGCAATCAATTAAATAATAACAACTTAATGATAGTTTCCAAAGCTAATTAATGATAGCGTCCGAAAGCTAATCATAAAGTTCAAAGTTCAAATCTCAAAGTTCAAAGTAAAAATGAAATATTATTCAACAAATAAGAAAGCACCAATCGCCGATTTACATAAGGCGGTAGTTAAAGGTTTGGCAGAAGACCGTGGTCTCTATATGCCAGAAATCATCAAGAAGTTGCCACAGGACTTCTTCGACAATATCGAGAAGCTGAGCTTCCAGGAGATTGCATACCAGGTAGCTGATGCCTTCTTCGGCGAGGATGTAGATGCAGATTCTCTGAAGAAGATAGTATATGATACCTTGGCATTCGACTGCCCTGTTGTAGAGGTAGAGCCAAATATCTACTCCCTGGAATTGTTCCATGGCCCTACTCTCGCCTTCAAGGATGTAGGTGCCCGTTTCATGGCTCGCCTGCTCCAGTACTTCGTTCGACAGGAAGGTAAAGAGGAGGTCAACGTGCTCGTAGCAACATCGGGTGATACGGGTTCTGCTGTTGCCAATGGTTTCCTCGGTGTAGAGGGAATCCACGTTTACGTGCTTTATCCAAAGGGCAAGGTTAGCAAGATTCAGGAGAGCCAGTTCACTACCCTCGGTCAGAACATCACAGCCCTTGAGGTGGATGGTGTGTTCGACGACTGCCAGGCTTTGGTTAAGTCTGCGTTCATGGACGAGGAGTTGAACAAGCACATGAAGCTGACTTCTGCCAACTCTATCAATGTAGCCCGCTTCTTGCCTCAGGCATTCTACTATTTCAACGCATACGCCCGCATGAAGGAGAAGGGCTTGGCTGACAAGCTGGTCATCTGCGTACCTAGCGGTAACTTCGGTAACATCACAGCCGGACTCTTCGGTCATGAAATGGGCTTGCCAATCCATCGTTTCATCGCTGCCAACAATGCCAATGATATCTTCTATGAGTATCTCCAGACCGGCAAATATAATCCACAGCCTAGCAAGCAGACCATTGCCAATGCTATGGACGTGGGTGATCCTTCAAACTTTGCCCGCATCTATGACCTCTACAAGGGCAACCACGATGCCATCGCTGCATACATCAGCGGAGCTACCTACAAGGATGAGCAGATAGCAGACACGATGAAGAAGTGCTATAATGAAACCAAGTATGTACTTGATCCTCACGGCGCCTGCGGCTATCAGGCTTTAAAGGAACAGTTGAAGCCAGGTGAGGTGGGTGTATTCCTGGAGACAGCTCACCCAGCCAAGTTCAAGGAGAAGGTGGATAGCATCCTCGGAACCGACATCGAAATTCCAGCCCGTCTTGCAGAATTCATGAAGGGTGAGAAGAAGAGCATCCAGATGACCAAGGACTTTGCATCATTCAAGAATTATTTGATGAGCGAATAATATGAAAATCGTTATCTTAGACGGCTATGCAGCCAATCCGGGCGATTTGGATTATCATCTCCTGGAACAGCTTGGCGAGGTAGTGGTTTATCCACGCACTTCAGATGATGAAAAAGTGGAACGTGCCAAGGATGCAGACATCATCTTGTTAAACAAGGTACAGATGGATGCAGAAACTTTGGCTCAACTTCCTAACTTGAAGTATATCGGAATCCAGGCTACAGGTTTCAATGTTGTGGATATAGCTGCTGCCAAGAAACAGGGCATCGTTGTTACCAACATACCTGCCTACAGTACGGATAGTGTGGCACAGATGACCTTTGCCCTCATTCTCGCTGTTACCAACCGTGTAGAACATTACACTCAGGAAAATAGAAACGAGCGATGGGCTTACAACAAGGATTTCTGCTATTGGGATACCCCTTTAATGGAACTTGCAGGCAAAAAGCTTGGCATTATGGGATTGGGCAACATCGGTATGAAGGTTGCAAATATCGCCCGTCAGTTCGGTATGGACGTTTGCGCCTGCACCAGCAAGAACTCTTGCGACCTGCCTGAATGGATTCAAAAGGTCAGCAAGGATGGTTTGCTGGCTACCAGTGATATTCTCTCCTTGCATTGTCCTCTCTCAGATGATACCTATCACCTTATAAATAAGGAGAATATCGAAAAGATGAAGGATACGGCCATTCTGGTGAATACCGGTCGCGGCCCATTGGTAGATGAAGAGGCTGTTGCAAAGGCTTTGCACGACCAGAAACTCGGTGCTTATTGTGCGGACGTGATGAGTCAGGAACCACCTCCTAAGGAGAATCCTCTTTTCAAGGAGCCTAATGCCTATCTCACTCCTCACATTGCCTGGGCTACCTTTGAGGCTCGCAAGCGCTTGAATAGGCAGGTTGCTGCCAACGTAAAGGCTTTTCTTGAGGGAAACCCTATCAATGTGGTGAACCCATAAATTGTATATTTATTTCGATAAAACAAGAAAACCGCTTATTCCCTAGATTTTATGGGGGATAAGCGGTTTATTTTTTTTCCTTAAGGGAAAATAAAAATATCCTTAAGGAAAAATATATTTTTCTTTAAGGGTAGGAAAACTTTTCCTTAAGGACATTATTGCAACAGAGTAGCGTTGTATATTTATTTCTTAGATGTAAACATCAGTTATCTCACTGGAACCTATCGCCTTCTTACCAGAATATAGATAATAATAGGTGCACCAAAAAGTGGAGTAACGGCATTGAGCGGAACGATTCCCCCATCTGATGGTAGTGAACAGAGAAGATTACATAGAAGAGCAATAGCCGCCCCCATCAGCATTGTAACTGGCAGAAGCGGTCGATGATTTTCTGTACCAACCAGCAGACGTGCTATATGAGGAGTGGCAAGCCCAATGAAAGCTATAGGACCACAAAAAGCAGTAACTACTGCAGTAAGCATACCGGTTATGATGAGCAAGGCTATTCGAAGTTTCCTGATAGGAAAACCTAGATTCTCTGCATATTGCTCCCCCAACAGCATTGCATTAAGCGGTTTGATGAGTAAAAGGGAGACCAACAGACCGAGGATGGCAAATGGCACAAACCATCTCACCTCGTCCATAGAAACATTGCCGAAACTTCCCATTCCCCATACCAGATAGGATTTCACACCTTCTGCCGTACTGAAGAAATTCAATAACGAGATGGCGCTGCTGGCAAGATAACCTACCATCAAACCGATAATAAGAAGGACTGTATGACTTCTAACAATGGCAGAAAAAGCTGTGATGATTCCCATCACCAGCATTGCACCTGCAAAGGCTGACACAAGAATAGCCATGAATCCACCAATAGCATAACCACATTCTTCATCCAGAAAACCCAGACAAAGATTATTCAGACTTATGTTGCCTCCAAAGGCTAACATAACGATGGCAACAGCCAAGCCTGCTCCACTGCTGATTCCAAAAACATCCGGTCCTGCCAGAGGATTACGGAAAGCTGTCTGGAGTAGTAAACCGCTTGTGGCAAGAGCTGCACCAGAAAGCAAAGCTGTGATGGCCTGCGGAAGACGCGATTCGAGGATAATATAGCCATAAGTATCAGAGACAGCCTGATTCCCCGTCAATACATCTACTACCTCCCTGTATGGAATGTTGACGCTACCCCATACCAAATTGCCGAAGAACAACAACATGATGGCAACTGCCAAGACAATAGAGATAATGACTTTGTTCATGGTTTCTATTGTAATTGACGATGATAGAATCTCAAAGCTCCCAACATTCTGATATCCTTTGCATACTTCGAGAACTTAGCGTGATCAGCAGGATGTGAAAGGAGGATAAACTCACGAAGCAGGATTTCAGGATGAAAACCGGTGAGTTCAAAATAAGGCTCTGTACTGGTGTCCACTTCGTAAATCTGCGGATTGGCAAAGCAATGAAGAGCTTTGTAGCCATCATACTCCTGAAGCAATTGGGCACGTGTTAATGGTGCACCGCCGAAATACTTGAATGCCCAGACATCAATATCTTTGCCTTTTGAAAGAATCTGCTCCGGACTCATCGCAAGACTTCCACTGTGCAAATCGTCTTCAAAGACATAACGGGCGTTGGCATCCTTTAGCAAAATGCCAATAGTACTCTGTCCTCCAGGTACATACCATACGCTTCCCGTTTTTCTTTCAGTCAACACCGACAGACCTTGTGGCAACTTCTTGGCAACAGCCTTCAGCTGCTGATAATCCTGTTCTATGTGCGTAAAGAGCGAGTCCGCATTCTTATCAAAAAGCATCCCATAAAACTTCATCCATTCTGCTCTCCCCAATGGCGAAGTCTCCATATAATCAGCAGCTTCAATGATGGGAATATGAAGTTTATCCAGTTTACCATATCCTCCACTGTTCTCGAATGGAGAAACCAGGAGAGCCTCCGGCTTCAGGGAGATGATACGTTCAATATCCGGTTGCATACTGGAACCACAATCCACCACTCTCTTCCTGATATCTGGAATATTGATATAATTCATATCACATACGCCACTAATGGCATTCTTGCAACCCAGTTCATACATCAGCTGGCAATGGGGTCCCGTGAAGACCACGCTGCCCGTTACCGGTGTACGGACCGTATCAGTAGCGCATCTGGCAGATGATGAACGGCGCTTGGCAAGTTGGGTTACCGTTTCATTACCCTCTTTCCCTTTAGGCACCAGAATGTAGCGATGCAGAAGAGTTCCCTCTTTCCAAGGATTGGCAAGAATCACCTCAGTATATTCTTCTCCATGCTTCACCATAGTGAGATGCTGCGCATATTTCATCGGGATAGTATCTCCTGCATCCATATTATCTCCAGCCTGCGTCTTACCCACCTGGCAGGATACAAGAAGAGAAGCTATCCCCAAGAACAAAGCTGCCTTAAAAATCCTATGATTGATAAATATCTTTTTCATCATTAAACATAATTATATAATCTGTCTGCAAAAGTACAAAGAAAAAATAAGGCAGACAAGTTTTCTGCAAAAAAAATGCTCCGGGAAAAGTCTTGAAACCTTTCCCGGAGCAATAATCATTATTTCTAAAAGGGTTCAGGCAAAATTACTTGCTCTCCTCCTCAGCCTTCTTGGTCTCAGCAGCTGTAGGACCATAGTAGCCATAGTAAGCCTGGTAGCGAGTGTAACCCCAGTTAGCCTGAGTCTTCTCTGGGTCGAGCTCCTTAGCCTTGTCGAGAACCTTGATAGCCTCCTGGTAAACCACCTTGCGGCCATTTGGATCCTGCAAGTTACCAGCCTTGCTGTTGTAGCAAGCACCGAGGTAAACCAAAACTACAACGTTGTCTTGCTTTGCGTCAAGAGCCTGCTTGAGGCACTTGATAGCATTGTCTGCATCATTCTTCTGGATATACATCATACCCTTGTTAGCGAGAGCAACGAAGTTCTTAGGATTCTTAGCGATAGCGCCATCCAAAAGCTCCATCTGCTCCTTCTCCATCTTCATAGAAGAATACATAGCGTTCAAACCGTCAAGAATAACCTCGTTAGTCTGGTCCTTATCAAAGAGAGTCTTCAACTTGTTAACGTAAGCCAGAGAATCTTCCTTAGTCTTCAAACCATCCTTCATTACATAGAGCTTGAGGTTGAGAGCATCCTTAGCCTCCTTCTCGCTTGTCATAGCGATGTCGCAATACTTCTCACAACGAGCAGCATCCTTAGCCTGATAAGCATAACGAGCTGCGAAGAGAGCTACCTGACCGATATAATCCTTCTCAGCATCCTTCTGCTTGGCATCAATGCCAGCGAAGAGAGGATCAGAATCAGTATCGAGGAATGCACCCCAGTACTTCAATACCTCGTCTGCCTTATTGTTCTGAGCTGCAGCCTGACCTGCGTTTACGAGCTGCTGGCGAGCAGCCCAAACACGTGATGCATTGCCATTGAACTTAGGAGCCACCTTACCCTTAGCATTAGGAAGCTGATCGTACTTATAGCACTCAATAGCATTCATCAATGCATTGTAAGCACCCTCGTTCATAGCATTCTCATCCACTGGATCATTCTTCTTCATGATCTGATTGGTCTGCTGGATGCTCTGCTGGTCGTTGAAAGCCTTCATTCCGAGATCAACAAGCTTGTTGTAAGCCTTTGCCTTCTCAGCATCGTTAGCCAACTGACCCAAATTCTGCTTAACCAAAGCCTCAGCCTCAGCATAAGTCTTAGCTTTCAGCACTGCCTTGAGGGCATCGCTGTCTCCTGCGAATGCTGATGTGGTACCTAGTACCATCATTGCAGCAACGATTAACTTTTTCATTTTGTTTAAAGTTTAAAAAGTTGAAATTTATAATTCTTTACGCGTCTTCAATATGATGTGAACGAGCGTTCAGGATGTTACTCCTGAACGTTCTCGTCTTCTTGATTCTCTAATTCAGTTTCAGCCTCGACTACTTCTTCTGCTGTCTTGGCACCCACTGTGTCATTCTCAATCTCCTCGCTCTTCTTGGCCCAGGCAGAACGGCTTTCCTCCTCTACCGAAGCTTCGAGCTCTGAACTCATCACCTTACATACGCTGGCGATGACATCATTCTTCTTAGCCAGATTGATGAGACGAACACCCTGAGTTGCACGACCCATCACGCGGCAGTCTGCCACTGCAAGACGAATCACGATACCACTCTGGTTGATGATCATCAGGTCGTTTTCATCAGTAACGTTCTTGATAGCAACCAGACGACCGGTCTTTTCGGTGATGTTGAGTGTCTTCACACCCTTACCACCACGGTTGGTTACACGGTAATCAACTACGTCTGAACGCTTACCATAACCCTGCTCACTTACTACCATGACCGTCTCCTTCTCAGGATCATTGACAACAATCATACCAATCAAGGCATCATCACCCTCGTCAAGACGCATACCACGAACACCGGTAGAAGTACGTCCCATGGTGCGGATCTGATTCTCATCGAAACGAACGGCACGACCATTGCGGTTAGCGAGAATCAACTCATTATGGCCATTGGTCAAGCGAACATCTACCACCTCATCGCCTTCAACGATATTGATGGCAATCACACCGTTGGCACGAGGACGAGAGTATGCTTCCAGACAGGTCTTCTTGACAGTACCATTCTTGGTAGCGAAGACTACATAGTGACTATTGATGAACTCAGCATCATTCAATCCCTTCAATCGGAGGAATGCGTTTACCTGATCATCGCTCTCAATGTTGAGGAGGTTCTGGATTGCACGACCCTTTGAATTGCGGTCACCCTCTGGAATCTCGTAACACTTCAACCAGTAGCAGCGGCCCTTCTTGGTGAAGAACAGCATGGTCTGGTGCATAGTTGCAGGATAGATATACTCAGTAAAGTCCTTATCACGAGTGCGGGCACCCTTGGCACCAACACCACCGCGAGCCTGCTCACGGAACTCTGACAATGGAGTACGCTTGATGTATCCGAGATGACTGACTGTGATAACCACAGGATCGTTTGGATAGAAGTCCTCTGGATTAAACTCGTGATCATCTGGCTTGATCATAGTACGACGTGCATCGCCATACTTCTCCTTCACCTCATTGAGTTCATCCTTCATCACCTTCTTGCAAAGTTCTGGATCGTTCAAGATCTGGTTCAAGTAGTCGATGGTCTTCATCAGCTCATTGAACTCGTTATGCAACTGCTCCAGACGCAAGCCTGTCAACTGGCTGAGGCGCATATCAACGATAGCCTTACTCTGCAGTTCGTCGAGTTCAAAACGCTTCTCCAAGTTGCGCTGAGCATCAGAAGGAGTCTTGCTGGCACGGATGATATGAACCACCTCATCAATATTGTCGCAGGCGATAATCAATCCCTCGAGGATATGAGCACGCTCCTGTGCCTTCTTCAGTTCAAACTGAGTACGGCGGATTGTAACATCATGACGATGATCCACGAAGTACTTCACGCATTCCTTCAAACTCAGGAGACGTGGACGACCATTAACAAGAGCGATGCAATTTACTGAGAAAGAGCTCTGAAGAGCTGTCAACTTGAAGAGTTTATTCAAGAGAACATTAGCATTCGCATCACGCTTTACATCAACCACGATACGCATACCCTGACGGCCAGACTCATCGTTAACATTGGCAATGCCATCCACTCTGCCTTCCTTGGCAAGATCAGCAATAGCCATCACGAGCTGCTCCTTGTTGACACCGTATGGAATCTCGGTGATGACAATCTTATCGTGATTTTCGCCAGTCTCGATCTCAGCAGTAGCACGTACCACGATTCTACCCTTACCGGTCTCGTAGGCATCCTTTACTCCCTGGATACCATAGATGGTAGCACCAGTAGGGAAATCAGGAGCAGGGATATACTGCATCAAGCCGTCTGTATCAATATCATTATTGTCGATGTAAGCACAGCAGCCATCAATTACTTCACCCAGGTTGTGGGTAGGAATATTGGTAGCCATACCTACAGCAATACCGTTACCGCCATTTACCAGCAGATTAGGAATCTTGGTAGGCATTACGGAAGGTTCCTGGAGAGTGTCGTCGAAGTTGTTCATCATATCAACGGTCTCCTTGTCGAGGTCGTCCATGATGTGCTCACCCATCTTGGAGAGTCGGCACTCAGTATAACGCATCGCAGCAGGAGAGTCGCCGTCCACAGAACCGAAGTTACCCTGTCCATCAATCAAAGTGTAACGCATGTTCCACTCCTGACCCATACGAACCAAGGCACCATACACAGAAAAGTCACCATGTGGGTGGTACTTACCAAGTACCTCACCAACTACGCGGGCACACTTCTTGTAAGGTTTGTCACTGGTGTTTCCAATACCCAGCATACCATAGAGAATACGGCGGTGCACAGGCTTGAAACCATCACGTACATCAGGGAGGGCACGAGCCACAATCACTGACATCGAATAGTCGATGTAGCTAGACTTCATCTCCTCCTCAATGTTTATTTTCATGATTCTATCATGATCCATTGTCTGATTTTCGTCCATATTTAAATTTTAATTGTTTATACCTTATTATATATATACCTATTTACCTTCTATTTTCAGGCATTGACAGGTATTTGCCACCATCCAAGAGAGAAGCATCAGCGATAGCCTCCAACCAACCTTGCAAAAATGGCTCGAAATTGCGTTTAAGGGCTTTTTCTTGCGTTTTAAGCCGTTTTAGCCTCTGCAAAATCACGACAAAGGTACAAAAATAAAATGAAATAAAAGGCACAGAATCGAAAAAAAACGATAATTTAGCATTAATTGTGTTTTAAATAAGTAAAAAAGTAGCCTAAACTCTTGTTTGTTACCAAAATAATGTGTACTTTTGCATTATAATTTAATGAGTAAGACATGCAAAATCCATTTCAACATATCAACGACGTACTCAACTACAGTGGCAGGGAAGCCTACCGTATGTTGGGAAATCAGGTGAACACAGAGCACCTGATGTTAGGAATCCTGCATTGTAACAACAAGCAGGTGAACGATATTTTCGAGCATTTTGGCATCAACACAGACGTACTCCGCTCCACGCTTTACGATTCGCAGGAACAGGCGATAGACAAAATCTCTGCTGAGGAAATTGCGGAAACAGAAGAAGGACGAGCCTTGAAGTACGACAAGGAGACCAGCGAAGTGATCAGCGAAGCCATTATCGAAGCTCGTCTCTGTGAGGGAAAGGCTGCTCTGGTACAACCGGAGCACCTGCTGCTCGCCATCCTGAAGAAGGATGAGTGCGACCCTGCCAAACTGCTCATCACACAAGGTCTGACCTATAAGAAACTGTTCGACTATATCAATGGTATCAACCTGGACATTGACAACAAACTTAATAAGTTGAACCAAGAAGTAGAGAACTATAAGCGCAATCAGATTGACGGGGATTCAGAACAGGAAGCTGTAGATGAAAAACCGGAAACAGAGACTGCGCCAGAGCTGGAACAAGAATCTGCCGAAGGCGACATCAATATGATTGACCTGCGGGATAAGCAACAGCTTCCAGAAAATCAGGAAGAAGCCGATACTTCTACCCTTCCTGACGGTGCAGCTTCAGCCCAGGACAATCAGGGAGACCTGTTGGACCCAGAAGAGGAACCACTCGACTTCAGCGAAAATCAAAATTCCGGCAACGGAAAGCAGGGTGCCAACAACGGCAAGAATGCGCGCAATGTAGTGGGCGCCAAGCCAACCAAGTCGAATACTCCATATCTAGACAAGTTCAGCTACGATCTGACCAAGGCTGCCAAGGACGGAAGTCTGGATCCTGTAGTAGGAAGAGACAAGGAGATTACCCGCCTGATGGAGATTCTGGGAAGAAGAAAGAAAAACAACCCAGTATTAATAGGTGAACCTGGCGTGGGCAAAAGTGCCATAGTAGAAGGATTGGCACAGATGATTGCCAAGGGCGACCAGAGTTCCCTCTTCTTCAACAAGCGAGTATTGAGTCTCGATATGACAGGCATTGTTGCCGGCACCAAATATAGAGGTCAGTTTGAGGAGCGCATCAAGGGTGTCATCAAGGAACTGGAGAAAAACCCGAACATCATCGTTTTCATCGATGAAATCCACACTCTGATTGGTGCGGGTGGCGCAGAAGGAAGCATGGATGCTGCCAACATCATGAAACCAGCTCTGGCACGTGGTTTCATCCAGTGCATCGGAGCCACCACCCTCAACGAATATCGCAAGAGTATAGAAAAGGATGGTGCTTTGGAACGTAGATTCCAGAAGATCATCGTAGAACCTACTACGGCAGAAGAGACACTGGAGATTCTGCATAACATCAAGGAGAAATACGAAGAGCATCATAATGTGAGCTACACAGACGAAGCACTGAAAGCATGTGTAAAGCTTGCAGATAGATACATGCACGACCGTTCCTTCCCAGACAAGGCCATTGATGTGATGGACGAGGCTGGCGCTCACATTCACATTAACAGTGCGACCGTCCCTGACGAACTCATAGAGGCTGAAAAGAAACTCAATGCAACCATCGCCAAAAAACAGGCTGCCGTGGCAAGCCAGAATTTCGAGATGGCTGCAACATTGAGAGACTACCAGACAAAGCAGGAACGCGACATTGAGATGATGCGCAAGCAATGGGAACATGGCGATCCGAACCACCGTGTCACCCTAGACGAAACGGAAATCGCCAAGGTAGTAAGCAACATGACAGGCATCCCTGTCCAGCAAATGGCAGAGAGTGAGAATATCCGTCTTAGAAATATGGGCAAGGTACTCAAGGAAAAAGTGATTGCCCAGGACGCTGCCATCGACAAGGTTGTGAAATCCATCCAGCGCAACCGCATGGGACTGAAAGACCCTAACCACCCTATCGGCGTGTTTATGTTCCTAGGTCCTACAGGTGTCGGAAAGACCTACCTCGCCAAGAAACTGGCAGAAGAGATGTTCGGTTCGGCAGATGCACTCTTCAGAATCGATATGAGCGAGTATGCTGAAGGATTCAACACTTCACGACTCATCGGTTCGCCTCCAGGATATGTTGGCTATGATGAAGGTGGACAGTTGACAGAGAAAGTACGCCGCAAACCTTACAGCATCGTTCTGCTGGATGAAATAGAGAAGGCAAACAGCCAGGTGTTCAATCTCCTGCTGCAGGTAATGGATGAAGGAAGACTGACAGATGGAAACGGTCGCCTGATCGACTTCCGCAACACCATCATCATCATGACCTCCAACGCTGGTACCCGACAGCTCAAGGAATTCGGCAGAGGCGTTGGTTTCAATGCAGGCGGAATCGGCAGCAACGGGATGCCTATCGACGAAAAGGATAAGGAGTATGCTCGCAGCGTCATTCAGAAGCATCTGTCCAAGCAGTTTGCTCCGGAATTCCTCAACCGTCTTGATGAGATCATCACCTTCGACCAGCTCGATTTGTCTGCTATCACCAGCATCGTAGATCTGGAGCTGAAATCTCTCGTAAAGCGAATAGAGAATCTGGGCTATCATTTCCAGATGACCGACAAGGCAAAGGAATTCGTGGCCAGCAAGGGATACGATGTGCAGTTTGGTGCCCGACCATTGAAGCGGGCTATTCAGAACTACGTGGAGGACGGACTCTGCGAACTCTTGATGGAAGGCAACCTGAAGCCAGGATCCGTCATCAGTATTGGAAAGAATCCGAAGAAAGACGAATTGACTTTCAAAAATATGATAAAAGATTAAATTGGTATAGATACTTTTACTTATGGGAGCTTGTCTGTAAAGGCAGGCCCCCATTTTTGTTAATGATAGTTAACCGAAAGAAAACTCTTCACAAATTATTTTCTCAATTAGAAAATTTTGGTTACCTTTGCATTCACTTAAAGAGAAAAGCCATGATGGCTCAGTTGGTAGAGCAACGCATTCGTAATGCGTGGGTCGCGGGTTCGAGTCCCGCTCGTGGCTCTCTTTTCTTCCGCAAGCCGTGCTTGCATCTCCCTCCAAAAGTTTTTTTTGTCTGCGAGATTAGCACATCGGTAGTGCACGGGCTTCCCAAGCCTGTGAGGCGGGTTCGACTCCCGTATCTCGCTCAAATACTGATAATCAGCCACTTACATTATTTTTCACCATTAAAAACATAGTAAAATCCATCATTTTCAACCACAAAATAGGTACAAAATCGTGCATAATGTACGCCAATGTGAGTAGTTTTGTGAGTAATATGTGAGTAAAATTGAGTTGTGAGTAAAATTGTGAGTAAAATCTGTGAGTAAGTATGAATAGCATCAAGACATACGTTGAAGGAAAGTCTCTCAAGGTTTTCTTCATCATCAGTTATCAGGGAAAGAGATTCCAGGTCTATACCGGTATCACGAGTACCGTCAAGTTCAGCGGGATGATCTTCCCGAAAAGTGTTCCGAACGCAAGAGCCAAAACGGCGATGCTTGCAAGGCTATTTGCGTCCGTGGAGGAATATATCTATATGAATGGTGATCTTCCGGCAGCAAGGATGAAGGACGAAATCAAAGCCATCATCAACGGAAGGGCAGCATCTGTAGAGAAGAACATCCTCTACTACATCGATGAGTTCATCAAGACCAAGGCCAAAGACAGCACCAAGGAGATATTCCTCAGAACGAGGAAGAGGATTGAATCCTTCGATGAGCATGCGGATTTCGACAACATCGACAGGGACTGGCTCGAAAGATTCCAGGCACACGAGCTCCTGAAAGGGCGCATGAGCGGAGGAATCGCCATCGACCTCAGAAACATACGTACGGTGTTCAACTGGGCCATAGACAACGAGATTACCACCAAATATCCTTTCCGTAAGTTTTCCATCAAGACGGAGCGTCAGCAGTACCTGTATCTGAGTGCCGAAGAGATGAGGGAGTATCGTGACTTTCCGGTAGAGCCTTTCATGGAGAAGTACCGTGACTTGTTTATGCTCGGGTTCTATCTGATAGGCATCAACCTCTCCGACCTGCTCGAACTTCCTGCCGACTGCATCAAGAGAGGGCGCATTCAATACAAGCGCAACAAGACCGGCAGACTCTACGACATCAAGGTTGAGCCGGAAGCGATGGAAATCATCAAGAAGTATCAGGGAAAGAATCATCTTCTGTGTATCCTGGATGACGGAACGAAGGAGTCAAGCTTCCGTAGAACACTTGGTGACTATCTGAAGAGAATCGGACCTACCGAGATGAAGAAGAACAAGCGTGGCGCCTTGATCAAGAAGGAAATCAAGCCACTTCACAAGGATATAATATGGTACACTGCAAGAAGAAGCTGGGCCACCATAGCGGCGAGCATTGATATTCCGAAGGAAGTTATCGGCAAGGCTTTGGGTCATAGTGAATGGGATTCATCCACCACCGACCTTTATATTCAGTTCGACAATAAGAAGATAGACGAGGCGAACCGAAAAGTCATCGACTATCTGAACGGTTAACAAGGAAAATCCCCACGCCATCTGCAAATGACGTGGGGCAAACCTATAACCTAATAATTGCTTATGACGAATAATTCAAAATCCTAAAAGAGATGCCCGGCGCCGGGAGTGAGTCCGAACGCCGGGCGGAAGAGTGTTATTTGAATGTGTTAGTGCAAATATACGAACTTTTTCCGACATACGCAAGAAAACTGCTATTTTTTAGCGTACAATTCGTTCAATTCCTTGGTAAGCTCAGAGATTTTATTGGAAATCTCATCACACCTCTTATCGGAATGATTCATCGCATCGATAAGTTGTCTCAATGTTATCCTGTGCTTGCAGTAATTAACCTTTGCGTGTTCGCATGTCCATCTCTCCCTCCACAACATTTCCAGTAAGACGTAGAATCGGATAATTCTACTCTTCTTGACGATCTGATGGTTTGCAGTATCCGACTCTTTCTCAGCCTTCTTCAGATTTTCCTTTGTCTCTATCAGCTCTATTTTCAGCTTCTCGTTACAGCGGAGGGTGTAGCATACTTCAGTAATAAGGGAAGTCATTATAAACAAAAGAACAAACCCTCCCCAGGTTCCTATGAATACCTCCGCTACAGTGAGGCAGCACCCGAAGACAATGCACACGACAAAGATGTCGATGCGGTCGAAAATCATTTTTAATCTTTCTTTCATAACATTCAAAAAATTAGATGCCCGCCCCGAGCTATAAGCAGGAGACGGGCACGGTAAATTACTTAGTTGTCATCATCATCTGAGGAACGTTCCCGTAAACCGGGAGCTTGCCATCCCATTTCTCAATCCACATCTTTTTCAAGATAGCAGGAGTAAGGGAAGCTGTCTTGAGCTCGTTGGCCTCACGTTCTGCACGTGCCTGAACGAGCATCTTTTCTGCCTCTGCCTTCTTGACCGCAACCTCGTTGAGTGCTCTCTGTGCCTCCTGGATAGCCTTGTTTTTCTGATTGACGGCCTCCACGATGGAACTCGGATACTTCAAGCCTGATGTCAACTGCTCTAGATGGAAGTGCTCCCTGGCGAGAGCCTTGCTGAGCTGCGCCTCGATGGCACGTTCAACCAAATCCCTGTTGCTGACAATCTGATCAGTTGTGTACTTGTTGAGCTGAATACGGAACGCATCCTTGACGTAGTTGAAGAGCGTACCTTCAATGATGTCATTCAGCCCCTTGCGGTACTTCTTGAACACTCTCGGCGCATTGCCGTCAACCATCTTCAGTGACACGGTAGGGTCCACGGTGAACTCTGAGCCGTCCTTGGCGTTGATGGTGAACGCAGGGTAGTCGATGGTCTGGACGAACGTTGGGTACTCATAGACCTCCTCAGTGAATGGATTGTACCACACGCGGCCGGTAACGAGGCTAACGTCGTCAACGCCCTTGTCGGAGCCGTAGAGGTTCACCAGGATACCCTCAGAACCTGCATCGATACGCTCGCTGCAAGAAGTTAAACACAACGCTGAAAGAATCAGCGACAACATGAACACGAATTTAATCTTTTTCATCTTTTTTATTTTTGAATGTTAAACAATTTGTTGCGATGGAAACCAGAATCCAGAACAGGAGAATGGCTACGCTTACGATGTTCGTTGTCGTGTCTGCCTTGCTCACTCCCCTGAGTCCGACATCTACGACCATGAGGGTTATTACAACCCACGCCACGAATGCGGCGATTTTCCATTTGATTTTCTTCATTGTATCTATTTTTTAATTATAGTCTAGAACAACTCCTTGATTCTTCGGAAGTCCTCACCCTCTGGAACTGGGCAATCCTTTACCCACTCCATGTCCTTCACTTTCCACATAGACAGGTCGATGTCCTTAGGGAGAAGAGCCTTCATGTCTGCGAAGAGGTTGAGACGGAGGGAGCAGTCTGGGTCGAAACAGTCGTTAAGCTCTCCATTTCTCTTCTGCTCAAGCATCTTTGCGTTGATGTCGATAAACTCTTCAACATCCACCTTCTTGTGAGGCGTGAGGCAGATTCCGTCGAACTCGTAGCTGCAATCTCTGAGAATGTCAAAATCGAAGAATGCAGTATAGAGGTAGAACTTCGATTCCGGCAAGCCCATGGCGTATTGCGTCGCCTTGATGCCTCCGACAAGCCATGTTGTCAAATGGCTGTTACCAGGCAGCAGCGGTTCTCCACCCGTGATACTAATCTCATCATAGTCCAATCTGTCAACTACCGGAATCTTCTCGAAGTCGAACTGGTTGTTGCAGCACATCGGACACTTGTTGTGACACTTTGCAGTCACCAGCAATCTTAGTTTCTTGTTCATAATCTTTTAATATTTTTATGCAAATGCGATTTTCGGTCACATTTCGTTCATATTTCCTACCTTAATTATTCGTAAACTATCGCAACTCTCCTCTCGCACTCTTCTACGGAAAATGCTGCAACGTACGTTCTGAGATTTCCGACCTTTTTATACTCAGTATAGCAGAGCTCCCAGATATACTTGGCCTTGAGACCAGTCTTCAGGGTTGCGTCGATAATGTTCTCGAATGTATAAAACATACCAGTCAAGTTGTTATATAACGTAATCTGTCGATCGTCGTTAAAATCAACGCTATCATTGTTAGACGTGAAGTCTTCTACCGATTGAGCATGGTTCTTTTTGAGATTGAACTCATAGTAGCTCTTAGCCTTTTCGTACGTGTCTGCCTTCTTGCGAATAAAGCCAGACTTTTCTATATACTTGCAAAGCAAATCTTTTGCTGTGTCGAAATCAATTTCGGTCATCTCGTCCAAGACGTAATCATTACTGATTCTACAGATAAAGCGCTGCTTCTTGCGTATGATGCGGTCTTTTTGAGAGTCGATAGCCTTTTGCTCTTGCGAGTTATGCGAAGCTCCGTCAAGTTCGAAGTATATTCTCCAATATGGAACGAAGAAATCGTAATAGCACCATCTTGTGCCAATCTTGTAATTCCCCTTCTCTCTTGTGAAGTAGATGTTGGCATCAATTAACATCTGCTCAAATTTGGACTCGGTTTTCGAGTTTTTATTGAGCAACTTGTTCTTTACAGGAGTAAAACTATGTCTTACATACCCTATATTCTTTTTATTAACTTTCATCTTCCCTATATTTACTTATTTAAAATTAATATTTTCCTTTTAAAAAGGTTATATGAAACAGGCAATAGACCTCTGAGAGAGTGGTTCTCCCCCTT
>OWJS01000231.1_pt1 | contig 20758 bp, 19 predicted proteins | sample 1732961 | NCBI WGS metagenome assembly OWJS01 (sample SAMN05065774, study PRJEB22554) | human gut metagenome | biome: ENVO:2100002; feature: ENVO:00000062; material: ENVO:00002003 | host: Homo sapiens | place: USA
CCTCCTCGCTGTAATTGCTGTTGATGTCCATGGGGTTGATATACTGGGTGCTGGCGGGACCGATGTGAATAACCTGCCCATGCAGACGCTCCACCAGCGGAGCGTATTCTGCTTCCGGGTCGCAGATGATAATATCATCATCCGTCACCAGAAATGCGTTGGTGATCTCACGCTTTGCACTGAAGGACTTGCCAGAGCCGGGAGTGCCGAGAATCAGACCGTTGGGGTTTTTCAGCTTCTTTCTGTCCACCATGATTAAGTTGTTGGACAGGGCATTCAAGCCGTAGTACAGCGATTCTTTTCCGCTCTGGTACAATTCCTGCGTGGTAAACGGAATGAAAATTGCCGTGCTGCTGGTAGTCAGCCCTCGCTGAATTTCGATCTGGCAGTCAGCCAGCGGCAGGCTGCTCATCAGCCCCTGCTCCTGCTGGAAATCCAGCCGACACAGGTTGCAGTTGTGCTTCTGTGCAATACTGGATGCCTGAAAGACGTTGTTTTCCAGTTCCTGTTCCGTGCGCCCGGTGTTCAGCACCAGAAATGTGACAAGGAACATCCGCTCGTTCTGGCTCTGCAATTCTTTCAGCAGGGCTTTTGCATCTCTGCCGTAGGTCGCCAAATCCGACGGAATGATGTCGATATCATATCCGGCACGGATGGCTTTCTTCTGCTCCTCGATCTTGCTGCGATCCAGTTCCGTGATGGTGCGCTTGACCGTCTTGATGGCCTTGTTCTGGTCAACGGACTGGATGTGCATGGTAACAATCTGGGAAGAATCCATGTCCAGAAAATCCTTCAAAAGCTGGTCGCTGATGTCGGATGCCGTGATGCTCAGAAAGCTGACGGCGCAATAGATGCCGCCCATCTGGAACGTCCGGGAGTTTTTGAAGGCAAAGGCGGTGGGCGCAATGGCATCCTTCACGGAAAGGCCGCTTTTCACAAGGTCCTTCCAGTCAAAGTGAAACTTGCTGGCACCGTCCATGTTGAACATATCGTGCATGAGTTTCAGCCGCTGGACACCATTCAGGGGCTTTGCCTGCACACCCAGCCGGTGGAAGTTGTTCAGCAGATCGTTTTGGATGTGGTCCAGACGTGGCTTGACCTGCGCCATGCTCTCGCCCTCCACACCAAAGGTGATGAATTTGGTCTTGGTCAGACCATTATTGCCCTTGGCAAGCTGCTGGCGCAGCATCTGGGAATACTCCGCACGAACATCGTCAAAGCCGTCCTTCTGGTACGGAATGCGGATGCTCTTTTCAAACTCGGTGCTGTCCGTTGCCATGTTCACAAAGGACAGTTCAAATTTGATGCTGGAATCGAAGAAGTTCAGAAAACTGCACCATTCCTCAAAAATGGCGGTCTTGTCCTCCTGCTGGGCAAGCTGGTAATTGATGTCCTGATACTGGATGGTGCGGGTATAATAGTTTGCTTTCACCCGGCAAGTGCCGTCCTCAAACATCCGCTGCATGGGGATAGATTGCTGGGCAGTCCGGGGAACAGCAGGCTTTGCTTTCTGCCTGCGCTTCTGCGCAGACTGGGGCTTACTGTGCTTACCGGTCTTTTTCCAAAACGGAATCATGGGTCACGCCTCCCTTCATAAGCAGTGCATAGTAGTTGTTGGTCTTGTAGGGGCGAATCTTCGGGCGGAGAAACCGGGACTGCACATAGTACGACAGCAGCTTTTCCATGGGCTGACCGTTCTTTTCGTACATCCCAAGAAAGAACGCCGGCAGCATCACCGCCATCATGCCGAGGGTAGCGGCAGTGTTGCCGCCGGAATCTCGGAGAACAAAAAACAGCGGCACTCCAATGAGAGCCGCTGTACCGAAACAAAGCAGTTGCCGTTTGGTCAGGTTGAACGCCACTTTGGATTTGACCTTGGTCAAATCACGGGGCACGGAAATATACGCAGCCAAGTAAGCACCTCCTTTAGTGCGCTCCGAGGACAGATTTCGTCACAGAGCTGGTCTTGAACAGGCTGAAACAGAGCAGGACGGTGTAGCCCACGATGCTCCAAATGGAGTTGATGGCATCCCCGGAAATCGCCACGCTCTGGATCAGCACCGCATAAATTGCTACGCAGATGAGGATGAGAAAGCCCTGAAAACCCAGTGCAAACAGGCATTTCAGGTAGTTCTGCCCCATGTGCGATTGCTCGTGGTTGCCCCATGTTGCCATGGGGATGGGCGCAAGGCTCACCATGCAGTAGATTTCAATCATACGCCCGTAGACGATCACAAAAATGATGATGCTCAAGATCCGCATGGTGATGCCGATGAAGAAACTTTGTAGGAAAAGCCCGAACAGGGGTCCTACATCCATCTGCATCAGGCTGGATTGCAGCATGGACAAACCAATGTCATTGACACGGGTGTTCCCGGCGATGATGCCGCTGGAATCGGACACTACTTTCTGGGTGACGTCGAACACCGCCATCACAATATCGAAGGTGTTGCTGATGAGCCACACCGAAACAGCGGTCTTGAAAATCCAGCGCATGATGAGGGCAGGCTCGAATTGCGCCATGTTGTTGTGCTGGGTGATCATCTCGATCAACTCATAACAGGCGATGAAGGTCAGGATGATGCCTGCAATGGGTAACACCACATTCCGGGAGAGGGCTTCGATCATTGCGAAAACGCGCGGTTCAAAGCTGGAGGGCTTGGTGCCCATCTGCTGGGCGATATTGCCGACCTGCGTGTTCACATCGTCGAACAGGCCGGAAAGATTGGACATAATGCCTGCCGTCAGGATGCCTTTGATCCAGTCGGCAATGGCTTTGAGAACGGTTTCCATTCAGCAGTCACCGTCCTTTAGGTGAAGTGGTTGATAAGGGTCTTGAGGAGATTCAGGAGAAAAATAATGTGGGTCAAAAACTGCATAAGACACCGCCTTTCATTGATGGGTGGAGATTCGTACCGCAATGCGCTCCTTATGATAAAGGGCTGTTATCCACAGCAGAGATGGAGCGATTGCGTATGTACAGGCGGGAAAACCCGCCTGCGGCTCTTAGCCGAACAGACCAGACAGCAGAGGAATCAGGGTGATGCCCACCAGAGCAACGCCGCCGCCAGCCATGAGCTGCTTCATGCCCTGAGACTTGGAGCCGGGGTTGTCGTTGCCATAACCTTCCAGCAGGTTGATGGCACCCCACACGCCGAGACCGGCACCCAGAGCGACAACCAGAGTCTGAAGAACTTCGATAGCAGAGTTAAAGAATTCCATAGTCGTTTCTCCTTTATAAATGAAAGTTGTAGACCGTCCGTACACACCTGAAGCTGCATAATGAAGCCGCAAACTGCGGCGGGAGTGGGCTTGCTGGTGTACCTCTCTGGTCAGGATAAAATAAAACCGCCTACCGGGTCAGGCAGACGGGAGCGAATCAGCATCAATCACAACAAATTCATCATTGGGATTGATTTTTTCTTTTCGGTTCAGATATTTTTCAATATCGAAGGTGTTTTTGGGGTCGTAATCCGAGGTCAGCTTATAGTTAGGGTGCTGGGTCAGATCGTACTTGTCAGAAAGAAACGGTCTGACGCCGCGCAGCTGCAAGATGCACTTGCCGCCGTCCAGCACCGCCAGCTCGTCCCGGCTCAATAATTCGTGGCCCATTTTCTGGAACGTAGTGCCGTAACTGGGGCTGTTGCCACGGGTATCCGAGGTGTTGAATGCGTCGATGGTCTCTTTTCCCAGCATTTCCGACAGGTCTTTCAGGGTGGTGGGTTCGGAGCCGCCGAGAAAAATCTGGCTGTCCATGTTGCCCACGATGGTGTCCGCATTGTCCTTGTAGATTGCTTTCAACTGGCTATGGGCTTGCAGTACCAGACAGGCAGAGATCTCACGGCTTCGGATAGTAGCTACCAATTTTTCCAGATTGGGAATCTGCCCGATGTTGGCACACTCGTCGATCAGGCACCGCACATGGATGGGCAGTTTGCCGCCGTACACATCATCTGCTTTATCGCAAAGCAGATTGAAAAGCTGGGTGTAGACCATGCTGATGAGGAAGTTGAAGGTGCTGTCCGTATCGCTCATGATGAGGAACAGCGCCGTTTTCTTATCGCCCAGCGTATCCAACGCCAGCTCATCGTACATGGTAAGGTCACGCAGCTCTTGGATATCGAAGGGCGCAAGCCGGGCACCGCAGGAAATCAGGATGGATTTTGCGGTCTTGCCGGCAGCCAGCTTGTAAAGTTTGTACTGCCGTCCGGCAAAGCTGTTGGGTTTCTTTTTTGCCAGTGCTTCAAACAGCAGATCCACCGGGTTCTGGTATTCTTCATCGTCCTCCAGCACCTGCATGGAGTTCAGCATCTCCAGCAGGGTAGCGAAGTTTTGCTCCTCCACCGGGGCTTCATAGTGCAGATAGGCGATCAGGGCGGTGAGCAAAAGACGCTCCGATTTTTCCCAGAATGGGTCCCCGCCGGACCCTTCACCCTTGGTGTTGGTCATCAGGGTCGTGACCAGTTTCAGAATGTCTTTTTCGCTGTGGACATAGGCGAAGGGGTTATAGTGCATCGACTTTTTGAAGTTGATGGTGTTCAGAATCCTGAGCTTGTAGCCGTTTTTCAGAAGTGCGTTCCCGCACTCGACCACGATACTACCTTTCGGGTCAGTGACCACATAGGAACTGTGACATTGTAAAAGGTTGGGTTTAAGCCAAAACCGGGTCTTACCACTGCCGGAGCCGCCCACCACCAGCACGTTTTTATTTCTCGCGTTCTTGGGGTCCGGCGGGCGATTGCTCATCATCAGCCGTTCCGTTTTGGTCAGGATGATGTTGTCGGAAAACTTGGGAGCCATGAACGGCTCAATGTCCTTGGGGGTGCCCCACCGGGCAGAGCCATACTCCATGCCGTGCCGGTACTTCTTGGCATTTTTGCCACGCAAATAGACCGCCAGCCGCAGCCCTGCGCCGCAGCACAAACCCACCAGAATATCAAGCGGATGCAGGCAGGGCAGAGGATTCGCAAATGCCAACGGAACAGTACCCATCATGGACATGATCTTATCGCCCAGCTCCTTGCCCTCGGCAAGCCGCCATGCTTCACCGAGGTTCGTTGCCACCAGACCCAGCAAAATATAGGGCAGGTACAGAGCCAGCAGCTTTGTCAGTTTTTTCGTGGTCACAGTCCACGCTCCTGTTCCTTGTGCCGGACTTTGCCGGGGAGTTCTGCCGCTGCCTGCACCAGTTCATGCAATCGTGCCAGCACCGATGGGCGTTTGTCCTTGTTCAGCAAAGATGCCGAATACTCCTTGAACGCCGAATTGAATGCTTCTGCGTCCGGGGCTTTGAAAAAGACCAGATACCGGGGCGGCACCTCGGAGGTGTCCTTGCGGATAGCGTAGTCGATGCCGTACTTTTTGGCATAGCGTTCCAAACCACGGATGCCGGTCTTGCTGATCTCCACGCTGGACACGCCCCGGTTTTGCCGCAGAAGGGTGCGGACGCTTTGCTTACCTTGGGATGCTTTGGACTGGTACAGCCGAAACGCCGCTTTTACTGCCCGCAGGACAGTCCGGGCAGACAGCTTGGTGGTGGAGATCATAATGTTGAAGGATTTCTGTTCGATTTCTTCCTGCACTGCCATCACCTCCCGTGCAGCAGGGTGATTTTAGCGGTCATGCTCTGCCGGAGGCTTGGTGCGGGGCTTTTCTGCCGGAGGTTCATCAGGCACCGGCAGCACCAGCAGACGGTTGCCCAGTTTCAGAAAGGCTTCCGGCTGATGAAAAAGCTGCTCATACTTCTGTGCCATCTCCGGGGTCAGGGATGCAAAATCCTCCTCACCCAGCCCCACCACGAGAAAAGTCCCGGCAACGGCATCATACATTTCTCCGTTTTCATCCCGAAGGGCACGGTTCAACGGCAGTCCCATGAGCTTGCCGTCATCGTTATAAACGATGGCAACCGGGTCGGCAAAGGGATAACTTGCGCCGATTGAACCGCCCACCGCCTGCTGCAAGGCTTTCAGGTCGTTATCGATCTCGACCTGCTGCGGATACTGTCCCGGTGCAATTTTCAGCACAGACAGGGTGTTCTCTTCCATGTGAATCCTCCTTTCCGTTCAGCCCAATTTCGCCGCTTCGTGCCGCCTGCATCAAAGCCGCCACGAAGAAACCGAAAAAGGCACCAGCCTCAAAAAATGCGATACCGATAAAAAAGTTCAGCATAGTACACCTCAGTCGATGCAGATGCAGGTCAGCTTCTGCCCATCTGCCATCAGGGTGGTGCTGTGATCTTCCAGATAGGTCTGAAAGCGGTAAATGTCCTCCACCGTCAGGGATACGATGGTGCTGTGCCCATCGGTGCGGTAGAAGATGACCGGACCGGTCAGATACCGCTTGCCTGCCAGCTTGAGGACCTGCGCCGGGTTGTAGCTGATAAACAGCGGCGCACCCTTCACGGCAATCAGGGCATCCTCCTCATCGAAACAGGGCAGAATGGAAGGGGCGTCCTCCTCCATGATAATGGTCAGTTCCATGTCCGGGCTGATGGCAGCAAGGTAGATATTCTCGCTTGCCATTTCGGTCAAGCAGGATGCCGCCTGTTTCAGCATGGACAGGATGTTCACGTCCACCGTGATCTGCGGAGCGTGAGCTGCGGGGTGAAAAGGAATCGTATTGTTCATAGGCGTTACCTCGTATAATAAAATAGTAGTATTTATAGACCGCTCTCCAGCGGAATGCTACAATAGTTTCAGGGTGCTGTGGATTGGTGAGGCGTTACTACCGCAAAGACGGTTTTTGGGAGGCTCCAACCACAGCTTCTTTGTTGAAATGTTAATCAGTTAGATACCGCCAGACGGTTTATTTAGAACGAGGTTACAAGAGCAAAGAAGTCTGTGGTCCTGAACAGCATCGAAATAAATACGCCGGAGGTATCAAAATGGTTTGTGTTGGAATTGACGTTGCCAAGGATAAGCACGACTGCTGTATTCTCGACTCGGACGGAACGATTCGTGCCGACTGCATTACCATCCCCAATAACATGGATGGCTTCAAGCAGCTGCTTCAGACGATTCGAGACTGTACCAAAAAGTCAGACAAAATAAAAGTAGGACTTGAGGCTACCGGACATTACAGCTACAACATTCTTGGATTTCTTCTTGACAATGACCTGGCCGTCTATGTCATGAATCCTTTGCACACCAACCTGTACCGAAAAAGTCTCAGCCTTCGCAAAACCAAAACCGATCGTGTGGATGCAAGAACGATTGCAACTATGCTATTGTCCGATGTAGACCTCAAGTCCTACACGGATACAGCATACCATAACGAAGAGTTAAAGTCACTAACAAGATACCGATTCGATAAGGTTCGTGAAAGAGCCAAGCTGAAGCAGTCAGTGTCCAGACTGGTCACGATTCTGTTTCCAGAACTGGAGAAGCTCGTTCCCTCTCTCCATATTGCTTCGGTTTATGCGCTCCTCAGTGAATATCCCGGTGCAAAACAGATTTCAGAAATTCATCTCACCAAGCTGACAAACCTTCTTGCGACAGCATCCAAGGGTCGTTATGGCAAAGATAAGGCTATCCAGATTCGAGATGCTGCCAGAACTTCCATTGGTTCCGTTATGCCTGCTAAATTTCTGGAACTGAAGCATACCATTAAACTCATTCGGGAACTCACCTCCGAGATTGATGAAATTGAAGTTTCTATTCAGAAAATCATGGATGAACTGAATCCACCGATTCTTTCTATTCCCGGTGTCGGTATCCAGTCAGCAGCCATGATTCTTGCTGAAATCGGTGATTTTTCCAACTTTGAATCTCCTGACAAAATCCTTGCTTACGCTGGCTGCTCTCCATCTACATACCAGTCCGGAAAACTTACAAACTGTTACGCTCACATGGAGAAGCGTGGTTCTCGTTATTTGCGATATGCCCTCTACAACGCAACCAAGTACGTCTGCCACTGGAATCCCGTCTTTGCTGAATATCTTGCCAAGAAACGTGCTGAAGGAAAGCACTACAATGTTGCCTTATCCCATGCCACGAAGAAACTTGTGCGGCTAATCTATGCCTTGCAGAAATCTGGCAAAGCATATCTTGTAGCTGCCTGATTCTCTCCAGAGCCTGAGCCAAATCCAAGAACAACTTAGCTGGCGCAGCGAACCCTTGACAAACCGAAGCATTCAAATGCTATTCTGTTTCTGCGAGGGTTGGCCGGGCTTGCTTTGCTATTCTCTCCGTCGCCCTCGCTGCATTGATTATGGCATTTGAATGCTGTTTGTCAGGGGCAGCGGTCGGCAGACGGATTTTTTCATTTTGGGGCTTGACTTTTAATAGTTAGTCTCCAAATTTTTGTAAACAAAAAAGACCCCATGGGGTCTTGCGTTACGAATCAGCGTTCGTTGTGGCGCTGCTGCTTTTTCTGCCACGCATCCAAAAGCTGAATGATTTTTTCTTCCATTTGCCGAGGCGTATAGCTGCGTGGAAAGTATTTTCGCAGGATGTCGTTTTTGATAGTTACGGTGTCCTGCTCACTCTTCTTTTCCTGCCCCAAAATATCAAACGCCTTTTCATAGGTGAACTCACCACACTGCGCCATCTTCTTTAGTTGCTGAGCCTGCGATACAGATGGGGCATTTTGGGTACCATCCATGGCTTCTAAAAAAGCCCGCTGTTGGCTTTCGTCCAGATAGGACAGTTCCACAGCGGGATTGAAGGAGATCTTCTTTTCGTCTACCATGTCCAGCAGTTCCGGGACAAGGTTTGTCAAGCGGATGAAACGGCGAATAGTATCTTTACTTACCCCAGCATCATCGCCAACTTTTTCGACGGACAACTTCTGCGCAACTTGCGTAGAAGTTAAATCTGACCTAGCACCTTGATTTTTTATTGCGTCCAGCTTCATTTTGTAGGCAAAAGCCCTCTCACTGGGCAGAATGTGTTCACGTTGGAGATTGCTGTCCACCATCAATATCACAGCAGCATCGTCCGAAATCTGCCGCACGATAACCGGCAGGGTATCCAGCCCGGCAAGTTTAGCCGCATACTGACGGCGATGCCCGGAGATGATCTCGTAGCCGCCCTCCGGGCGAGGGCGGGCAATCAGCGGAGCCAGCACACCGTACTGTGCGATGCTCTCCACCGTCCGGGTCATGGCTTCATCGTCCAGCACTTTGAAAGGGTGGTTGGTGAAGGGGTGCAGCGCATCAATGGGAATCTGCTGCACCTGTTCCCGCTGTTCCTCCTGTCGGTTTTCCTCGGTGGAAAACAGGTCATCTAGCCCTTTCAGAGCTAAGTTTCCGCTGTCGATCTGCATCCGCCAGCACCTCCTTTGCAAGAGATTTGTAAGCTTCTGCCACCTTGCCTTTGGGGTCATAGGCAAAGATGCTTTTGCCTGCCGCGCTGGTTTCCGCCGCACGGACGGACCGTGGGATAGTCTGCTCAAACACCTTCAGGTGTTTTCCGTATGCCTGCCGGATTAGATTGCTGATTTGCTTTCCATAGTTGGTGCGGCTGTCGGTCATGGTCAGCAGAATCCCTTCGATTTTCAGCTTCGGGTTGATCTGCCACCGAACCTTCTGCACGGTCTGCAAAAGTTGCTCCAAGCCTTTTGCAGACAGGTACTGTGCCTGCACAGGAATCAGAGCAGCGTCTGCCGCCGCCAATGCGTTAATGGTCAGCATCCCCAACGAGGGCATACAGTCCAGCAAAATAAAATCGTACTCCCGTTTGGCACTGTCCAGCATCTGCTTGAGCATCTTCTCCCGGTTCATACTGTTCACGAGGGCTACTTCCAGCCCTGCCAGTTCGATGTTTGCCGGGATCAGGTCAACGCTCTCTGCATGGTGCAGAATGCCCTCACCGGGCTGGATGGGCTGGTCGTTCATGGCTTTCTGCATCAGGGTGGAAAGGGTGGTGGGCAGTTCATCGGGCTGCTGCCAGCCCATGCTGATGGTCAGCGACCCCTGCGGGTCGGTATCCACCAACAGGACTTTCTTGCCCTCCATCGCCAGCCCAATGCCCAGATTCTCACAGGTGGTGCTTTTCCCCACACCACCTTTTTGATTGGTGACTGCGATAATCGTAGCTTTCTTTGCGATAACATCACCCCGCCTTCGGTGAACCACGCGCAAAGTCGTGGTTCGTTTTGTTCTGATAGTAGAGGTTCATGGTGGTGGGCGCATTGTAAAGCATCGCCAGCAGATACTGCTTCATGTTCCGCACCGGGGCGGTGTTCTCTGCCAGAGATTCCAGCACGAAACGGATGTGGTCGGCGTTCAGCTTTTTCAGCCGACTGCGTACCACCTCGGTGGGCTTATCATCTCCGGCAATCCGCAACATCTTGCGTTTGGTGGAGCAGGTATCCACAAGCAAGTCTACGATCTGGTAGATGGTATCCTCATCGTCCGGGCAGAGCCGGAGCAGGAGGTCCACCTCCAAAGACTGATAAAAATAATCCTCATGCTGCTCCCGGATGCCCCCGGAATAGATAAGGTCAGGATCGTTCCACTCAGTTTTATTCTTATCAGTCTTATTTGCTTGCGGTTTTGGCTGCTCCAGAATTGCGCTTTCGGCAGCACCAGAATTGCTGTTTGGGCAATTCTGTACTTGCGCTTTTGGCAGTCCAGACGAAAAGTCCTTGACATAGACAAGGCTGGGCCTGCCCAGACCACGGCGTTTACGCTCGATGAGGTCGATGTCCTCCAACTCCCGGAACAGCTTGACCGCCTTGTGCTCGGCGCAACAGAGGGATTCCTGCACTTCCCGGACGGTGTAAACGATATACACTCGCCCCTGCTCGTCCAGCCAGCCGTTCTTTGCGGACAGGCTCATGCGGTCCAGCAGGATGCCGTACAGCGTCCGGGCATCGGTGGAAAGCTGCCGGAAGCGGTGGTCTTGGAACAGTGCTTTCGGGATGCGGAAGTAGGAGAACAACTCGCCCGACTGACCATAGAAGTAGTCCAACATCATTTGGTGTGTCCTCGGATTTTCAACTGTATGGGTGTGTTCATGTGGAAAACTATCACTCCTTTCCTGTCAGATGTAAAATACAACGTCCGTTGAAAAGGGTACTAAGCAAACAGGACTGCTTCACACACATTGCACTGTGGAGCAGTCCTGTTCGTTTAATATGTAATTGTCATTGCACCTTCATGGCAGTCCTGTGCATAGGTGCGGAGCAGATCGAGGTGCTTTGAGGATTTTCGGACGATAGCCGTTGCACGGTCGCTGGACATAAACTCAACGACTGCAAGCCGTGGAATCGTCAGCGTGCCACGAATTTTGAAACCAACAAGGATCTTCTGATTGCACCATCGCTGGATGCTTTGTGCAGAGTAGCCCGTCAGTTCCGAAACTACCGGGGTGGTCAGCAGATCATCATATCCAACCGTGAGATTTTCCCATAGGGTATACAGCCCTGTTTTTTCCGGTTCTGTAAAATTGAAGCGGATGATCTCTGCGGCAGGCTTGTCCGGGTGCCGCTTGGAGCAGCCATTCTTTCCGATATAAAAGCCCGTTGGAACCTTATACTTTTCAGGATTGTCCTCACGGTCACACAAGTAGGTGATCACGTCGTGGGTCGCAATATGGTATTTGCGTGTTTTCTTTCCTGTATTGATACACGGAACGAGGCCGGAATCCAGAAGGTACTTGGCGTGTTGCTTATTGATGCGGGCAACGCGATAGAACTGGTCTTTCGTCATTCCGTTGGGATATTCTTCGAGTATTTTATAGCACTCTAACAGAGTCCTCATGTTCATCCATCCTTTGCTGCTTTGATTTTGTCAGCGTCAGAAGCAACATATTGTATGGATGGATTCTGGCTCCCGGAATCTCTCTCGCCCGTTCTCTCCAAAGGGCGTAGAATCTCTCCCAATTCTCTCCAAAAGGCAGATTTTTCTGCGTTTTGGAATGTGGGTTCAAATCCGCATGGAGCCTCGTGATTTTGGATTTTGATGAAATTTTGAGCGTAAATTCGATGGTTCGTATCTTCTGGCAAAGTGGGCTAATTACCTCTATCTTCCACCAAGTACCGTGAAGCAGGAAAAACTCGAAATCGTTTTGTCCTTAATCGGGCACGTGGGTTCGAATCCCACCATCTCCGCCAGAAGTCGCAGATTCAAACGAATCTGCGACTTTTTCTTTTGCATCAAGCAGAGAAAGACCGCTTTTGCCTCATCACAGTATGCTTTATGCATGAACGATAAATCCATAATTATTTGGGGAGTTTGGATTCTCCCAAAAGGTTCGCAATGACCCCAGCAGACCCCTGTTTGCTTTTGTAATCGAGATGTGCGTAGATGTCAGCGGTGGTAGAAAAGGTACTGTGCCCCAGCCATTCCTGAACCTGCTTCATAGATACGCCGTTCATCACCATCAGGCTGGCGCAGCTGTGGCGCAGATCGTGGAAACGGATGTGCTTCAGCCCGTACTTGGTCAGCAACCAGTCGAAGTGCTCCGTCACGAAGTTCGGGCGGATCAGCTTGCCTTCCTGATCGGTGCAGACGAAATCCAGATACTCAGTGCTGTAGCTCTTCTTGAACAGCTTGCGGTAAAGCTGCTGCTTTTCCTTCTGCTTCAGAAGTTCTTCTTCCACAGCCGGGATCAGCGGCAGGGTGCGGCAGCTGGTCTTGTTCTTCATCACATCGCTGACCACAGGAACGTACTTGCCGTTCACCAACTGTTCCGTCACCTTGTGATTGATGGTGATGGACTTGCGCTCAAAGTCGATAGACGACCACTTCAACCCCAGCACCTCGCTGCGGCGCAGACCGTAGTAGGCCGTGATGAGGATGCACAGATGCAGGGGGTCATCCTGCGATACTTCAAGCAGCTGCTGGACTTCATCCTTGGAGTAGAAGTTGGGACGGAAGCTGTTCTTCTTCGGGCGGTCAACTTTCAGCATCGGGTTGGTTTCCAGATAGTCCTTGCGGACGGCATCCTTGAACGCTTTACCGAAGATGGCGTGGTAGTGAATGACCGTGTTGGTGGTGTAGCCCTCCAGCAAGATCTTCTCCTGAAACTCATCCAGCACCTGCGGTGTGACCTCGCACAGCTTCAAGCCCAGCGGTTCAAAATACTGCGTGATACGCCCGGTGATCATCCGATTGTAGCTGATAAAGGTTGCAGGCTGAATGGATGCCTTATGGACTTGCACCCACTCGTTGAGATAGTCCAGAAACAGCATCTCCGACTTGTTGACGGGTTGGAGGGGCAGCGGCAGGGGCTTGGCGGTTTTAGCATCTACTTTTTCGTAGGCTCCGCCCCGCCCTGTGGGCAGCTCCCCAGTCTCATCATAGTGGAGCAATACTTCCCGGAGCATGGATTCCGCCTTGCGCTTGTTGCCCCGGACGGTCAGACCTGTGGAGATCCACTTGATCTTCCGCTTGCCGTTGGCATCATAAAGATTGATCACGAAATAGAAACGTCCATTTTTCTCTTGGACAGACCCTGTAGTTTTCATCATAAACCTCCTTTGGGTTAACAGGCGTGCTGTCCGTTGCTGCACCCACAGCATACCACATCCAGCGACGGATTTCCAGCCGGGAAGGTGCTCTGTCCGGTGAGCAGGAACTCGATCACGCTCAGCTTCGGGATACGGTAGGTGCGGCCGATTTTAAGCGCAAACAGGCGGCGGGAACGGATCAGGTCCCCAACTGTATGGCGGTTCAGACCAAGCATCTCCGCAGCCTGCTGAAGGCTGACGGCATCGGGGTAACCGGGAAACATCTGGGAATAGGCATCGTTAAACTTCATAGACCCTCCTTGGATATGGCAGATGATCATGCCGTGAAAACTGATAATTTGAAAAAGCTTAGATAAAGCTTGAGGATAAAAGCCATATGTAAGAGAAGCCGGCTAACATGCTGACTTCCCGAAAAATATGTTAAGGTCTCCCATATTCGCCCTCGGCACCCTAGGAGTGGGGAATCGTCCAGCAGCGGGCTTGCACCGCACCATTGGCATTTCAGCCACCCCGTCTTCGTTATGACCGGGCTGCGAGTTACAGAAGTACCTTTTGTGAAGTACCGGACGATTGAACTATTCTGTTTTCAAAGAACAGAGTTTTATAGAAAATCTTCGAAATTTAAGGCTTCCGAAAAATTGTCCCTCTAATTGGTAGGCATCGAGAAAGGCCAAAAAGTAACCCGAAAAAGAAATTTGTTAAAAAGTTCTTGGAAAATATAGCCGAAGTAGCTTCTTGGTTAAAATAACGTCGGTCCATGGGGTAACCGATGGAGGGCGAAACTTTGCAACAATGGCGGTGCCTGAAGTTGAAAGTGGTTTTGAAAAAAGATGCCCTCAATAGGTAGCCGACGAAAAAGGCCAAAACGTAGCAATGCTTTTGAAAATTAACAAAAAAGTCACAATTTGCATTTGCAAATCGTGCGTCTGCTATTAAACGGAATTGTCATAATAATCATACGAGTACAAGCAAACCTTCGTGAAAGAAGATACTCCGAAGAAATACCCCTCTATATACGAGCCCACGAAAAGGGCTATTCTGCACCCACCACTTACAATCTGTAACCAAGATGTAATCGTTCAAATTGATACTAGCCAGAAGAATCCTTCATAGCGTCAAAAAGTGTGTCACCTGCGGATAGGTGGCAATGTAAAGAGAGCTGACAGTAGTTTCAACTCTCGCGTCGCAGATAGGCTTACAGTCCATCTGCGTCAATATGATATAGGTCTCCCATATTCGCCCTCGGCACCCTAGGGGTGGGGAATCGTCCAGCAGCGGGCTTGCACCGCTTCATTGGCATTTCAGCAACCCCGTCTTCGTTATGACCGGGCTGCGAGTTACAGAAGTACCTTTTGTGAAGTACCGGACGATTGAACTATTCACTTGTCAAGGAACATATGGAAGATTTCTGGACTTTGACGGACGAAAAACATCCTTCTACTTGGTAGCCGATGAAAAAGGCCATTTCGTAGCATTGAAAGCAATTTTGTAAACAAAACGTAATAATAGTCCGAGAATGGTCTTGAAAAAGATGCCCTACACTTGGTAGGCATCGAGAACGCCTGTTTCGTAGCATTGGTGAGAAACTTGTAATTGAATTGTAATTCTTGAGACCAAATCTCCGCTTTTGAAAAAATCCTCTCAATAGGTAGGCAACGAAAACAGCCCAAAGACAACCATCTTTTTGAGAATTAACAAAAAGGTCACAAATGACCGGCTTTCAAAGAGGCGCTTCTACTATTAACAGAAAAAGTGGCCTAAAATGGGGGGTGTTGGAGAAAATTTCTGCCTTAAAAGTACGCCTCTACTCACTAGCCAGCGAGAATAGCCAAAAGCCAGCAAAAAACAAATGAATTATGTACTTCTGCCACTGATTGCAACGGCATATCGGTGACAGAAAGATCGTTTAGAGCGATTCTTCGCGGTTTGGGGTGGTAGAAATCGTTTTGTAGTTGGACTTTTTCTGCTGAAGCTGCTCCAGCTGTTTCAGCACCGATTCCTTCTCCGGGGGCTTGCCGCCCGGTGTGGAAAGCTGCTGCTTATTCAGCACCATGTCGATATACTTGCGGATATTTTTCAGGGCAGAGACATCCGGCTGCAAGGTTTCCAGTTTGGTACGCAGTTCTGCGCTGCCGGATTGCAGCGCAGAAAATTCGGCATCCAATGCCGAAAAATCTACCGCTGTGCTGCCGTTCAGTTTCATCAGAGTGCGGACAGCTTTATTAAAGGTGTCCAGCTCCTCTTTGTGCTGGGCGGCATAAGCGTCCTTGGTCAACTTGAAGTTCTTCTTGATAAAGGTGTCGTGGATGGGCTTCAGCTTGGCATGGGCGGCGGCAGCATCCTTGATCTGGGCGATTGCCCGCATACGGTTTTCGTTCTGCTTCAACTGCCTACGGAGAGGGGCGGCGGTCTGGTTCAGGTTAGAAATTGCGGTATCCAGATCCTCGATGGTGTTCAGAGAATGGGCTTTCAGATAGTCCACCGCCCGTTTGACTTCCTCAAAGTCTCGGACAGTGCATTTCAGTTTTGCCTTGCCAGACCAATCGCTGCGCTGCTCGTTGCGGAGGTTGAAGTAATCCACCAGCAGGTCGGACAGCATTGGCTCCTTGGCTTGTTCCAGTGCATCCAAAAGAATCTGCTTCTTTTCATTCAGGTCTGCGATCCAGCGTTGCAGCCCACGAATCGCACTGCGGATGGACTGCATCAGGCTATTGGCGGCGCGAATATCCCGGTTCAGGTTGCCGAGAAAAGTTTCCACTCCACGCTTTTCCATCTGGTGTGCGGCGGGACCGAGATGCACGGTCGGTATCTGCTGGATGCCCTGTCGCTCAAAGGAGCGCAGGTCAACACGTTCCGGGCGGCCAGCCGCTTCCAAATAGCGGTTGGTAATGGTCTCCCAGCCATGCCGCCAGACCTCGGCATACTTCTGGTCGTTCCAGTCCACCGTGTTTTCCTTGTGGCACTTCCAGTTGCCGGAAGCGAGCCGGATGCGCTCACCGTTCTCGTCAAGGTCGTACACCTTTCTGGCTTTCGGGAGCCACTTGCCGTGTTCATCTATTGCCCGGAGCGTCAGCAGAATGTGAGCGTGTGGGTTTCCATCTCCCTTGTCGTGGATGGCAAAGTCGGCAATCATCCCTTTGGAAACAAACTGCTCCTGACAAAACTCTTTTATCATGGACAAATACTGCTCCTTCGGCACCTCCACCGGGAACGCCAGCACGATGCGCCGGGCAAGCTGGGAGTTCCACTGGTTCTCCACAGCTTCTACGGCGTTCCAGAGGGTCGCCCGGTCTGCATATCCGGGCGGCGCATAGGATGGCAGCATGATCTCAGCGTGGACAAGTTCTTTCTTCTTGTTGTAGAATTTTGTTTTCTGGTCGTACTCGCTGAACAGCCGTTCGCCGCTCTGGTAAGCGGCCCCGGCAACAGCGGACTGCCCTTGGCTGCGCTTGACGATGGTAATTTTGAAATGCGGACACGGAATAGGCATCACCCCCAAACAAAAAGACCGCCCAGCAAGATTGCTCTTGGTGAACGGTCTGGAATTGTATTCGGTTTTGCTCGCCGCCTTAGAACGGAGTGCCATGCGCTTCGATCTCAGGCGGGAGCCGCAAAAGGATAGCTGCAAAGCAGCGCAAGGAAAATGCAGTTTTCCTTGGGATGGAATCGGGCTGGCGCACAAACGCCAGCTTCGATTTCATCGAGCCGTCTGCAAGACCGCAATTTCACCGGAACGGTGTATAATTGCGCCCTTTATTCTAAAGGGTGCGGAACGCTGCGGCTTTCGTGCAGGTCGTGAATCATCTTTGCAAGAGCCAGCGCAACTTCCGGCTGACGGAACGCAATTTTCAGCAGCTCCATCACCTGATCGTTGGTGAGTTCTTCCGGCGCAATCAGAAAACTTTCCAGCATTCCGGCACGGGTACACAGCCGATGCACACGGGCCTTGCGGGTCAGCTCCGGTATCTGGTGTTCCAGAATTTTCTCCCGGTGCTGGTAGTAGCGCAGCTGCTGTTCTGCTTTGGCTTTCTCGCTGCGGAGATAGGCGAGATCGGTTTTCGGTTGGGTCAATGGCATCACGCTCCTTTTCAAAAGTTGGTTGTATTCGACATTTTTATTGGTTCGTGGTACACTACACACAATCAATGTGAATAGAGGTGACTGCGTTGCTTGCGTTATATCTAAGTGTGCTTGATGATCGAAACTTTGAAGAAGATTTTACCGAGGTGTACAATACATACAAACGGCTGGTTTACCATACCGCTTACAAAATCATGGATGATTCGTATCTGGCAGAGGATGTGCTACAAGAGGTATTTTTGTACGTTGCAAAAAATTTTTCTAAAATTCATCGAGAAAACTGTCACGAACTCGCTGCTTATCTCGTTAGTTGTAGTAGAAGCCGTGCATATGATATGCTTCGCAAACAACGAGAAGAATTGCTGGAAGATGTCCCAAACGAACCAGATGCCGCTCCGGTGCCGGATGATGCAGCAGTTAGCACCGATAACATTGAACGTCTAACAGAACTGATTGGCCAAATGAAACCGATGTACCGTGATCCGCTACGCCTTTTGGCAATGGGATATACAAACCGTGAGATTGCAAAATCGCTGGGATTAACGGATGAAGTGGTACGAACACGGCTCTTTCGAGGACGAAAACTATTATGGAAGGAGATGAACAGCCATGAGTGAGCGGACAGACATTTCATTTGATGCGGCTTTGATGATGGCACTTCGTGCAGATGCGCAAAGAGAACTGGATTCGCTTCCAACGCCAAAGCAGTTTGAGGAAATCTACCCAGATACGTCCCAATGGGACGAACGAATGACAGAGGCCTTAAAGAAGAAAAAGCACCACCCAGTGTTGAAACGAGTACTAATTGCGGCATTGACACTCGTAATGCTGACGGTTGGTGCTCTTGCGGTCAGCGCTGATTTCCGCAGGGCAGTCTATACGATGATTCAAAAATTTCTGCCCATTGAGATGCAGCTGACTTATCAGGTGGATGGCGAACCGCTGGAGTGGCTCCCGGATGGATACAGCGACCATTATGTGCCGAACGGCTTTGAAATGGACGATGTGCAGAAATTTGAGCGAGCAGAAAACTTTTTACATGTTTACTCGTCAAAAGAAACAGAGGAAAGCTACACAGTCCGTTGCTCAATTATCCAGCCAGGGCAGCAGTCCCTGTTTGATAATGAGCATACAGTGTACGAAACCGTAAAGGTCGGAGAAGCAGATGGTGTACTTGGAACCAGTACGGATGAACATGGAAAGAATGTTTATACTCTAAGTTGGGAACATCGGGGGATTACACATACCGTTATGGGAAACATTCCATACGATGAGATTATGAAAATTGCGGAAGGTATCCGTTAAGAAAGCTGGACACTTGTGAGAGTTCACAAATGTCTGGCTTTCTTTTTGTCTGAACTTACAAAGATGGAAAATTTGAAAAATTTTCTCCTGAAAATTGAAACGAAGCGAATGCGAATTGCGTTGATTATACAAAGGCTCTTGATGGGAGCAAAAAAACGGAGGTGTATGTCTATGTCGAAAAAGCGTTTGTTGTCCATTGTTGTTTCAGCGGTGATTCTCTTGAGCTTTGCCTGCACCGCAATGGCCGCTGAAAAGTCTGAACGGTATGTAGGCGATAGTACGGTCAACGGATCTATTTACCAAACATACTATCAGGTTGATGCCCAGACTCGAACTGGAGTAAAGAAAATCAGCGTTTCAGGCGTTCTCTATGAAAAGGGGACAATTGGAACATGGCAAAAAGTAAGTAGCTGCTCAAACAGCAGCACGACCTCAACCTGCATGGTGAGCAGTAGCTTTAACACTAAGCCCGGAAAATCTTATAGGCTTGAGTATTCTGCGACCTTTAGCTATTCCGATGGACGGAGCGAAACCATTACCGGAAGTACCAGTAGATAAGTGGAGTTTGTTATATATTTCAGCAAGTTAGAAAGGTGTGAGGTAATTATAAAGGCGAGACCAACGCGAGTTATCCGATACCTAGCTATAGTCGCACTGTGCTTGCTTTTGGGCTTTATGCTTGGAAGAAAAAGCAAATATGAAAAACGAGATTATTTGAAACAATTCAAAATTGGAAAAGCAACATACTCTGAATCGTTGATATATGAGGCTTATGGCGGATTGCAAAATGATGGGATAATGTTAGCGGTATACTACGATGTGGATGCAGCCAAAATTATTCATCAACTCGATTCATGGGAGAAAATTAATGATTCTCCAACCATATCTTCTATATTAAAAAATGTGTCGTCATATTTTGGATTAGATTTTGTGATTCCTGAAATTGCAAGTGGAAATTTTTTTCTTTATGATAATAGTCAGCATAAGGAACTACGCTCGGAAGCCGAAATGAATACATTGCTTTTACATTCTGAAGATGTGAATTTTAGTCTCGTTGTCTGGGATGATGAGAAGCACACAATTTATATAGTAGAGTACAGAATTTAAGGAGGTTCGTTATGAAGAGGTTCGTATCATTAATTCTTTCAGTGTGTTTTTTGTTTTCGATAAATACTGTGTCTTATGCTGCTAACATAAGCAGCCGTAAAGCTAGCAATCCTGTTATTCAAAGCATGAATGATAAGTATCATGTTGATTTTTCGGGAATGTCGATAGATGAATTAAATAAGTTTATCGATAAGATGAAAGATGAAGATCAAACACGTGCATCTGGAAATTTGTTAAATAATACACAGCTTGCATGGTTGGCAGCTGCGCAAATTGCACGGGATAAGGGATATGAATGTGCGGCTCTTATGGTTGAATTCTCTGTATATAATATTGACTATTCTGAGAGTGTGACGGATTCTTCGACGCCATTGCTTGACAAGTTAAACACGACAACAGTTTTTAATAATTATAAAAACAAAGTACTTAATAGTGGCTTGAAAGATTTTAGTGGAGGAAGTTGGTCTTTTACAATTCAAAAGTCTGATAATGCAGATTTATTCTATGCATTGCATAGGGTAAGCACCTCTGGAACAGGCTTCATGATTGGTAATTCTATAATGTATTACTTGATTACCGTTCATGACACATTTGATTTTGCATATGACAACAACTATGACGACTTGTTTACTACTACAGTGAACAATTGGGCTTGGTTGTGCCAGCAGACGCATGTGTTGAATCCCATAGAGATAAATCTTAGCACGGCTATTGGATAAAAAATCAGTGGTATTTATTTTTTTGCGAAAGTAAAAGTTGAAATCTAAAATAAGGATGGCTCTAACGTATGAAAAATTTTACGGAGGTGTTTCCAATGCAGAGCAACTGATGTATAAGAAATCTTGTGTAT
>OWJS01000232.1_pt1 | contig 20695 bp, 18 predicted proteins | sample 1732961 | NCBI WGS metagenome assembly OWJS01 (sample SAMN05065774, study PRJEB22554) | human gut metagenome | biome: ENVO:2100002; feature: ENVO:00000062; material: ENVO:00002003 | host: Homo sapiens | place: USA
TCTTTGCATCGTGATTCAGAAAGCGCGCAAAATCACTTGCCCAGTTGGAGAAAAATATCTCCCTAATTGGGAAAATAAAAAAGAAAATGAAACCAAGACTCCAAGCCTCGAAACGAGTCGTTTCGCTAGCGAAACTTAGCAGGGGGCAGAAAAAAAAAATCATGAACCAGAACATGAAGGCATTCATCCGGTATCTCATCGTGGCAATCTGCTCAGCCATCGTCACCTTCCTATCCAGCTCCTGCACGGCAGGACTCGTAATCGGAAAGAACCAGCGGCAACATCAGGAGAACAACATCTCCACCAAAGTAGATTCTACCTACTACGTGCCAACCATTACCATCCGGTAGTTTCAGAGTTAACAGTTGATAGTTTATAACAATTTAAAATTCAAAAGATTATGGCAATTAATTTGAAAGCAAAGGAGACCCTTATCCAAGTAGGCGAAATGAAGGGTCAGTACAGATTCATCCTCGGTACCGAACTTTACAACAAGCTCTCAGAGAGCAAGGTGATCAAGGAGGCTGCTATCAGAAGCGGCGTTAGCGTGGGCGTGATGCAGGTTTGCTGGGATGCAGCAGGCGAGGTTATCAAGGCGTGGTGTACCGAAGGCCATTCCGTAGCCGTTCCGGGATTGGGAACCATGCGATTCGGCGTAAGAGCCAAGAGTGTGCCTACCGTAGGCGAAGTGGCTACCAGTCTGATTACCAACCGCCGTGTAATCTTCACCCCAAGCGTTGACATCAAGCGCGAGCTGCAGGAAACCTCCATCCAGATTACCTGTTACGACCGCAACGGCAAGGTGGTGAAAAACGTTACCTCCGACGATAAGGGCGATGTGGAAGACCCAGACAATAACCCGGGTGGCGGCGGTTCAGATAACACCCCGGGCGGCGGAAATACCGAAGGCGGCGGAACCACCGGCGGTAATGAAGGAGACGGTTTGGAGTAAACGAACTCCCCGAAAAGCCGAACAGGAACCCCTGATTTTACCATAATAAAAAAGAGCCCCTGATGCAAGGAAACGAGCATCAGGGGCTTTTATCTTACTCCATTACATAGAGGATGGACGTATAGAGCTGCATCACGAGAATGTAGAAAAGAAAGCAGGGCGACAGGAGGCGGATGCCTTGATTCATCGCATCATAAACCTGACTGATGCCCTTGATGCTCTCGCTCATGATGCCGTAACTCATGCTCATCACCATGACCGAGAAACAGATGTACGGAATGAGACTATGCGTGAACGGACCCGGAAAGAGGGTTCCTACGGCATTCAGCAGAATGGCATGGGGCAAGAGGGTGAGCGCCAGCATGATACCTGCAGAGATGCACAACTCGATGAGCATCAGGCGCAAGGCCGTGCGCTGGCGATACTGGGTATGGTCGAAATGGAGCACCCTACTCTGCTTTACCACCCCGATGGTGATGCTGATGAGCACCAGCCATACGAGCCATACAGAGGTGAGATGGTCTACAAAATGGCCCGTAAACCAGCGGATGCCCTCGGGGCTGGTAAGCGAATGGGCGAACGACTCGGGCATCGCAGCTGTAAGCAGCCACGAAACCAGAATCACCACTACTTCGGCTATTCCCAACGATAATGCCAGATAGGCCAATACTTTCTTATACATTCTTTAAAAAGCACTTATTGAAACGAGTTATTCTTCATCTGCCTGCAGATGGTCGATATCGAGGATGCGGAGCTCGCAGGCTTTTACCACCAGGCGGGTGGCGTTGATGCCCATGCCGTGGTTGCCGTCAGGGAAGAGTTTCTGAACCAGTTCTGCCTGTCGCTTCTCCAGACTCTTTACGCCGAAAGGCATTCCGCGCAGGTTGGTAATCTGCTCCTTGGTGTAACCCAGCGCAAGATGGCGCAGGAAACGCTCGTCATACTCATCAATCTCATAATTCACCAGAGCCTCCTGACGCATCAGCTGGCTGTTTACGCTACGCTTGAAACGGTCTACTATCTTCTGAAGGATAGGCTGGTTGAACACCAGTTTCTTACCTCCCATGCAGCTTGCCACATCGTCACGCGTAAGGAGTTCGCCACTCTTCAGAATGATGCCGTCGCAGCCCGCATCGAGCACATCTACCCAGAGTTTTTCGTTCAGAATTTCTCCTGTAAAGATGAGCACCTTCACGTCAGGATACTGCTCCTTGGTCTGGCGGCAGATTTCTACGCCTACCGTGGTGGAACCGCCCAGTCCGAGGTCAAGCAGAACCAGATCGGGCAACTGCTGCTTGATGAGTTTCCAATAGGCTATTTCGCTCTCGGCAGTACCGATGATTTCAGCCTCTGGAATATCATTCTTGAAGATACCCTCTGTGCCCTTCAGTTCCAGGGGCACGTCTTCTACTATGATGACTTTAAAATTTTCCATTTTCTGATATTTTTATTTTCTTATGATTTTAAACTTTTCCATTTGATGCGTGCCGGCAGCACGGCCTCTATCCTGAGGCAACCCTTATCGCCCTGATAAGCCTTGATGCCGCAGCCGCGCAGATTGGTAATCTCGCCCAGTTCCCTCACAATCTGCCGGCAAAGGAGATAGCGCAAATCGCCCGTCAGAGGGGTGAAGAGCTGGGCATGGAGCGCAGCATCATAGGCCACATCCTGCTGGTCAATCCAATATCTCACGTAGGCAGAACCCGGAATCTCAGCCACTCCGGTATGGTAATCCTTGGAATTGCCGCGCATCAGAGAAACAAGATAGCGGTTCAGGAAATCATCTGCCTTGATGTTGCCTTCTACCTGCTCCATCGCCTGGGCGCTGAGCAGAGAATAGAGCGATTTATAATAAGCTACCAGTTCCTTGAGCGAATCTACATCATCGGGCTGCGAATCGATAAGCTGGCGGATGCGCGACGGATAATACATCGTTTCGTGCTTGAGCGTAGACAGACAGTTGTCGAGCACGGAATTGGAGATATGAAGCTTATCGTTCTCATATTCAGCCCTATGCAGCTCATCGGTCATCAGCTCCAGTTTCAGGGATTCCTGCTCAGCCTCGTCGGTACGCTTAGCCTTGGTCTGCTCAATCATGGCAAACCGGTAGCTCAGCACGTGGCGGTAATAGAGCAGATAATAAGCCAGCGGCAACTGCAGCAGCAACAGGATGAGCAGCACCACGGCCACGGTCTTCGAGTTCTCGCTCTGCTGCATCGTGTGCATGTAATTATCGAGCGTATTATCGGCACTTATCTCGCGGAACAGCTGGGTATAAACCTTGTTGTTGCTCTGGTAGAGCGACCATTGGTGCAACGCCAGGGCAGCCACGGCACACTCGTTTCTCAGGTCCAGGATGACGTGATAATTGGTTGGCAGTCCGGAGCGCATCCAGGAGAGTTCTGCCGCCATTCCCACCTCCGGATGAGCCACCATGAGATACTTGCCGTCGGGATATTTCGACAGATAGAACGCGTTGAGATAATGACGCGAAGAATCGGCAAAGGCCAGGGTGCGCTGGTAGGTGCCGTTGATATTGCTGAAGTAGGCGCTATCTGCAAAATCGTCGGCACGCTGGAGATTGGCATCTACGTTCGTCTTGTGATGATTGTGGCGCTGGCGGATATCGTTGGCCTTCTTAGCCTCGCAAGGCTGGACCGAAGCCGACAGCAGCACGAAGAGCATGATGATGATGCCTAGCAGCTGATGGGTTCGGCGGGCGATGCCCTTAGGCAGGCGGAAACTGAAGCGGCTCCCCTCGCCCAACTTGCTTTCAGCCTTGATCTGGCAGCCGGCAAAGAGCGAACTCACCTTCTTATATTTCTCTATGATGCCCTTGCAGTTGAGCAGTCCGAAGCCGTGACCGCCTGTATAGGTCCGGTCGAAGACATGCGCCAGCTGCTCCTCGTCCATACCCTTTCCGGTATCTGAGATGCTGATTTCCACGAAATCAGAAACCTTGGCGCTAATAGTTACCTTTCCGCCTTCGGGTGTAAACTTCCGGGCATTATCGGCTATGGTATTGATCATGAAGAGCGTAAGGATGCGGTCGGCCTTGACCACGGCATCTGTAGGTTCTACATCGAGTTTCACGCCCTGCATCTGGAAGCTCATCTTGCCCTTGCTTACAATATCGAAAAGCTGCTGGAGCGGGAAACTTTCGATACGCAGGCTGAGTGAGCCCTGGCGCATCTGAATCCACTCCGTAAGCACGTTGTTATATTGGTTAATCTTATCCGTGAGTTCGGCGATATACTGGCAACGTTCCTGCCGCACCTCATCGCTTTCGCCCCCTTCGGAGAGTCGGTTTACCTCGTGAATCATGCGGTCGATGAAAGGCGTAATGCTGTTTACGAGCGAAATCTTAGCCCGTTGTTCCAGATTGCGTTTCTTGTTTTCTTCGATATGCAGTCGGGTTACGTTCAGTTCATCCTGAACCTCCTCCTGCTTATCTTTTAATCCGTTGATTTTCTTAGTGTTATTCTCGCTCCACTCACGCAAAGGTGCAAGCAGTTCATCCATCGACTGGTTCTTCATCTTCTTGCGCTTCATGTGGTCGAAAACATAGAGCAGAACCACCACGAGCACAATCATCGCCACCACGGCAGCAATCATCAGGTTGAGCTGCTGGGCGTTCTCGTCGAGTGCCGCGGCACGTGCCTCCAGCTGGCGGTCCTGTCGCGAACGGTCCTGCAAATCCAGATAGATATTGCGGTTGTAATCGCTCTGCTGCTTATCATCTATAGCCGAATAAACCAGGCAGAGTCTTTCACGTATCGACGCTACGAGGTCGGGTGCCTGCTCTATCGCCTTGTTGTCGTTCAGGGCATGATTCAGGCAGTCGAGCGCCGAAGAATAATCATGGATATCCCAGAAACATTCAGCCAGCGTACGGTTGGCTCCGGCGGTCTGATAAACATCTCCGTAGCTCGAAAAGAGGTTGAGGGCACGCTGGGCAAAGTTGCCTGCCAGCAGATTGTTTGGCATCTGCTCGATGTTGAGATACTGGAAGGCAGGCAGGTTGTTGCGGATGAGGAAATCGCTCACCTCTCCTTTTCTGAGGTGCTCGCTAATAGACTGCAGGGCGTTAGCCTGCCAGTAAGGATAAGGATGGGCAGGATCGCTAGCCAGCATGTAGCAGCTGATCAGCCGGTCGAATTCCGCCTGATTGATTTCGTTTTCGGTTTCCTTGACGATAGCTCCGCCCGAACCTATATTATAAAGATAGTTGAGATATTGTGCCGAATCCTGTTCCAGCTCATCTGGGTCCAGACGGTTAAGCTCCTGAAGCATCGGCTCGTCTAAGCCCACATAATAAAAATAGGTGGCGGCCACAATATAGAATTCAGATTTCGCATAAATCACGCGTTTGCTTTCCCTAGGGGGCATGGAATTCACCTCTTCGCGAATTCTGCGCAAACGCCTCATCGCCTTTTCGCGATAAGCATAAAAATCTTTGTTGTGCGATTCTCTCTGGCAGAGTCGCATGTTCTGAACATCGGCAATAGCGAGTTCTATCTGATTATCGCTCTCCTTTTCAATCTTCTTCAGCCATCCCTTGGCTCCCTTGTAATCCATCTTGGCTATACAGACAAAGGCAAGGTTGTTATAGGCTTCGGCACGGCCTGAGGGATAATCATCTGAAAGTTTCAAAGCCCTCTCAGCCAACACTTTAGTGGAATCGAGGTTGCGATAATGATAAGCATAGGATTGCTCGTTCAGCTCATCTACCCTTGCCTTATTCGCAGGAGAACAAGCTGAAAGAAAAAATGTCGCCACCACCAGAACTGATGATGGCGACATGGAAAAAAAGGATGCTGAAATTTGCATCTCGAATGAAAATTCTCTAAATTAAGCGCGAGCCTTCGCGATGTAACCGAGAGCCTCCTGACACTTGGCTGTGATGGCAGCCCAGTTGCCAGCAGCAACAGTCTCCTTAGGGAAGAGCTTAGAGCCCATACCTACGCAGAGAACGCCAGCCTTAATCCAAGGAGTAAGATTCTCCTCTGTTGGCTCTACGGCACCTGTTACCATGATGTTGCTCCAACGCAAAGGTGCCATTACGTTCTTGACGAATGAAGGACCGCCTACGTTACCTGCTGGGAATACCTTAGTTACGTCGCAACCGGCAGCCTGAGCATTATTGATTTCTGTTACAGAACCGCAACCTGGTGAATAAGGAACCAGACGGCGGTTGCAAACTGGAGCAATTTCTGGGTTGAAGTTAGGACCTACGATGAAGTTAGCGCCGAGCTGGAGATACAGAGAAGCTGTACCGGCATCAACAACTGTACCTGCACCCAAGATCATCTCAGGGCAAGCCTTGTCGGCCCACTTTACCAACTCTCCGAAAATCTCGTGAGCGAAGTCACCACGGTTAGTAAACTCGAAAACACGTACGCCACCCTCGTAACAAGCCTTGATGACGTTCTTGCAGATTTCAACATCCTTATTGAAGAAAACAGGTACCATACCAGTCTCTTTCATGGCTGCCATAACCTGCATTTTGCTAAACTTTGCCATTACCTTATATGAATTAACAATGAATAGTTTATAGTTTATATGAGCTACGCCGTAAGCAAGACAGTCTATAAACTATCAACTATCAACTATAAACTTTAAACTATAATTATCTCTGAACTCGACCATTAGCGTTACCGCCAGCCAGGCTCTCTACCTCGTCAGCAGATACCAGGTTGAAGTCGCCAGGGATAGTATGCTTCAAAGCAGAAGCAGCTACCGCAAACTCAAGAGCCTCGCCCTGAGTCTCCTTAGTAAGAAGACCGTGGATCAGACCACCAGAGAAAGAGTCGCCACCACCAACGCGGTCGATGATAGGGTTGATGTCGTAGTGCTTGCTCTGATAGAACTCCTTACCATCATAGATAAGAGCCTTCCAGCCGTTGTGTGTAGCAGAGAGAGATTCGCGGAGAGTAGAAACAACATACTTGAATCCGAACTCCTTCATCATGCCCTTGAAGATTCCGTAATAACCCTCAGCATCAGTCTTACCGCCCTCTACGTCAGCATCTGGCTTGAAGCCCAGGCAGAGCTGAGCATCTTCCTCATTACCGATGCAAACATCAACATACTTCATCAGAGGACGCATAACAGAGATAGCCTTCTCAGAAGTCCAGAGCTTCTTGCGGAAGTTGAGGTCAACAGAAACAGTTACGCCGTGACGCTTAGCAGCCTCACAAGCCAACTTGGTAAGTTCAGCAGCCTTGTCGCTAATAGCTGGAGTAATACCGCTCCAATGGAACCATTGGGCACCCTCCATAATCTTGTCGAAATCGAAATCAGATGGGTCAGCCTCAGCAATTGCGCTGTGTGCACGGTCGTAGATTACCTTGGATGGGCGCATAGAAGCACCAGTCTCGGCATAGTAGAGACCTACGCGGTCGCCACCACGAGCGATGAACTCTGTGTTAACGCCGTAACGACGGAGACCGTTGACAGCAATCTGACCGATTTCGTGCTTAGGGAGCTTAGATACGAAGTAAGCATCATGACCATAGTTAGCCAAGCTTACAGCTACGTTAGCCTCACCACCACCAGGGATGATGCGAAGTGATTCACTCTGAATGAAACGATCATTGCCTTCTGGTGATAAACGAAGCATGATCTCACCTAATGTTACAATTTTTGCCATGTTTGATAGTTTTAATTTTTTTGTTTTTATTTTGTTTGTTATGAGTAACAAATTAAATTCTACTTTTCAGTAGAGAAATGAAGTACAATTATCAGTTGTCGTTCAATTTCGAAGGCAAAAATAACCATAATTTCTCGAATAACGAAATAAAATCGCATTTTTTTTTGTTTTTCGTGCAAAAAAGTTGCTGTGTCTTCGCACAATTCAAAAAATTGTTGTATATTTGCGGCAAAATTCGTACTTGTGGTCGCACACAACAGAATTGCTTAATACTAATTGTGGTCTGTGCACAGCTAGGAAGTACCTGCGACGTTTTATCTATCGTAGCCCCCAGGAGAGGCTCCTTATATAATAAGTACACGCGAGGCAACCAGACCCGTAATGCTAAAAAACAATGGCCGAAAAAATCAGAATCAAGGATATTGCCGAGAGAGCTGGCGTATCCGTTGGAACCGTAGACCGAGTTCTGCACGACCGCCCAAACGTGTCGAAACCTGCACGCGACAAGGTCGAGAAAGCCCTCAAGGAAATGAATTATCAGCCTAATGTGTACGCCAGCGCTCTGGCTTACAACAAATCCTATACCTTCTACCTGCTGATTCCGAAACATGAATCGGAGGCTTACTGGGAGGAAATAGAGGAAGGCGCAAAAAAATGTGAAGATACCCGACGTGACTTCCATATCGATGTAGAGATTCGTTTCTATGAGCGTTCCAGCGAGGAATCGTTCCGCGAAGAAGGCAACAAGATTCTTGAGGTCAGTCCGGAAGGAGTCATTCTGGTGCCTTCATCGCTCGACGTAACCCGCGAGTTTACCGAGGCGTTGCATCACAAAAGCATCCCGTTCATCCTGCTCGACTCCTACATGCCCGATCTCCGTCCGCTCTCTTTCTTCGGTCAGGATTCGTTCTGTTCCGGTTTCTTCGCAGCCAAGATGCTGATGATGCTTGCAGCAAAGGAAGATGAAATCCTGCTCATGAGGCAGACCAAAGACGGAAGAGTGGTCAGCAAGCAGCAGGACAACCGAGAGGTAGGATTCCGCCATTACATGCACGACCACTTCCCTAACGTGAAGATTACCTTGCTCGACCTGCCGTTGAGCGGCACACGTGCTGAATTCGTCAAAATGCTGGAGAAGTTCTTTGCCGGACATCCGAACATCCACCATTGCATCACCATGACTTCGAAGGCGCACATCGTGGGCGACTTCCTGCTGAAGACCAACCGCCGCGACGTTCAGATCATGGGCTACGATATGGTGGAGAAAAACGCCCGCTGTCTGCGCGAAGGAAGCATTTCCTTCCTCATCGCCCAGCACGCCTACATGCAGGGTTACTCCTGCGTAGACACGCTCTTCCAGGCCATCGTACTGAAGAAGAAAGTTACGCCGGTAAACTATATGCCTATCGAGCTGCTGATGAAGGAAAACGTAGATTTCTATCGCAGAACCCAGCTCTAAGGCGAATTGGCAGAATTAAAGCTTTTGCCCTTACAGGGCGACAGGGTTGCGTCCGTAATTACCCGGGGCGATGCCCTGGGCTAGGAGCTTTTGCCCTTTCAGGGCGTATGGAGCCAACTAGCGACAATACAGGAACATTATAAATTATAAACAATAAATAAAAAACAGACTACGTATGGAACAATCAAGTTTTATCAAGATTAACCCTGCCGACTCGGTAGTGGTATGCTTGCGCCCTATGAAGAAGGGTGAAACGATTGAAGTAGATGGCAAGACCATCACATTATTGCAGGATACTCCTGCAGGACACAAGGTGCTCATCAACGATGCTGCCGAGGGTACAGATATCCTGAAGTATGGCTACCCTATCGGTCATGCAAAGACCGGTCTCAAGGCGGGCGAATGGGTAAACGAGAACAACCTCAAGACCAATCTTGCCGGTACGCTCGAATATACCTACAACCCGGTTAACGAGCAGCTGAACATCGCTAAGGAAAACCGCACCTTCATGGGCTACGTTCGCAAGAATGGCGAAGTAGGCGTAAGAAACGAAATATGGGTAGTTCCTACCGTGGGCTGCGTTAACGGCGTGGCTGAGAAACTGGTAGAACTCCTCAAGAAAGAAACAGGCTGCGAAGGCATCGACGCCATCCACGCATGGCACCACAACTTCGGTTGCTCACAGCTCTCGGGCGACCATGAGAATACCCGCAAGGTGCTTCGCGATATCTGTCTGCATCCAAACGCAGGTGCCGTGCTCGTTCTCTCGCTCGGCTGCGAGAACAACCAGCCAGATGATTTCATGAAGATGCTCGGCGACTATGATCACGACCGCATCAAACTTCTAGTAACACAGAAGGTTGAAGGCGACGAACTCGAGGAAGGCATGAAGATTCTGCGCAACCTCTATGCCCAGGCTAAGGAAGACAAGCGCGAGGAAGTTCCGGTAAGCAAGCTGCGCGTAGGTTTGAAGTGTGGCGGTTCTGACGGCTTCAGCGGAATTACAGCCAACCCATTGGTAGGTGAATTTAGCGACTGGCTCGTAGCTCAGGGCGGTACAAGCATCCTGACAGAGGTACCGGAAATGTTTGGCGCAGAAACCATTCTGATGAACCGTTGCGAAAATAAGGAACTCTTCGACAAGACCGTTCACCTGATTAACGACTTCAAGGAGTACTTCCTGAGCCATGGTGAACCGGTTGGCGAGAACCCTTCTCCAGGTAACAAGGCAGGTGGTATCTCAACCCTCGAAGATAAGGCTTTGGGTTGCACCCAGAAGTGCGGACGTGCTCCGGTAAGCGGCGTGCTCCAGTATGGCGACCGTCTGGAGACAACCGGTTTGAACCTGCTTTCAGCTCCGGGTAACGACCTTGTAGCAGCCACAGCTCTGGCTTCAGCAGGTTGCCAGCTCGTTCTCTTCACCACAGGTCGCGGAACCCCATTCGGAACCTTCGTGCCAACGATGAAGATTTCTACCAACAGCAATCTGGCAAAGAACAAGCCTAACTGGATTGACTTCAACGCCGGCGCTCTGGTAGAAGGTGTAGAAATGAAAGACTTGGTAAGCAAGTTTATTGATAAGATTATAGCCGTAGCAAGTGGCGAGGAGGCTCGCAACGAGTATAATGGCTATCGTGAAATCTCCATCTTCAAGAATGGAGTAACTCTTTAATTAAAAAGAAAAAAGAAGTATGAGTAATAAAAAAGGTTTGCTGGCGTTGTCGCCATTATTTTTGCTGATTGTCCTCATCGTGGCTTTTACCGTATATTCGGTAGACAGCAGCCATCAGGACACCAGCCTCTCGCTCACAGTAGCGTTCATGATTTCGAGCATTTATGCCGTGGCTATTTCCGGCGGAATGCCTGTCAGGAAACGAGTGGACACATACAGCAAGGGTGCCGGCGCCAACAACCTGATGCTCATGCTCTGGATTTACGTGCTGGCTGGCTCGTTTGCCGCATCAGCCAAGGCGATGGGAGCCGTTGATGCAACCGTCAACCTGGCGCTCAGCATCCTGCCAGCCAGCATGATTCTGCCAGGACTCTTCCTGGCTGCCTGCTTTATCTCCGTATCTATCGGAACAAGTGTGGGAACCGTAGTGGCTCTGGTTCCGATAGCCGCCGGACTGGCCCACTCGATGGATGCTAACGTAGGCATGATGACCGCCATCATCGTAGGTGGCGCTTATTTCGGCGACAACCTCTCGTTCATCTCCGATACGACGGTTGTTGCTACGCAGACGCAGAACTGCAAGATGAGCGATAAGTTCAAGGTCAACTCCATGATTGTGGTTCCGGCCGCCGTACTCGTGCTCATCGCCTATTCTGTCATGGGAGTCGGTCTTCAGGCCCCAACCCACATCAACGAGGTAGAATACATGAAAGTATTGCCTTACCTCACCGTCCTCGTTACCGCTATTGCCGGCATGAATGTAATGGCTGTTCTCACCCTGGGCACCCTACTCTGTGGCGCCATCGGCATAGGCAGTCATCTTCTGGGTGCCTCCGGAAGCTACGACCTCTTTGGCTGGTTCTCAGCCATGGGCAACGGCATTATCGGCATGGGCGAACTCATTATCATCGCCATGATGGCAGGTGGTATGCTCGAAATCATCCGCGAAAACGGCGGAATCGATTTCATCATCAACAAGATTACAGCCCACGTAAACAGCAAGCGTGGAGCCGAACTTTCTATCGCCGCCCTCGTTTCGATGGTAAACATCTGTACGGCAAATAATACGGTAGCGATTCTGACAGTAGGAAATATTTCGAAAAAGATAGGCGACCGGTTTGGCGTAGACAACCGCAAGGCAGCCAGCATTCTCGACACCTTCTCATGCATGGTTCAGGGATTGATTCCTTATGGCGTGCAGATGCTCCTGGCAGCCGGTCTGGCCAATCTCAGTCCGATGGACATTCTTCCTTATCTCTACTATCCGCTGGCGATAGGTGTGGCAGCCCTGCTGGCCATTCTCTTGCGCTATCCTAAGAGATACAGTTAGGAAGACTTCTCAAATCAGAGGAGCGTCTCCTTCTGCGTTAGAGATTTCTTGACAGGAAGAACAAAACTTTATTATTGACTATTAATAAGAACAAGGCATATGAATTTTCTTCAGCGCAACCTTTTTACTAAGCTCCGTGCCGACAACTTCGGCATCAAGGAAGAAATGGAACCGATGACTACCTTTAAGAAGAAAAAGATAGCTCAGATGCTCAAGAACGTGAATGATGTTCCTGCCGGAAAGGTGAAGATGAACAACGGTTTTCTGAACCGACGGCTCAGCAAGATTCAGGAAGATGAACGCCACGCCATCGATACCTCTATCGAGACCATTTATCTGCTGCGCATCATCGTGGCAAACGTAAATGGAATGCTGGCTAACGGAATCAATCTCAGAGGAATCATCCAGTTGGGAGACTACCTGAGAACCCGAGGCGACAAGGTAGATTTCGTGAAACTGGAGAAGTGGCTTGCCAAGCTCCGCATCCAGCGCATCGCCCAGCTGGAAGGAAGCGTACTCATAACCTTCTTCGATTTTGAACAGGACGAAATCCCGTTCGTTCATCACATAGAAAGAGGCGCCTACAAACTGACGCTCCGTTCGCTCTACTATAATATCATGGACCAGCAGGCCATTCAGTTTGAGCAGACCAGCAGCGGCTTTGTACGCACCACGGGGGGAACCATGCGCAAGAATCTGCGCCGCAGCATGCGCTATCTGCAATACGCTCCGATAGAAACTATGAGCAATTTCATGAACAATTTCTTCCGTTCATTATCTGAGATTGAAGAGTAAATTTCAGTAAGGATTGAAGGGGTTAATCTGGGATTCATCAGGACGAAGAGTAAAATATCTATAAAATTAATCTCTTAGTAGTACGATTTTCATCTGATTTTCGTATCTTTGCATCTATGAAAAAATTATTTATCTCTATTATAGCATCCATTATTGCCTTGGGAGCCCATGCCCAGGTGCAATGCGAAGACACTTGTCGGCACGTTCACGGCATCGACTTGAGTCATTATCAGGGCAACGTGTTCTGGGAAACCGTGGGCGACAACTCTAAGATGGCTTACGTTTATCTGAAAGCTACCGAGGGCGGAACCAACATCGACAGCAAATACAAGAAGAATATCGACCTGGCTCATCGCTACGGAATGAAAGTAGGTTCTTATCATTTCTACAGACCCCGCATCCCACAGCAGACGCAGCTGGAAAATTTCAAGGCCCAATGCCGTCCGGGAGATCAGGACCTCTTGCCTATGATTGATGTGGAGACGAAAAGCGGCATGAATACAGAAGAATTCTGCGATTCGCTCTTTAAGTTTCTGCATCTCGTAGAGAAAGCATATAAGCAGAAACCCCTCATCTATACGGGAGCCAATTTCTATGACAACTATCTTTTGGGCAAGCTAGACAGCTACAAGCTGATGATTGCCCAGTATACGAAGCGCATCCCTGTATTGCGTGATGGTAGAGATTTCGAAATGTGGCAATATACGGGTAAGGGCAGACTCAACGGAATAAACGGCTATGTTGACAAAAGCCGTTTCATGGGGCGCCACAAGCTCAGAGAAATCAGATTCAGACATCGATAGTACCTGGAACCCTGAACTCTGAACTTTATGATTAGCTTCAAGGTAAAGAGTGGATAAGGTCTGGAAGTAGAGAAGCATGAATTATATAAGTAAATTAATAAACACAAAATAGAATTATGGCAATTATAAAATGTCCGGAATGCGGACGCCAAATTAGCGATAAAGCACCTACCTGCCCTAGTTGCGGAGTAGAAATAGCAGGCAAAATTACCAAATGCCCAAATTGTGGCGAGATTTATTTCAGCAACCTGGAAATGTGTCCTAACTGCCATGAGCTGAATCCTTCGCTCACAAGAATGACGCCTCCGACAGGAATGAGCCAGCAGACTCCTGCCAGCCAGGCTTCTATGACTCAGCAGCAAGAAGCTGAAAATGCAGCCAGACAGAATGCAATCAGACAAGAAGAAATCCGCCGTCAGGAGGCTCTCAGACAGGACGCTCTCAGGCAGCAGGCTCGTCCTCAGACACCTGTCAGAACAGCAACACCTCCTACTCCACCCGTTCCTCCGGTTCGCCCACAGCAATCTAATTCTCAGAACGGCGGAAACGGCGAGGGAACCCAGGAAAAGAAAAAAAGCAACCGTGGCGTCATCATCATCTCTCTGATTTTCGCCATCCTCGTTTGTGGCATTTTCTACTATTTCTATGATAGCGCCAATAAGAATAAGGAACTGGAAGCTTACGAGTATGCGATGCAGAGTAGCGACCCGATGGTTCTGCAGAGTTACCTAGATACTTACAAAGATGCTGACGAGGCGCATCGTGATTCCATCATGGCTCACCTCGAACTTCTGAAACAGACCGATCAGGACTGGACCAACGCCGTAGTAAGCGGTTCGAAAGAGGCCCTGCAGGCTTATCTCGACAAATACCCAAACAGTCCACACAAGCAGGAGGTTTTGAACAAGATAGATTCCATCGACTGGAATGTGGCCAAGAATGCTGATAATGTAGAAGCTTACCAGGCTTATCTCGCCGCTCATGCTGACGGTTCGCATATCGAAGAGGCTGAGAATGCGATGAAGAAAGCCAAGAGCAGAGATTTGCAGCCAGAAGAGAAAGATATGGTAAGCAGTCTGTTCCGCCATTTCTTCCAAAGCATCAATACCCGCGATGCTGATGGTTTGCAGGCTTCATGCGAGGACATTCTCTCTTCGCTTCTGGGTAAGAATTCTGCTACCAAGGCAGATGTTGTTACCTTTATGAATAAGCTTTATAAGGAAGATGTGACCAACCTGAACTGGTTCCTCACCAACGATTATAAGATCAAGAAGCGCGAGGTGGGAGACGAAGATTATGAATATCAGGTTCAGTTCTCTGCCCGTGAGGAAGTTCAGCTTACCGACGGTACTAAGAAAACCAACCATTTCAAAATCAACGCAACCGTTTCGCCAGACGGCAAGGTTTCTGCGTTCAACATGTCGAAGATTAATGCCGCAGAATAGAATAAAAAACGCCCTGCAAGATCAGGAACTTCATTTCTGAATGTTCCCTTCTTGCAGGGCGTTTCTTTTTACCTTCATGTTTTGGGAAGGTTCTCATGTCCGAGAAACCCGTTCCCTTCTTTTAGAAATTACTTTGCATCCTTCATCTGACGGAGCAAATCTTTCTGCTTATCATTCAACCCGGTTGGCAACTTCACGTTGTAAGTAATCATCAGGTCGCCAAAGGTTCCGTCACCTCGGTCGTATCCTTTTCCGCGAACACGAACCTTCGTGCCATTCTGCGTTTCCGGCTTAATCTTCAGTTTGATTTTAGAACCATTACTCAATTTAATGATTCCTTCGCCGCCCAGCAGAGCCGTATAAAGGTCGATATTCACATTCATGTTCATTTCGCCGTTATTGGCACGACCATTCTGGCCGCAACCGCCGCCACAACCACCAGTACCGAAATCAGTACCAGCTCCGTAGCCAGCCCCATTAAAGCCGCTACCATAACCGGCAGAACCATTAAAACCGCCGAAATTGCCGGAACCAAATCCGTCAGCCGACTGCTGGCTTCTTCCACGACCTCCGAAGAGATTTTCGAAGAAGCTGGAGAAACCTCCGCCTCCGCCAAACTGGCTGAAGTCGAAACCCTCGAATGGATTTCCACCTGCTCCACCATAGCTTCCGGAACCGCCTGCACCACCAGCTCCGCCGAAACCGCCGAATGCATCAGCATTCTTCCATTGTTCGCCATACTGGTCGTATTTAGCACGCTTATCTGGGTCAGAAATCACCTCATACGCCTCGTTCAGCGCCTGGAACTTAGCCTTCGCCTTCGGGTCGTTAGGGTGCAAATCTGGGTGAAACTGTTTTGCACGTTTACGATACGCAGCTCTCACATCCTTCTGCGGAATGTTCTTGTCTACGCCGAGAATCTTGTAATAATCAACAAATGCCATATTATAAAACCTCCTATTTTTTAGTTTTTAAAAAATATCCAACAAAAAGTATGCCTATTTAAGTTCTTTTTTGTACTTTTGCAGAGAAAATAAGAAACAGAGCTCAACAGATGGGCTTTCATTACTCAAAAGTAATACATTAATTAATATGAAACAATTATTTGCTGCGCTTCTTCTGGCGCTAACTTTCAATTCACAAGCGATGGCACAACAACGTACCGTAAAACTGAGAGTGATAGAGACAAGCGATGTGCACGGCTCTTTCTTTCCTTACGATTTCATCAACCGTAAGCCAAAAGCAGGAACCTTGGCGCGCGTTTCTTCCTACGTCAATAATTTGCGAAAAGACTACAAGGATAACCTCATCCTCTTGGAGAATGGCGATATTCTGCAGGGACAGCCTACCTGCTATTATTATAATTATGTAAACACAGAGGCTAGAAACGTGGCTGCCGATGTGGTCAACTACATGAAGTATGATGCGCAAGTGTTTGGCAATCATGATGTTGAAACGGGCCATCCAGTTTACGACAAATGGATAAAAGAACTCAATTGCCCAGTTCTTGGTTCCAACATCATCAGCACTTCTACAGGCGAGCCATACGTTAAGCCTTATCTCATCCTGAACCGCGAGGGCGTGAAGGTGGCAGTATTGGGAATGATTACTCCTGCCATTCCAAACTGGCTCACGGAGAATCTCTGGAGCGGACTGAAATTTGAAAATATGGTAACAAACGCCCGCAAATGGGTGAAGTATCTCCAGGAGAATGAAAAACCGGATGTTATCATCGGCCTCTTCCACAGCGGAAAAGACGGAGGCATTCAGACTGCCGAATATGATGAAGACGCCTCTATCAAGGTGGCAAAAGAAGTGCCAGGCTTCGACCTCATTCTCTTCGGCCACGACCATACGCGCGACAACGAAACCGTAACCAATACTGATGGAAAGCAGGTGGTTTGCCTGGATCCTGCCAACAACGCCATTAGCGTGGCTGATGCTGAAATAACCCTCACCCTCAACAAGAAAAAGGTGAACGGAAAGAAGCAGCTGGTGGTAACTGACAAAAAGGTGACAGGCAAGATTGTGGATGTGACAGATTGTCCTATCGACGAGGATTTCATGAAGACTTTCGAACCTCAGATTGCGGAAGTAAAGAAATATGTGGGCAAGCAGATTGGCAACTTCAAGACTACCATCTACAGCCGCGACCAGTTCTTCGGCAGTTCTGCCTTCAACGATTTCATCCTCAACCTCCAATTGCAGATGACAAAAGCCGACATTTCGTTCAACGCTCCTCTTCAGTTCAACGCGGTTCTGAAAGCCGGCCCAATCTACGTGAGCGACATGTTCAATCTCTATAAATATGAGAACCAGCTCTACGTTATGCGCATGACGGGCGAAGAAATCAGAAAGCATCTGGAAATGAGTTACGACCTCTGGGTGAACACCATGAAGACCCCGGACGACCATCTCCTGCTGCTCGATGAGAAGACCGTTGGCGACCAGCAACGCCTCGGTTTCAAGAATCTCTCGTTCAACTTTGATAGTGCTGCGGGAATCGATTACGAAGTTGACGTAACCAAGCCAGACGGCGAGAAGGTGAAGATTCTGCGCATGAGCAACGGCGAACCTTTCGATGAGAAGAAATGGTACAAGGTAGCCGTTAACAGCTATCGTGGAAATGGCGGCGGCGAACTCCTTACCAAGGGTGCCGGAATCCCGAAAGACAGTCTTGAAAGCCGAATCATCTATCGCAGCAAGCGCGACCAGCGCTACTATCTGATGGAAGAAATCGAAAAGATGGGAACGGTTGATGCAAAACCAAACAACAACTGGAAGTTTGTGCCGGAAGCATGGACCAAGCCAGCTGCCCAGCGCGATTTCGAATTGCTGTTCGGTAAGAAGAAATAGCTCCTCGAAACGCTTCTGGAAAAGCATATTATAAAGATCAAAGTAAAAAAGCAAATAAGTTCAAAATAAAGAATGAAGTATTGGTTTATATTTTGCAAGACTGATCTCTTGCTCGAAAAGAAAGAAGACGGAACCTATACGATTCCTTGTTCAGAAGAGAGTCCAATCCCAACAAAGCCTTGGACTCACATTCTCAATATTACCCCGATGGAAGACGGAACAGAGGTGAAGACCTTCACCATTCCTGAGCCCGTTACCGGCAATCCGAAGTACGAAATGTGCGGCTTGCGCCCTAGTTTCTACAAACTCTCTCCTGCCCTTTACCAGAAAGCAGGAAAGTGTCAGGAGCTCAACTATTGGGACATGAATACCCAATTCTGCGGCGTTTGCGGAGCTCCGATGAAAATGGCAACCGACATCAGTAAGAAATGTACAGAATGCGGCAAACAGGTCTGGCCTTCGCTTGCCACAGCCATCATCGTTCTGATTAAGAAAGATGATCAGGTCTTGCTAGTACACGCTCGCAATTTCAAGGGAAATTTCGACAGTCTCGTGGCTGGTTTCGTTGAGACTGGCGAGAATCTGGAAGAGGCGGTTCATCGTGAAGTAATGGAAGAAACCGGTCTGACTATCAAGAACTTGAAATATTTCGGTTCCCAGCCTTGGCCTTATCCGAGCGGTCTGATGATTGGCTTCTCGGCAGAATATGTAGATGGAGAAATTCATCTTCAGAAAGAAGAACTCTCTCGTGGTAAATGGTTCACGAAAGAGAATCTCCCTATTCTCCCAGAGAAACTTTCCATCGCCCGAAAACTCATCGATGCCTGGCTGGCGGACAAACTCTAATAATGAGGACAAACTCTAAAAGTGAGGATAAACTCTAAAAAATGATGAAAGAGAAACTTTGGAATGCAAACTACATCAAGGTGATGACTACCAACTTTCTGTTGTATTTCGCCTTCTATCTGCTCACACCTTTGCTCCCTCTCTATCTGAGCGAAAATTTTGGAGCCACGAAAGATGTGATTGGAATTGTGCTGAGCGGCTATACGGTTGCCGCCCTCATCATTCGTCCGTTCAGCGGATATGTGGTTGACAGCTTTTCGCGCAAGAAGGTTCTGATGGTCTGTCTCACGGCCTTCGCCATCTTCTTTGCCGGCTATATTGCAGCCAGCACCATCCTGATGTTTGCCATCTGCAGAACCCTGCACGGAGGTCCGTTCGGAGCCGTAACGGTTGCCAACAGCACCTGCGCCATCGACGTTCTTCCGGCAAGTAGGAGAAATGAAGGAATCGGACTCTACGGACTGAGCAACAATTTTGCCATGGCAATTGCTCCATCCATCGGAATCTATCTCCATAATGCGGTAGACAGTTACATGATTCTCTTCTGGATAGCTTTCATCGTGGCGATAGCCTCAGTTGTGATTGCAGGAACCATCCGCCTTCCCGAAAAGGAAATCGTAAAGAACAAGGAGAAGCTTTCTCTCGACCGCTTCTTCCTGACGCGTGCCTGGCTCCTTGCCATCAACATCGCCATGTTCGGTTTCTGCTGGGGCGTTCTGAGCAATTATCTCGCAATCTACAGCAAGGAAGAACTCGGAATTACGGGTGGAACGGGCACTTATTTTGCCCTTCTTTCCATGGGTCTGTTCCTGTCAAGATTGCAGGGAAGAAAAGCCTTGAGCCAGGGAAAACTTACCCAGAATGCGGCCGAAGGAATGCTGCTTTCGCTTGTTGGTTTCATCATCTTTGTTGCCGTCAAGCACCCGGTAGCCTATTATCTTTCGGCTTGTCTTATCGGCCTGGGCAACGGTCATCTTTACCCAGCCTTCCTCAACATGTTTATTAATGTGGCTCGTCACAACCAGCGTGGAACGGCAAACAGCAGCATTCTTACAGGTTGGGATTTGGGCTTCGGAATCGGCTGTCTGCTAGGCGGAGTTGTGGCAGAACATTTCGGTTACAACGGAACATTCTGGATGGTTGCTATAGAAAATGCAGCTTCCGTTCTCCTCTTCTTCGCCGCTTCGAAACAATTCTTTGAGAAGAGACGCAGAGAATAGAAAACAGTTGATAAAGAGAAATATAAGATTACGAATAAAAAAAGAGCACTTCATCCGAGACAGAAGAAAGCCTCAGGCGAAGTGCTCTTATTTTTATCTTACTTTTCTGTTTTTAGAAAGGAAGATCATCTGCGCTACCACCCTCTGCTGCAGGAGCTGCAGGCTGAACTGGAGGGAATGCTGCAGTTGCGCCATTAGCAGGAGCTGCTGGCTGAGCAGGAGCTACAGGAGCACCTACTGGAGGAAACGCACCTGGCTGCATTCCGCCCATAGCACCAGCAACGGCGTTAGGGTCAACACGCTGGATGTTCCAGGCACGGATGCTGTTGAACCAACGGCCCTGATACTCGTGAGCATCAATATCGAAAGAAACCAGGAGTTCCTCACCACTCTGAATGTTGAACTGAGCCAGACGGTCTGCTCCGAAAACATCAAAGCACAATTTCTTTGGATACTGCTCGTGGGTTTCAATTACGAACGACTGAGCTTTCCACTCTCCTCTTGCAGAGACGCCGCTTCTTTCAGGCAAAACGGCAATAACCTTTCCTTGTAATTCCATATGATAATATTTAAAGTTTTTCCTTTGTTTAAAGGGTGTTTTTTTCTTTCTGACTGCGAAATTACTAAAAATAGTTCAAAAACTAGAACTTTTCTCCAATTATTTT
>OWJS01000236.1_pt1 | contig 20589 bp, 8 predicted proteins | sample 1732961 | NCBI WGS metagenome assembly OWJS01 (sample SAMN05065774, study PRJEB22554) | human gut metagenome | biome: ENVO:2100002; feature: ENVO:00000062; material: ENVO:00002003 | host: Homo sapiens | place: USA
CAAGATGAAGCACCAAGTCGGCTTCCAGTCCGTAGCGGTCGCGATAGTATGACAGATGATTGCCAAAACCTGGAGTATAAGCCCGAAGGTCTCGTGCACACATTTGCTCAAAGATGAACCCAAAGGTTTTGAGCTGCGTCATCAATGCTTCTGGGGAAAGTCCTAATGATGCAATTGCAATGGATGGGTCTACGAAAGCTCGTTTTATACCACTTCGAATTGCAGTCTTGCTTCGGACTGCAGGACACCATGCTTCGATGTTGTCAATAACGAACAATTTGTTGAGGGAGGTTACATAATCCTCAAACGCACTCATAGAAAGTGAAACTTCCCCAGAGGTTGTTACATCAGCTAACAGAGCGGTATTCTTTGCCAATGTTGAGATGTTACGGGCATACGAACGCAATATTGCACGAGTTGTCCGTTCATCCCTTTGTACGCCATCCACTCTTGAAATATCGTCACGACAAATGGCATCAACATAGTTGCGTGCAATAAGTAGCTTTGCCTTATCACTCTTCATATTTAGAAATGCAGGCCATCCACCACGACAAGCAGCATAAATCAAGTCTTCAATCTTCATATCTGAAGTGATGCCGTCTATGTCTAAGTCTTTATTATCAAACAATTCTTTAAGTGAAATTTTTCCGTTAGACTCTCCTGACTCCCATAGACTCATTGGCAACATCTTCATTCGTGAAATCCTACCCGTACCAGAATGATGTATTTTACTTCTGTCTACAACAGTAGACCCTGTAAGAATGAATTGGCCTGGAACCTGACGCCTGTCCACCATAGTACGCACGGCATCCCAAAGCACAGGAGCATCCTGCCATTCATCTATAAGACGAGGAGTTTCACCCATCAACAACAATGATGGTTTTGAGGCAGCAGTTGCAGCGTATTCTTCCTGCATCTCCGTGTCCTGCATCTTAATGACACTTTTGCTCATTTGTTCCGCAGTTGTTGTCTTTCCGCACCACTTAGGCCCCTCTATTAGTACAGCCCCGAAAGCCTCAAGACGCTCTGCCAGTTGAAGGTCTGCAATTCTATGTGAATAACTCATATTGTAACCGTGATTTGATTATGTGTGCAAAGTTAGTGATATTCAGTTATATATGCAAGCAAAAACTGATATTTGCGGATATTTAATACTATGAATTGCGCTGTTTTATTGCTAACTTTTGTGGTGGATTAGAACTAACTTTTGTGGCAATTCATTTGTATTTTTTGCTGTATTTCGTTTGTAGTTTTTGAGGTACTACATTTGGTATTTACAAGTAAAAACACTACCTTTTAATAAGGTAGGCTGCACTCGGGAATACAAAACAAAACTTCGTATTTGTTTTGATATTCCGCTCATTTGCACTACCTTTGCAGCAGTTGAGTGCGTGTTTGCTTATCGTTGCTTATTTCCATAATTGCAGCACGTTCACGCAGATGGCTTGTTTAATAACGGTTTGCATTTCGAGGAGGTTAAGTAATGCCGAAAGGTAAACACATAATAAACAATAAGCAAAAGCGTGCAGCTCAATGAGTTGCACGCTTTTTGCGTTTATGGGGTTCTTGTTTCTTATGCCTTTGTTATGCGCTTGTTTATCGTTTATTTGCAGCACATTTGCAACATAACAAAAAAGTAGATAAGGAGAAATACCGAAAAAAACAACACATAACCTGCACGATTCCATGTGACTCCAGTTTAGCCCACATCTAGCGACTGTCGGCCATGGGTAAAGATCGTCGTTTGGGCTCCGTCGCACGCTCAACGAGAACCGCTCACCTGTTTAGCCCACATCTAGCGACTGGCGGCCATGGGTAAAGATCGTCGTTGGGGCAGGCTGCAGCCCCATGACATCTTCTAAGGGCATGTGTCGTGTGTCGATTTTCACATGTTTTCCTTTGGTTGTTTGGGTATAAATACATACCTTTGCATTGGCTTTGCAACATGTTGTTTATCAGTGGTTATAACTATTATTGCAGCCACTTGGAAGAGCCGGCAACATGTATCATTCTTAACTTTACGACATGATTACCCGATGCTATCTTGAAATAACCAATATTTGTAATCTCAACTGCGTGTTTTGCCCGAAGACGACGCGGGCGAAGCACACCCTGACGATCGATGAATTCGATACACTAACCGCACGACTCATGGGCGAGGTTAGGTTTCTCTATTTCCACCTCATGGGCGAGCCTTTTCTTCACCCGTTATTGCCGCAGTTCATACTGATGGCGCGCCAGAAGGGCTTCGTTCCGGTGCTTACCACCAACGGCACCTTGCTCTCGCAACGCACCGACCTGCTCGATGCGCTTCCCCATAAGTTGCAGATATCGCTCCATTCGCACGAGGGCAACGGCAAGGACCATCTCGACCAATACATCGATGAGGTGATGGTGTTTGCCAAGGAGGCCGCCCGGCGCGGGTGTGTCGTGGTGCTGCGCCTGTGGAACGAGGGCGGCCACAACCTCATGAACGAGGCCATCCGCGACCGTATAGCGCTCCATCAGCCACGCCCTTGGGTATCGAGATACGACGGTTGGAAGCTTGGCGACAACCTGTTTCTTGAGAACGACAATATGTTCGAATGGCCCGACCTCGACCACGACGTGTATGCCGAGGATGAAGTGTTCTGCTATGCCTTGCGCAACCAGGTCGGCGTGCTGGTCGACGGCACGGTGGTGCCTTGCTGCTTAGACCACAATGGCGACATGAACTTGGGCAACCTGTTTGAGCATAGTTTGGAGCAAATCCTCCAATCGCCACGCGCCCAAGCCATCTACGAGGGTTTTACCCATCATTCCGCTGCCGAGCCTTTGTGTCAGCGTTGTGGCTATTCGGCCGTATCGAAGCGATTCAGAAAGTGAAAAACCTTCATGTTTTTCGAGGACACTCGGGTGGAATTAGCACTTTTTTATTATTTTTGCACCGTGGCACATAACGCCATGGGGTTTTTATGTTGATATTTCTATATGATCTGGTAACCGTTTACATCATTCCCGGAATGATGCTTGCATTTGGTATATGCCTACTCTTCCTTTCCATTCCCGATAAGGAAGGGCTTAAGAATTATGTGTTTGCGCGCAAGGTGATGGGCGTCACGTTCCTTGTTTATTGTGTGGCGCTTATCTGCGAGGCGGTGACGCGCGAGCCTCTTGTGGGCGACTTGCTCAATAGCATGATCGTCATAGCCATTGGCATTACGCAAGCCTTTCTGTTCACCTATTCGCTCATAGCGTTGCTCGACATAGGCTTCTTCACCAAGGCCACGGCGTGTCGCGAGACCTTGGTCATAGCCATCACCACAGTGGCGGCGTTTGCCCTGTTCTTTCTCTGCCCACAGGGCTGCAGGGCGCTCATCTTCTATGGCTTTTCGCTTTGGTACATGTTGCTCATGGCGCGTTATGTGGCGCTTTTCCGTCGCTATTACAAACGCTACCTGCAGCTGATGGACAACTATTTCTCCGACGATGAGCGCCAGCGCTTGCATTGGGTTCCCGTGGCTTTCTATAGCGCCTTTGGCGTAGGCGTCATCGCCCTGTTGTTTGCCTTGTTGATCACTCCGTTCACGCAGTTGCTGTTCATGCTCGTCACAACGGTCTATTATTCGGTGTTTGCCATACGCTTCATCAATTATGTGGATATCTTCCCTAAGATCAAGGAGCCTTTGCGAGATACCGTTTGCGAAGCGACCGAGCCCGTAGAGGTGCCCGACCCTTCCTCCGACATGATGGTTGTACCGACCGACGACGACCTGCTACTCATGCAAGAGATCGAACGGTTGATGCAAGAGCAAGCCCTCTTCAAAGCGACCGACCTCTCGATAGCCAACCTTGCGGCCTTATGCGGCAAGAGCCATCGTGTGGTGTCGATGGCCATCAACCATTGTCAGGGTGTCAACTTCAAGACCTACATCAACGAGTATCGCGTGGCTGAAGCCACAAGGCTCATTGAGGCGGGATGGCTCAAGCACCACACGCTCGACGCCCTTGCCTTGGAGACCGGGTTTGCCGGAAGGGTGAATCTCTATCGTGCGTTCAAGCGCAAGATGGGTGTGTCGCCAACCGATTGGGAGGCGAAGGCGAGGACCTGAAAACCCGATGGAATGGCGGTTTTTGGTTACACTTTACGCATTGTGTAACCACCATAACGCTTTTTTCGCTTAAGATTTCTTTGTATTCTTTTAAATTTGCAAAGGGTTGAACCAGCGTTGCGCTGCAAGTTGGTTGCCCCCATTGCATCAGATAATCCTAACGAAACAAATTCATCTAAGCGATTATGAAAGAAAACCATTACTCACAACCCAACTTCTCACCGCCTCAGGTGGCGAGGGGCAAGCAATGTCAGAGCACGCCGCCTTGGCGGCGTAGGCTTTTGACGTTCCTCCTGTTGGTCATGGCCTTGGCCGTGCCGCGGCAGGCGTATGCCGGAGCACACTTCGGCACAGATTATGGTAGCAATTCACGCTACAACTCACGCATTTCGCACCATCCCACGGTGGACGAGCCATGGATTACCGTATATTTCTGGTTCTACGACAGGGATGGACATGACGGCTATTTCCTGCACGACGAAACAGAGAGGGGCCACAAAGGTCCCGCCGTTTATGTAGATGGCAAATACATCTGCTCACCCGACTGGGAGTTGGCATGGCCCTCAGGCAATGGCAACGCCGACGGACTGGAAGACCAGCGCGGTGCCAATGGATGGTGGGGCAGCACCTACACCAGGAATGTTGACGGTGTGAACTACACCGTACGCTTCTGGGACCCACGAAGAGTGGATGATCAGTACTGGGTGGAGATGGTCATCTACATGGACAAGATGGCTGTGGCTACCGAGCACGACATCAAGATTCGCGGTATGTGGAGGATCAACGACGTAAGTACTAAGTTTGAGGAACGCACGTTCCGAACCCAAGCTATCAGGAACATATTTTTAGACAGTCCAAACTACGAACGTACCTATGGCTCGTTGAAGGTGACGAGAAGTTCGCTCAACAGGAGCTACGGCCCAACCACCGTGGCTATGACTACCGACCGTTCGTATTACAAAGACTACGGCAACGGCAAGCGCTACTTCGATCCTTCCACAATGGACCAAGCGGTTTACAAGACCTACAGCAAGGGCTCATCCACCTATAATGGACTGACGCTTTCGTATAACGAAACGGATGGGTCTTCATTCTATCTATATAGACAAAAATCAATTACTGTAACTCCCAACGATCGACCCAGTACGATTATATTTGGCTGGCAGATGGATATGCCTTACAGGTACGACGCTCCTTGCAATGTAGATGCAACCACCGACATGTGGAAAAAACAAATATTATTGACATGGCAAGCCTCTGGTGGTCGTTGTTATGCAAATGGCACATGGAGTATCTACCGTTACCCTGACGGGCACCCAGAGGACAAGACGAAAGTGGCGGGCGACATTCCGTATAATACACGAAAATACACGGACGATGTGCCTGATTACGACCAAAAATACGTCTATCAGATTTATTTCGTACCTACCAATTCGCCTTCAGGCAAACTGCTGTCCAGACAAATGGAAAGCACTACGCAATTCGTGCAGCGCTCGTTCCCGATCAACATCACCGACGTGGTGTCTGACAAGAAATCGATCACGGTGAAATGGCAATGCCCCGAGTTTAAGGGCAACGAGAGCTATGCCTTCAAGCTGCTCCGCACCGAAAGTAAGAACGGACAGCCGGGCGACGACTGGACGGAGGTAGCTACTGTCAACGTCACCGACAAGGGAAAGACGCAATACGAATATACCGACTCGCGCGACCTGAAACTCTGTCCCACCTATAGATATAAGGTGCAGACCACGATGCTCGAGAACAAGCTCTTCTCAAGCGCCAACATTCTGGAGGGCCGCATCACCGGCAACTCGCAGGTTACGGCGGTCAACGCCACCAAGGGCGACTACAACGGACTGGTGAAGGTGGCATGGGAAGCCGACCAGGTAGGAGCCGACGCGACACGCTACGAGGTGGCACGCCGCGTGAAGGGCACCGACACATGGGCCACCATCTACAAGACCAGCGGCACCGCCTCTTCCTATTACTATGAGGACCAGACGGCGCTGCCCGGACAATATTACGACTACAAGGTGGTGAGCATCACCACGTGCGACGGCAGCGATACACGCCTTGAGAAGAGCGACGACGGATTCAGTCGCGCCACCGGCATCGTGTCGGGCCGCATCACCTATGGCACCGGAACAGCCGTGGCAGGCACCCGCGTGGCATTGGTACGTGGCGACGGCACACAGCAGCAGGGCGGACAGTTCTATGCCCTCCGCGTGTCGGGAGCCGGCGACGGCGTGTTCCTTAGCAAGGATAGCGAGACGCTCAACAAGTATTTCGCCTCCAAGCCCTACACCCTTCAGATGATGATTCGCCCCGACGATTCGCAGACGGGCACCACACCCACCATTCTCGACCTCGGCGGCAAGTTGCAGCTGACGCTCGGTACGGCAGATAGCGGCGGCAAGGGCTATCCGCTCACCCTCAAGAGCGCATCCGCTTCGGCGCCTACGGGCATCTATCTGAAGTCTAACGCCTTCACATCGCTCACCCTCGCCGTTGATGCAGCGGGCACAGCCACCGTGACGGCCGTCAACGCTGACGATGCCATTACCGTTGTGCCACTTGCCGACAAGCTCAACGCCAAGGTGCAGTTTGCCAATGCCGACAACACCGGATTGTGTCTCGGCGGCAGCTACCAGTCGTCGGCAGACCGTGCCTTTACGGGCTACATCGACGAGATGCGCGTGTTCAGCGACAAGGCATTGAGCCGTGAGGAAATTCTTGCCAACTACAACCACACCCTTTGCGGAACGGAAGACGCCCTCGTGGCCTACTGGCCCGTCGACGAAGGTTTCAGCGGACAGACCACCGCCTACGACTACTCAAAGACGAGTGGCGTGGCAAACGGCAACCACGCACGCCTCGGCGCCGGCACATTGCCCACGGGCAGCATCATCCCCACATCGCAACAGCTCGGACTGTTTGCCCTGACCGACACACAAGGCAACTTCGTCATCCGTGGCGTACCGTTCACTGGCGAAGGCACCAACTATATGGTCATCCCCGCCCTGGGCGTACACGAGTTCTCGCCCACCTATTCCACACGCTACGTCAGCGCCTCGTCGCTCGTGCATAGCGGAGTAGACTTCACCGACGTATCGTCGTTCCCCGTATCGGGCACCGTCTTCTACGAAGGCACCGATTATCCCGTGGAGGGATGCACGTTCTATGTTGATGGCACGATATGCAGTCGCGACGGCGAACTCATACAGTCGGCCGAGGACGGCACATTCACCATCAGCGTGCCCATCGGCGACCACTTCATCCAGGTGAAGAAGGACGGCCATGTGTTTGCATCAGCCGGACGCTACCCAGCCGACCCGAACGGAGCCGGCGTGAAGATTACGTTCGACCGCGAGATAAAGAACATGGAGTTCATCGACCAGACGCTCGTCAACTTCACGGGCCGTGTGGTAGGTGGAAGCATTGAGGGCGAGAAGCCAGTCGGATTCGGTGCAAGCCATAACAACATAGGTATCACCGAACTCGTTCTCAGTCCCACCAACGACCGCTATCGCCTCAACGTGGTGAAGAAGGTGAACGGCACGTCGTATAGCTACGAAACCAACACCGCCAAGGCTACCGTACAGTCGGCCACCAGCACCATTGCCAGCCATTCATGGCGCGGCGCAGGCGATGCCGCCAAGAAGATTTTCATACGCACCGACTCGCTCACGGGTGAGTTCTCTGCCATGGTTCCCCCACTTATGTATAATGTGGAGAGCATGAAGGTCGTGGCAACAGGCCTGAGCGTTGGCGACGCAACCACCGTCGACGCCACCAATCCGCTCTTGCAGTTGACCGACACCTTGGTCACAGAGAATGGAGCGCGTCAGGAGTATGCCTACAACTGCAAGCTTAGCCAGACCTATCATAGCGCACCCTCGTTCACCGTCACCCAGCGTGGCCACGACGACGGAGCCTTCGGACTGTCGAAATATGAGATTGAGGATGCCAGCGGCAAGCTCGCCATCGACGACATCTACACCATCGACACCAACGGCAAGGTGACCTACAACTATGGTGGTGCCATCTTCGAACGTGAGGAGAACTACACCTTCGACCTCAAGGGCTTCGAGGAGTATGTCAACCACGACGTGAAGAACCAGCCCGTGGCATCGCGCGTGCCGCTCAGCGGCAATGTGGTGACCATCAACAACGCCCTCTCTGCCTCACAGAAGGTTTATCTTGAGAACAACACGGCTGGCAAACCTGCCGGTTCATTGGTGGAGCTGGAGAGCAACCAGTTGCAACTCGACAGTCTCGGTTGCGCCGTGTACACATGGAAGGCAGGTCTGCCCAACATCACTGCGCCCTACTCGCGCACCCTCTCCATCAGCTACGACATCGACGACCGCACCTACAACTGGGACGGCAGTGGCATGAACGGCATCATTCTCGGTTCACTACCCACAGGCAACAACTTCGTGACGAGCGGCCCCGACGTTGTGGAGATGATTCTGCGCGATCCTCCCGGAACTGGCTCAAGCGCCGAGTGGACCAGCGGCAGCGTCACGTCCTCATCCACCAGCAGCGGCAGTGTGTGGACTTCTGATACCGAAGCGCTGACCTCCTCCAAGTTTGGTGTGGATCTAACGACGCTTTCAGGAACCTTTGGCTTCGGACTACTCAACAGTGTAGAGAGTACGAACGAACTGAACGTGGGGCTTAATATCGTCACAGAAGGCGAGAACGCCAGCACTTGGAACCGCACCATAACCACTACACGCACCATATCCACATCATCAGCTCCAGAGTATGTGGGTGCCAATGGCGACGTGTTTATCGGTTCGGCTACCAATCTCATCTATGGATTGGCACGCGATGTCAACTTCCGCCGACAAGGAACGAGCGACAAGGCGGCATTGGAACTGAAGGACATCATCACCACGGGACTCAACTTCAAGACCATGTTCAACTACACGGAAAACTACGTGGAGAACGTATTGTTGCCCAACCTGCGCGCCATGCGCAACAGCCTGTTGCAGACCGTTGCCAGCACCCAGGGCTACAGCAATACGACTGACCATCCCGTATACCTCACTACGCTTGCTGCCGACGACCCACGCTTCGGAAGTTCCAACCACGACAAGAAGGCATGGGGTTCGAAAGCCACCAAGCATGTATCCATCAGCGGACCGTCGTACACCATGATTGCGCCCAGCAATAACAACCAATGCTATAGCGACTCGGTGGAATGGTGCAACTCGCAAATCCAGATTTGGGAGAATACGCTCGCCGCCAATGAGAAGGAAAAGGTACTTGCCTACGAGAATCGTGACGAAAACCTTGACCAAAACTTCTCGTTCGACTCGGGCAGCAGCATAACAAAGAGCCTACAGACAGAAGAAAGCAGTGGAAGCACACACGAATGGACCGTTACTGCGGCTGCCGTATTGTCTGATTCATGGGGAATGAATATCAACGGAACAGGTGTGCAATGCACTGTCTCTACAAGGACTGGAGGCGGAGCGCATCACACTTCAGAGGATACCAAGACTGACGTCTCGTCATTCAGCTACACCCTTGCTGAGGAAGGCGACGACGACGCTCTGACAGTGGACGTATATAAGTATGGCGCTTATTCGCCCATCTTCCGCACACGCGGCGGACAGACCTCTGGTCCGTACGAAGGCGAGGTGAAGACCAAGTATTATCGTCCGGGCACCACCATCATGGAGGCCACCATGCAGATCGAGGTGCCGCAGATCACGGTGGATGTACCTACGGTAAGCAATGTGCCTACGGGTAGCGCCGCCAACTACACGCTGCGCCTCACCAACGCCTCAGAGATTGACGAGGACGTTTACTACAAGCTCCTGATGATCGACGAGAGCAATCCCGACGGTGCCAAGATCACCATCGACGGCATGCCGCTCACCGACAACCGCATCATCAAGATCCCGGCTGGCGAGACCGTCACCAAGGCCATGCAGCTCTGGCAGACCAACACCAGCGTGCTCGACTACAAGAACATCGGCATCGTGCTCGCCTCACAGTCGCAGTACGACCCGACAAGCACATGGGACCAGATAGCCGACACCGTATACGTATCGGCGCAGTTTGTGCCCTCATCATCGGCAGTGACGATGAAGCTCGACCGCACTACGCTCAACTCGCAGACCGGCGACGACCTGAACATCTCGTTCAGCCAGTTTGACCGCGACTACCACAACCTCAAGGCGTTCCGCATACAGTATCGCAAGCAGGGCGACACCGACTGGACGCTCGTTCGCGAATACGTAATCAACGAGGCCGACAAGACCCAGAACAACGAGTTGCTGCCCAGCACAGCCACCGTGTCGTACAAGTTGCCGATGCACAACTTCAGCGACGGCGACTACACCTTCCGCATTCTCTCCGTCAGCGCTTACGGCAATGAGGAGGTGTACAACACCAGTGAGGAGATTGCCCTCGTGAAGGACATGCAGCGCCCGCAACCGCTCGGCATGCCGACACCTACCAACGGCATTCTCTCGCCTGGCGACGACGTGAGCATCGAGTTTAACGAGAACTTCCTCAAGGGCGAACTCACGAAGACCGCCAACTTCATCGTCACCGGTGTGCTCAACGGCGCTGAGGTGTCGCACGCCACTGCTCTCGGCATGACCGGCACCGACAACACCGCCGCTACCGAGGCCGACATCAATCTGGCAGGCAAGAGCTTTGCCATCGACGCTTGGGTGAACCTCAAGGGCGCAGGCACATTGCTGACACACGGAAAGGGACAGCAGAAGTTCGTAGTAGGCGTGGACGACAACCGCCACCTACAGGTGAAGATCGGCAGCAACGTCTATACGTCGAAGGCTGAGATGCCAACCGACAAGTGGGCATACCTCACGATGAACTATGCCGTTACCGCCAAGGGCTGCACGCTGAAGGCTGCCGTGGCCGAAGACGCCACCACCACCGACCTCTTCACCGACCAAGCGGTGGCGACCTACGACGGCAACGGACCGATCGCCATCGGACAACGCTTGACGGGAGCCATCCACGAGCTCACGCTATGGGATGAGGCTCATGACATGACGGCTGCGCTGATGGAGAAGAACAAGACCAAGAATCCGGCCACACGCCACTTGATTGGCTACTGGAAGATGGACGAGGGCGAAGGCACCGTCATCACCGACTATGCCCGCAACCGACATCTCCGCCTGACGGGCGAGAACTGGTATCTCAACAACGAGAACAAGGCCATTGCGCTCGACGGCACGTCGCATCTCGACATTCCTACCGCCGACGTATCGCCGCTCGCCGCCGACAACTGCGCCATCGAACTGTGGATGCGCGCCGACAAGCAGAAAGGCGAGACCCAGCTGCTGCAGGCGGGCGAGGTGGAGCTGTGGATGAACACCGACGGTGTGCTGCAACTCACATCTGGAGACAACACCTTCGCTGCCGGCGCCACATCGCTCCACGATAAGGCTTGGCACCACGTGGCTCTCAACATCCTTCGCAACGGCAATGTGGCCGTGTATGTGGATGGCGAGCGCACCCTGGCCACCAGCGTGGTGGGCATTGGAACAACACCCAGCGACCGCATGATCGTGGGCGCACGCCGCACACGCACCGCCGACGGAAGCTACCAGTACGACCGTCAGCTTGTGGCTGGCATTGATGAGATCCGCTTGTGGAACGCCACCCTCACGGCCGACATCCTCAAGGCACGCCGCAAGATGCGTCTCACGGGCAAGGAGCAAGGTCTCGTGGCCTACTACCCCTTTGAGACGAAGACGCTCGACGCCTATAATCAGGTGGTGACCGTGGGCAGCGACGACGACCTGCTGCGACCCGACCATAAGGCTGTTTATGCCGATGCCCTCGCCTTCACCGACGACGCTCCTGCCCTGAGGGAGAAACCGTCAGAGACCAACGTCGACTATTCGTTCACGGCAAGCGACAACAAGATTGTCATCACCCTCAACGAGACGCCCGCCGCCATGGCCGCCTGCACAATCCACTTCACCGTGCGCGACCTGCGCGACGCCAACGGCAACCTCTCGCTGCCGGTATGCTGGAGCGCTTATGTCAACAACAATGAGTTGGCGTGGAGCGAGAACACCATGAAGACGACGAAGCGGGTAGGCGAGAGCCACACCTTCGAGGCTACGTTCGCCAACAAGAGTGGAAAGCAGCAGATGTGGACCCTCAGCGGACTGCCGTCGTGGCTCAAGGCAAGCGCGGAGTATGGCACCATCGATCCGCTTACCTCTCAGACGATCGCTTTCGAGGTAACGGAGGCCACGCCAGTGGGCAAGTATGAGGAGACGGTGTATCTCACCGGAAACGATGGCATTGCCACACCGCTCACGCTCGCCATCACCGTTGAGGGCGACAAGCCCAACTGGACGGTCGACAACGCCAACTATGAGAGCACCATGAGCGTCATCGCTACGCTCTCTATCCTTGGCAAGCCGAGCTACGACGCCGACGATGTTGTGGGTGTGTTTGTGGGCGACGAGTGTCGCGGCATGGCCCATCCCACCTACAATGCCCGCTACGACAACAGTTTCGTGCTGCTCGATGTGTATGGCAATGCCGACGACGCTGGCACGCCGCTCACCTTCAAGGTTTACGACGCCAGCACGGGCATCATGTACCCTGTTACCACCACATCGCAACCTGTGGCCTTCAGCGCCAATGTGCTCGTGGGCAAGTATGCCGATCCGCTGCGCATTGAGGCGGCCGACAAGATCGAACAGGCCACCATGCTTGGCGCAGGGTGGAACTGGATGTCGTTCTACGCCAAGGCCGACGACATGGATGTCAGGAGCGTGTTTGCCGATGTGGCCGACGGCGTACAGACGGTCAAGACGCAGAACGTGTTTGTTAATTGCGACAATGGCACGTGGTACGGCAAGAACTTCGACGTCGATAACCGGTCGATGTATAAGGTGCGAATGACCAATGCCCGCATGCTCAAGCTCATTGGCAGTAGTGGAACGCAGGCCGACCGCACCATCACCCTTGTGCCGGGTTGGAACTGGATAGCCTACAACAACACGCAGACCGCATCGGTGGCCGACGCCCTGGCTGGCATGGATCCGCAAGACGGCGACATGATCAAGGGCCAGTATGGGTTCGCCATCTTCGACGGCTACGAGTGGACTGGCTCGCTTAAGGCGCTCGTTCCCGGACAGGGTTACATGTTGCAGAGCGCAAGTGCGGGCACAAGGACGTTCACCTATCCCGCTTCCCTGGCGCCTTACGCCCCACAGAGGGCTGCGGCGCGCCCGCTGCTCAACTTCTCGCCCATCGACCACCACAAGTATCCGAGCAACATGACCATCACGGCTCGTGTTACGTTCAACGATGAGGTGCAGCAAGGAGCCGAGGTCGGAGTGTTCGCAGGCGACGAGTGTCGCACGGCGGAGGTTACCGATGCCGACGGCTACGCTTACTTCACCGTTCCGGGCGAGGGCAAGTGTAACCTGAGGTTCCTCATGGTCAAGAACGGCGACGTATGGCTTGCGGAGGCAACGGTCGACTTCATCGAGGACGCCATCTGCGGATCTTACAAGCAGCCGCTTGAGCTGACCTTCGGAAAGATCACCTATGTGGACGGCATAGCCGTCGACGCCGACGACAACACCCGTTGGTTCGACGTTCATGGCAGGATGCTCAATGGTAAGCCCACCGCTCCCGGTGTGTATGTGCGCAGCACCTACGACGCCAGCACCGGCCTGACTACTACCCGCAAGGTCGTGGTGAGATAAGATCCCTACACCCACCGCCAGGCCCAAGGCCTGCGGTGGCAACTAACCAAGGCGCACCATCCCGATAACGCAACGATATCGGGGGTGCGCCTTTTCCGATGAGTAACATTTCCTTTTCATCCCACCGACCTATGCCGCCAATCCTTATAAGTGGAATGGATGATATGCAAAAAATGGCAACAATCTATAGTCCAATCTACACCATCGCAGCGAACAATAGAGAAAATTGGCGGAAATATGCGATTCTTGCGCACTTTTTGTAACCATCTAACATTCAGCTGTTTACGTATTTGTTTCTCTGTTTTATGCCCCGATTTTAACATTCGCCCTTGCGGTTAGGCATGTTTCGCACCTCGATACATGCCTAAGGACAAGACGAAACCTGCCCTTCTGTCGCACGAAAGCTTACCTTTCGCAACTCGATAGATGCCTAATGTCCCGAGCCCCACTTTGCCATCCGTGTTTCGACCCCATCATTTCGCTTTTTTGCGCGCTATTTGCCCCAAAATTCCGACACAACTTTTGCCCCAATTATTTTAACACAAATGGGTCATTGGGTTTCAAATCTTGTTAGTGGTTGCTTCGAGCAGGTTGCGAAAAGTGTGCTGAAGGCATAGCGGGCTATGGCGAAACGCAAAGGGAAGTAAGATGCCGAAAGAAACGCTGGAAAGAATGGAAAAGAAGCTATAATGCGCTAATAATCTTCCTGTTTCGGGTTAATGGTCGGTTGGGGTCTATTGTGCAGTGCTGGGGTTGGAGTGAGTTGAATGTAGAATGTGATGTGTTGAGTTTGGAAGAACGTGCGAGACTTTGGTTAAATAATAAATAGGTGTGTCCTTCGCTCGGCTTCACGGTTTACATTAGGTGCGCCCTACTTTGTCGCCTGCAAATGGAGGATTCTATGCATGGCTTTGCCGTTTGCAACAGGTGCGCCTCAAAAGCGAGTTATGGCGCCTTTTATAAAGGTTGCGATTCGGGCATGGCATTTTTGAGGCTGTTCATCCTGAATAACCCATCCTTTAACGTCTGACAACCGGAAATGGGGTTTCTCGGTTGTCTTCCAAATAGGTTGCATACGTTGGCTGCAGCGTATTTGAAGTTGCCATAAAGTAGCGATGAAAGGGGTGTTGTTGACCTGTGTGCGCACACAACAATTTGATTTAAGTCAAAAATGAGCCGTTTTTTGAGGAAAAGGAGGGTGAAAGTGTTGCGGGCTATCGAAAATGGGCTTAACTTTGCAGCGTCAATAAGACAGAAACGACACGTGAGTGCCGAGAGAGATTATAAGAGAATTTGAGAGAGAAAGAATGAGAGGAGAAAGTCATACGGTAGGATTAGTTACCCTAAGGTAAAGGATTTACTACTCAGGCATGAGTTGATCAAGGTAGAAGATTGTAGTTAAGGTGTTAGTTGAAAGGTAGAAGATTGTAGTTAAGGTGTTAGTTGAAAGGTTAGAAGATTGTAGATAACAGGTGTTAGTTGATAGGTTGAAGATTGTTGAATAGGATATAGGATAACAGGAAAGGATAACGTGAGAGTAGCTCCTGACGGGTCGTGACGACCACGTCAGGGCAGGATAACCTCCCCATGAAGGCAATGCCTTTTGGGAGAAAAACAAAACAGTAACTGAAGAAAGAGAGGTATGAAATGAGTTTAACAATGATAATGGCTATGTACGCAACGTTGTTTGCGTCATGGAAATGGTTGAACGACAATGAGGCTGGCAACTGTTGATCCAGTTGGTTCACCAAGAAGAATGAGAGAGAAAACATGCACAAAGCAGAGAAGCATAGATTTTGAGGATTTAATTGTTATATAACGAAGGGCGGTTTCCGATACGGAGGCCGCTTTTCTTTTTGTCCTTGCCGTGGGCAGAGGCGTTGCAGCAAACCTTGCCTCTGGGTGGGTGCTTGGCTATGATGCGGCGAGGGGTTAGGCGAAAAACCCTTGTTTGGCCTTTGCCGATTGTTGTTTTGTGAGTACCTTTGCACCTATGTTCAGCAGTAAGAAAAGCGATACCCTCCTGGCGAAGATCCGTAATGGCGCCCAACTGACAGGCCGCGAGAAGCTCGAGCTTATCGTGGAGTTGAGCATTCCCTCTATGCTCGCGCAAATCACCACGGTGATGATGTTTTTCATCGATGCCGCCATGGTGGGCCATTTGGGTGCGGCCGCCTCAGCGTCGATCGGCCTTGTGGAAACCACCACGTGGCTGATGGGCAGCATTCTGAGTGCCGTGTCGTTGGGGTTCTCGGTTCAGGTGGCCCATTTCATTGGTGCCAACGATTTCACACGTGCCCGGCAGGTGTTTCGCCATGCCTTGGTGTGCGGTGTGGCGTTCAGTGTGCTGATGGCTTTGGTGGGAGCGAGCATTCATCAATCCCTGCCTTATTGGTTGGGCGGCAAGGACGACATTGCCCCAATGTCGTCGGGCTATTTTCTCATTTTTAGCCTAACCTTGCCCGCTGTGCTCCTGTTCCATCTCATGAGCGCCATGCTCAAGAGTGCCGGTGAGATGCGTGTGCCCAGTTTGTTGAGCATCATGATGTGTGGATTGGACGTGGCGTTCAATTACCTTTTTATATATGTCCTCAAGTTGGGGGTGGTAGGTGCGGCTTTGGGCACCATGTCGGCCTATTTCTTCACGGTCATACCCATGGCGTGGCAGGCCATTTGCAAGAATAAGATTATCGCTTTGCGTCTCGACCGCACGCCCTTTGTTTGGATGGGCTCTTATGTGCGCAACGCCGTGAAGATTAGTTTCCCTGTGGCCGTTCAAAACATTCTCATGGGGTCGGCCCAAGTGGTGAGCACTCTCATTGTGGCGCCCTTGGGCAATGTGGCCATCGCCGCCAACTCGTTTGCCATCACCGCTGAGAGCTTGTGTTACATGCCAGGCTATGGCGTGGGCGACGCTGCCACGACGCTTGTGGGCCAAACCTATGGCGCGGGTCGGAGCGATCTCTGTAAGAATTTTGCGCATCTCACGATTGGTGTGGGCATGCTCGTCATGGCCTTCATGGGTGTGGTGATGTTTGTGTTTGCACCCGAGATGATTGGCTTCCTCTCGCCTGTTGAGGAGATTCGCCAGTTGGGCGCAATGGTGCTGCGTATCGAGGCGTTTGCCGAGCCGTTCTTTGCCGCTGCCATTGTGAGCTATGCTGTGTGTGTGGCGTCGGGCGATACGCTGAAACCCGCCGCCATGAGCCTTTTCTCCATGTGGTGTGTGCGCCTTACGTTGGCTTACGTATTGGCTCAGTCCTACGGCCTGCGAGGGGTGTGGGTGGCCATGGCCACCGAGCTCACGTTCCGTGGCACCATCTTCCTCTTGCGTATTCGAAGGGGCAGTTGGCTGAAAGGAATCAAGGAAAAGGCGTGATCGGAAAGGCTATGTTTTGCCTTTCGGCAAGCTGTTGATGGATGGCGTTGCGCTCTGTTGAATCATTTTCTTTTGCGTTGCATGCAAAGGTCGATGAGTTGCAGGGCCATGATAAACAGCCAGAACTTGTATAGGTTTGAGTCGTAGGCGTAGCTTATGATGAGGCCCAACACCGAAATAGCGAGTAGTGAAAGGGTTGTTTCCTTCTCCGTCGCGGCATATTCCTTGAGCGAAACTTTACCCATCAGCACGCAAATGATGCTTGCTATCAAAACGATGAAGCCCACGGCCCCTATGGCCAACATGATGTTTGTGTAAATGTTGGATGTGGCGGCGATGGGTTGAAAGGCGAATAGCAAGGCAATCAGCATGAATGATCTGTTGACGAGAAGGATTTTGTTGTTCGAGTGGATTTTCATGGAGTGGGTGTTGGTTTGTGTTTCGGATAATTGCTGATGATAAATAAAAAGAGGCGCGCCCATGAGGCACGCCTCTTTTTATTTGAGGTTCAATAATTGCTTAGTTACTCGAAGAACCACTTCTTAGCCTGGAAATCGGGCACGTCGGTTCCTGCGCGGTAGTAAGACACCAATTGGACGTCGAACACAAGCACCGAGTATCCGGGAATGGTGCTACCACTTCCGACGCTTCCGTAGCCTAAGTCGGAGGGCACATACACCTGCCATCGGTCTCCGATGTGCATGTGCTGCACGGCCGTGGCGAAGCCATCGGTCATTTGGCTGACGAGGAACTGGGCGGGTGCGGAGTTCTCTGCCGTGGCGCCATTGGTGAGCGACGTGTCAAATTCATAGCCGTCCTTGTAAGAGGTAGATGGCAGCAACTTACCCGTGTAGTGCACGCGGATGGAGTCGGTGTAGAGCGGGCAACCCGTTCCTGTGCCCTCGTTGAGCACGTGTACCACGATATACTGCGTGTTGGTGGTATGCAGCGTGTCGGGCAAGCTCCATTTCTTCAGGATCTTCCAACTGCTGTCGCCGGCCGCTATGCGCTGGCTGGCCTCCGAGTAGAGCGTGTTCCAATAGTCGGTGTTGGTCTTCTCCCAGTTGGGGAATTCCTCCACCTCGTCCGACTCCTCAGAGCACGATGTGGGCAAAAGCAAGAAGGTGAAGAGGAACAGGGGTAGCGCCATGAGTGCCTTGAGCCATTTTCCGCTTGCCGTTGCCATGCTTGATGTTTTCATTTTCATTCAGCCTGTTAAAGGTTTCTAAGTTTGTTCGATGGTGGGCCGCACACCCAGCGTGTAGTGCGAGGTGTGTGCCGCAGGCGCTTGGTGCCCCCGCCCGTGGTAGGGTGGGGGCGTATACGCTTATGCTTGCTTGATAACCTGGTTGAGCTTCTTCAGCACTGAGGTGATGCTCACGCGGTCCTCGATGATCTCGCGCAACTTGTCGACCGACACGCGCTCCTGGTCCATTGAGTCGCGGAAGCGCAGGGTAACAGTGTTGTCCTCCAAGGTCTGACCGTCGACGGTGACGCAGAACGGTGTGCCGATGGCGTCCTGACGGCGATAGCGCTTGCCGATAGAGTCTTTGGCCTCGATGTGTGTGGTGAAGTGGAACTTCAGGTTGTCTACAATCTCTTGTGCCTTCTCGGGCAGGCCATCCTTGTTGACCAGCGGCAGCACGGCGCACTTGATGGGTGCCAGGGGCTCCGGCAGGCTAAGCACCACGCGTGAGGTGCCATTCTCAAGCTTCTCCTCCTTGAAGGCGTGGCAAAGCACGCTGAGGAACATACGGTCGACACCGATAGAGGTCTCTACGTCGTAAGGCACGTAGCTCTCGTTGGTGTCGGGGTCGAAGTAGCGCATCTTGGTGCCTGAGAATTTCTCATGTTGGCTCAGGTCATAGTTGGTGCGGCTGTGGATACCCTCCACCTCCTTGAAGCCGAACGGCATTTTAAACTCGATGTCGGTGGCGGCGTTGGCGTAGAAAGCCAACTTCTCGTGGTCGTGGTAGCGGTAGTTCTCGTCGCCCATGCCCAAGGCCTCGTGCCAAGCCAGGCGCACCTTCTTCCAATACTCAAACCACTTCATCTCCGTGCCGGGCTGGCAGAAGAACTGCATCTCCATCTGCTCAAACTCGCGCATGCGGAACACGAACTGGCGAGCCACAATCTCGTTGCGGAACGCCTTACCGATCTGTGCGATACCGAACGGCAACTTCTGACGTGTGGTCTTCTGCACGTTGAGGAAGTTGACGAAGATGCCCTGAGCCGTCTCGGGGCGCAGGTACACCTTGTTGGTGGCGCCGGCGGTGGAGCCAAATTCGGTAGAGAACATCAGGTTGAACTGTCTGACGTCGGTCCAGTTCTTTGTGCCGCTGATGGGATCTACGATCTCCTCGTCGATGATGATCTGCTTCAAGGCCTCAAGGTCGGGACCCTGCATGGCCTCTGTGTAACGGGCGTGGAGCGCATCGCGTTTCTGCTGGTGCTCGAGCACGCGTGGGTTGGTCTCACGGAACTTGGCCTCGTCGAAGCTGTCGCCAAAACGCTTGGCGGCCTTCTTCACCTCTTTGTCGATTTTCTCCTCATACTTGGCAATCTGGTCCTCGATGAGCACATCGGCACGATAGCGCTTCTTCGAGTCGCGGTTGTCGATAAGGGGGTCGTTAAAGGCGTCCACGTGTCCGCTCGCCTTCCATATTGTTGGGTGCATAAAGATAGCCGAGTCGATGCCCACGATATTCTCGTGAAGAAGCACCATGCTCTTCCACCAGTATTCCTTGATGTTGTTCTTAAGTTCAACGCCGTTCTGTCCATAATCATAGACAGCGGCAAGACCGTCATAAATCTCGCTGCTTGGGAACACGAAACCATACTCCTTGCAGTGACTCACGATTTTCTTGAAAACGTCTTCTTGTGCCATTGTTATATGTGTTTTATTATTCTGAAATTCTGCATTAAATTGCTTATAGGATGCAAAGATACGCTTTTTTGACTGATTTCGTTACGTTATTCAAGTTAAATGTTATGAAACTCAGCCCCGAATGGCATCTATATGCTTATGATTTCCATTTTTTTTAGTACCTTTGCTATTGACTATTAGCATTAAAACAACGCACACGAGATATTTATGGACGACGAGACAAAAGATATAGAGCAACATTCCGACTACAAACCGGTGAACCGATTTGACGCTTCTGCCGTACATCACCTTAGCGGTATGTACCAAAACTGGTTTCTGGACTACGCATCATACGTAATCCTGGAACGTGCCGTACCCCATATCGAGGACGGACTGAAGCCTGTGCAGAGACGCATACTGCACTCGATGAAGCGTATGGACGACGGACGATTCAACAAGGTGGCCAATATTGTGGGACACACTATGCAGTTTCACCCGCACGGCGACGCTTCCATCGGCGACGCT
>OWJS01000246.1_pt1 | contig 20414 bp, 26 predicted proteins | sample 1732961 | NCBI WGS metagenome assembly OWJS01 (sample SAMN05065774, study PRJEB22554) | human gut metagenome | biome: ENVO:2100002; feature: ENVO:00000062; material: ENVO:00002003 | host: Homo sapiens | place: USA
GCCTTGGTTGAAAAGGTAAGAATTATTTTTCTTTGGCGGAGCCCTCAAAATCAAGGCTCATTTGACCGCCAAAGCGCTCGACGATCTTTTTCTCATATTCCTCACGCGTCTTAGATGACTCAGCCATTTCTAAAACTCGCCCCAGCTGGAATCTCAGAGCCTTTGTTCCAATATCACTAAGAAATTGAAACAGCTTTTTATTGTTCTCGCCCGTCTCATGCTTTTGGTTGCGCAAGAGTTTTAATACCCGTCCGTTACTTTTTGCCAGAGGGGTGTATACGTGATCAATAGTTAACACTTTAAATTTCCAGGGCCAGCCACGCTCCGGCATCTGTATTTGGTACAAACGAGTCCACTCGCCATACAACTCCACAGGAAACTCGCTCTCATATCGTTTCGCTTCTTCTTGAACAAATCGCTTGAAAGCTATGAGGAACTGTTCTTTGGTCGAGTTCATCCCGACAATCTTATAGACCAGTTCTCGTATGCCGGATTTTGCGCAAGCGGTCGTAATGACGGAGGCATGTTTTGCGATCTCGTGTTGACTGGTCTTGAGAGCGCCTTCGATTTCAGCCTTATTTACGGCTTTGCAGATATCAATCAGAATGGTTACGTCGTAGCCATTAACCTCAACTTCAGGCCCATCAAGAGATGATTGAAAAACAAGCGGTTTTTGTATTTTTTCGATAAGTTCAGGCCCAAGGTACTGGCTAATGCTTTTCCCTTTTGTGAAGGATATAAAGCGAGAGCCGCCGGCTGTGACACTGAACCCTAGTGCCGCAGCCATGCCACGTTGACTGATCACCGGCGTTCTGTCATCGTTGTTAAGAACGTAGCACCCAACATCAAAACCAAAGTCTTCTTTGAAATTTCCTTTGTACAGAGCTTTTAAATGGCGAAACTGTGCAGCTTTGCGGGCTATGTCTTTGCGTTCTTCCGCTGATAGGTTTTTCGCTCTTGCCTGGCCGCCTTTTGATTGTTTGCTTTCAGTCATTTTGTTTCTCGTAACTCGAATCAATACGCGGATGATAGCAGGTAGAACAAAAAATGTTTTGCTTGCTAAAAAATGATGTTTTGGCGAAAGCTTAAGCGTGCAGAAACCTCCAGTGGGTCCGATGCCCGGGCTTTGTTAGCCCCACCCGTAAACTTCGTTCACAATGAAACTGAAAGGGGATCTCTTATTTTCTGAAGTTAGCTGCATTGTCAGGGAAACGATGAGTTGATCCCCGGAGCGAAAGCTGATTTCACGATTCGACACCTTCTTCATGAATTTGTTGTCCTGGATACTGACTTGCAGATGGCTTCCGCCACATATCACAGTCCATTTTTCCCCTGGGGTAAAGCATACGGTTTCGATTTCCACAATCGCGTTAGCTGTGAACATAAAACCCTCATAAAAAAGCCCACATCAGCGCTCGTTGTCAAGCGCTGAAATTGGCCTTCTCGAAGACTCAGGCGTGTTGTCGCCCCGCGGCCCCGAAGGCTGGGTCTTCGCTGCTCACCAGGCTGCGTGAGCTCAACTCGCGTACATGCAGTGCCCGCTGCATATCTAATCGGTCAGGAGCAAAAGCTGCTCTTTAACCGGCCCCCGCATTAAACAAACATTGAAAATTCAGGTCTCAGACTTGCTGAGTGGTTGACAGGGACCGGTTAAAAAGGCTTCAGTTCCTCTTATGGCGTGTCGGCAGCAGGTCATCCAGTGACTTCCATTTGGGCCACAGGCTGCCGTGGAAAAGCATGTTGCCGTCCCGGAATCTGCAGGCCTTGCGGTCGAACCGGGCGATGACGATGCCGTCGTGGGTGGGGTACGGCCGCACGAGATAGAGCTGCGTGCTGCGGTCCTTTGGTGACGGCCATGAGTCCGGATTGTCAGATTCGACGATGACCCAGTTGATTCTTTCGGTGACGATTTCCTTCATGGCTGCCTCATGCAAAGAGTTGACCAACGAGAAGGGCGGCATAGATGCCGGCCATCACGCGCATGACGGGAAGCCAGAACGAGCGCGAAGCGTCTTCGCGGCCGGCACGGCGAATGTTTTCGTGAAGGATGTCGAGAGAGGTCATGTTGTTTAACAATCTTGCTTTGTTGTTTTCGTGTTGTGCACAATAACACAATGGATTGTTAAATACAACAATTAGCCAGACAATAACAACAATTTGCTCAGTTGTTTCGATTGCTTTCTGTTGACTGAAGTCAAAAAAATCCCCGCACGTGGCGGGGATCTTGGGTGTTTCTGTGGCCTTGTGACTACACGGCCCGGGCAGTGCATGTGATGATGCAGCGTCCGGCTACCCGGATTTTCGGAATGTCGTCGGCTTCAATTTTTTGCGCTGGGTACTTCGGATTGTCTGAGATCGCGTTTAAAGAGCCGTTGACAAGGCGCTGGATGCGTTTGACGAAGACCTGATTATTCAACTCGAAAAGATAGATTCCGTCTCTGTCAATCGTGTCCACGGATGTGTCAACAAACATAAACCCGTTGACGGGAAGAGTCGGTTCCATTGAATCATCCAGTGCGTTAAAGATCTTAAGCGCTTCAAGGTTTGCCGCGGGGCTTTTGGTGAGGATCCAATTTGGCGTTACACGAATCATTTTTACAAACTCCTGTTCTGGACTGCCGGCAGAGCAAGAGAAAGAGATGACCGGTATTGACAAACAGTTATCGTTTATCAGGACGGTTTGGGTTGTGTCTGCCGGTAGTTCGCTCCTCAGAAAAGCTGGAGCGACTTTCAGGAGTTGGGCCAACGCTTCAAGGCGCTCTCCTTCGGGAAATGCTTCTCCCCGTACCCAACGACCAACAGCCTGCGGGGTAACGCCAAGCAGTTTCGCGACCTGATTTTGCTTCAGGTGTTGCTCATACATCAATTGTCCGATTTTTGACTGCGCCCGTGCCATAGAGACCCCGCGTATTAATGTTGTATAAGACAACATTCTATGAAAATCGGTATTGTTGTTTTGCGTTGTGTTATAGTTTTGTTTGTGTTGTATAAAACAATCGCAAAACAACAATGGCAGACTCAAAGTTGAATTCGGTTCGCATTGCGGTGCTCACGGCCGGCGGTCAAAAAGCGCTAGCGGCCAAGGTGGGTGTTACTCAGCAGTGTGTGAGTAAGTGGTGCAGATCGGGACGTATCCCTCAGAAACAAGTGCAGAAGGTTGCAGCCGCAACAGGATTCGCCCCTTCGTTCTTGTCGGGGCGGTCGAAGGCGTGACATGGCTTATTTCGACCCCTTCAAAACGCAGAGAGCGATCATCGCGGACAGGAGATTGTCGTCCAGTGAGACGGTGACGGCCTTTGTCATCTTGGCGAACCGTATCTCGAAGACAGGTGAGTGCAAGCTGGCTGTGCCGGATATTGCTGCCGGGACGCGTCTTTGCGTGCGTAGTGTACAAAGAGCAATCGCAGGGTTGGTCGAAAAGAATGTTCTCCGTGTCGACCGAACGGGGCGAAAAAGTCAATTCACGTTTCTGTATGACGATACCGAGACGGACGAAATTACAGATGCTGAAGGGGTGACACAAAGTCATATCAGAGGTGACACAAAGTCACCCCAAAACGGCGAAGGGGTGACACAAAGTCACATCAGAGGTGACACAAAGTCACCCCTCTCCTTCAATATAGATAAACAAAGTTTTAACAAAGAAAACCCCTCCCACGCACGCACGAGCGCGCACTCGCGTGAGGCGGACATCGCGCCCTGGGAGGAAGAACCCGAACTTCCTGATCCCGAAACGCTTCCCGACACCGAGCTGCAGTCCACTGCCTCCTGGGAGGACCTACAGGAAGCAGACGCTCTGATGCAGGCTGAGGCTTTGAAAAACCCAACACGGCATCTTCAGAAAAAGTGCCCGTACGTTGCTTTAAAGGACCTTTACCACGCGGTGCTGCCTGAGCTTGAGCCGGTACGTATTGACACCGAGAGACGCAAGCGTGACGTTCAGGAGCTTTGGCGTGAGGTTGTCAAGCGGCAGGAGTGCAGAACCGTGGCTGACGGACTTCTCCAGTTCCGGCGCTATTTCGAGAAAGTAAGGCGTTCAAGGATTTTCGAGCAGGCAGTGAAAAGCGATCTGCCGTGGCAGGTCGACTTCTCATGGCTGATGACATCAAAGACATTCGTCAAGTTTGTGGAGGGTGGATATGACTGAGCTTGTTTGCTTCCTGATCGGGGCCGCGGCCGGCGCGGTGATCGGACTTTGGATGACGTCCCGGCCGGTGAAGGGGGATAAGGAAAAAGAGCCTGAGCTCTTTCCCTCGGTGCCGACGTACTGGAGGAAACATGGAAGCCGTGTTTGAGATTGTCGGAGTCCTGTCTCTGGGCGTTGTAAGTAAGGGAATTAAGGCATGAGCGACGTGTTTGAAAAGACAAAGAAAGAGGCTGCCGATGCCGGCAAGGCTCAGGAGAGCCGCGGACGGTACATGTGTTGCTACAGCGGGTGTCCGAACATTGGGCTTGACTTCGCCGGCTATGCAGACGGCCTGCCGCGCTACAAGTGCATCTTTCATGCCGAGTGCCATGAGCCGAAGTGCATCCCGCTCGTGAGCAAAATCAGCCGCTGGCAACCGATCCTGGCGTTGAATGACGCGATTAAGACGATTTTGGCGTGGCCTCTTGGTGAGGAAGCAGAGAAAACGGCCTTGCTGTTGCCGGGTCTGGCTGAGCGGGCACTCTTCCTGGAGGAATTCTCTGCCGAGGAGCTGCGGCGCGGCCCGGCGGAACCTCTCCAGGCGTATGCGAACCGGATGCAAAAGCTCATGGCCAAGTTTGTGAACATCAAGGCGCAGAAGCTCGCGGTAAAAAATGGGATTCTGACGGAGATCACGCGGGAGACGCCTCGGGACGTCGGTGTGGCGAATGCGCAGCGGGTGCTCGACATCCTCGCCGGTAAGGTCATCTATGAGCCGGCAGAGGAGGAGAAAAAATGCGCCTGAGATGGGTGATGCGGCGTTTGCGCGAGTGGGCGGCCTGGATTGACTCTGAGGGGCAGATCAAGTCGCCGGCACTGGACGGGATGCCGGTGGCGGCCGCCAATGCCGAGGCGTGGATTCCGAAGGACTACCGGCTTGCGCGGGAGGTGCATGCGGCGCTGCGGAAGCTCTCGCCGGATGACCGGGTGACAATCGTGCTTGTGTACGTCACTGGGCCCCGGTCGAACAAGGTGCTTCTGACCGATATTGCGGATTGGTGTGACCTGGATGTTGAGGTGTTGCGCAAAAGAGCCACGAGAGCGGAGTACAAAGTGGCTGAAGCCCTTGATACTGCTCGCATGCGCCGGGATGCGGCTAACGATGCCGCCAAGGCGGCCGCTTGACGGTTTGTCCGGTAAATGGTATATTTTCGCTAGAATTTGGTGCTACGTGTAAGTAGTGCCAGTCGAGAGAGTCAAAAACCCGTTGCGAAAGCGCGGGTTTTTTCGTTTCCGGAAAGGACAAAAGATTGCCTCCCATGGAGCGGAGTATTCAGCGATAATCTGACTAATACTTTTTGTTCGCTGAATATGTTTGAAGTAATCAAAGAATGCATTGATGCGGTTGCTAGATGGGCCCATGCGATCTTTATCGCCTCCGCTTTGTTTCTTTTCCTTCCAGATAAGTATCTGCCATACTGAGTAGTTGCTATGCGAGAGCAATACGCTGCTTGGGCATTTCTAGCCGGTTTGTTCTCGCTCTCTGTGATCATTGTGCAATTCGTTGGCTGGGTGAAGGGACAGTTAGATCACCGGGGCGCTTCCCGCCGGGAGCTGGATAAATTCTTCACCTATCTGACGCAGGCAGAACAGGAGTTTTTGTTTTCAAAATACTGTATTGGTGAAACGACTTTTTGCCTTGCAGAAGGGGACCCGAAAGCGGCAAAGCTTGCGGCCTATGGGTATACCTTGTTTGTCGGATATGACTTCAAACATATTCCAGCCCCAGGGATGTTCACGCTGACGCCAAAGACATTGAATTTATTTTCAATGTACTCAGGAAGAATTACTAAAGTCTTATCAAGAAGATATTCGTGAATTTTTGAATCGTATGGAGCTCGCTTCGGCGGGCTTTTTTGTCCCATTGTGACCTATGAAAGTGGATGAAAGGGCAATTGTTAAAGGCCTGTCGAAGGTGTTTTCCTCCATTGACACGGCGAGGCTACTTTTGGAAAAGCTCGAAGAAAGCTCTTGTGCTGTACTCAAGGGAAAGGCGGATGCCGCGGTGGCTGTTCAAGCCGATATTCGATCATTGAATGCGGCATGCAAGAACATCGCAGAGGGGTTCGAAATAGCAGGCCAATCTTCTCAGCCGCCGAGCACTGAAGGCGAGGTGGATATGCACCCGGACGCGGTGTACGCCCGCCAATGGATGGCGGCCCGACGACATAATTGAATTTCGCTACCTTAGGCTCGTTTCATCTCCCGAGCGAGCCGGGGTCTTGGGGCGGCTTCGGCTGCCTTTTTTTTATTCCTGAAGCCGGGCGGCACTCGCGTGAGCGGGTCCTTCCCGGCCTCAAACCGATGCGGCGACGAAGCGCCCGAAAATTCACTACTCACCAGCGCCCCAAGGGGGTTGACACGGTATGCAGTCACTGACACTTGAACAGATTGGTAACCATCTCGGCATCAGCAAACAGGCGGTTGCCAAAGTGCTTTCCAAGCTGCAGATCGATTGGCGGGAAAAGACGCTCGACGAAGTCCGGCTTGCTTACTGCGCTCGACTGAGGGAAGTAGCGGCCGGGCAGGCCTCGATTGACGGCGAGTACGACCTCAACAAGGAACGCGCGATGACCGAGCGCGTTGACCGCGAGCTCAAGACGCTGCAGCTGGCGGAGAAGCGGCGACAGCTTGTCAACATCGGCGAGCTGATGACCGAGCTGGAGAACGTCTTCACGGCATTTCGCCAGGAGCTTCTGGCGCGCGATGACAAACTGAAATTGGAGCTTGACACCCTGTACGGAACAGACATCGATGTCACGATTTTGAATGAACACACCTACAACGCTCTTCACCATCTGTCCGGATACCTCGCCGGCAATTCAGGAAATCCTGAAGAAGCTCGCGCAGGTAATTCGGCCTCCGGAGAAGATGGGAACCACGGAGTGGGCGGAAGCCTTCCGGGGAATGAGCGCGAAGTCAACGGCAACGCCGGGCAAGTACAACGCGGGTCTGACGCCGTGGATCAGGGGGATTCACGCAGCGCTGGATGATCCGGCAGTCCGCAGAGTGGTTGCTCAGAAGTCGGCACAGGTGGCGTGGACTGACGGCGTGCTCCTTAACTACATCGGCAGGCGCATTGATATTGATCCCTGCCCGATGATTGTGATGTTTGCCAAAGAAGGCGGAGCCAAGGAGTTCAACGACGAAAAGCTCACACCCATGATTGAGGCTACTCCGCACCTGATGGAGAAAATCCCGATTGCGTCCAGACGCGACAAGAACAACCGATGGAATTTCAAGGGATTCCCCGGCGGCTTCCTGAAACTCGTAGGTTCCAACTCACCGTCCTCGGTGAAGTCGACGCCGGCCCCGGTGGTCTGTGTGGAAGAGCCGGACGACTGCAACACGAACATTAAAGAGCAGGGTGACACGATCACGCTGCTTATTGAACGAACAAAAACATTCGCCAGAAGTAAGGTGATTTACGGCGGCACTCCGACGGTCGAAGGATTCTCGGCCGTGGAGCAGGCCTACAAGACGTCTGACAAACGAAAGTTCTTTGTTCCTTGCCCAGACTGCGGTCAGGAAAGCGTTTTGTCCTGGGACAACGTGAAGTGGAACGAAGATCCCAACATCAACCATGAGGTGTACGGACATGCGGTGCTTGATTCAGCTTATTACGTGTGCCCTCATTGCGGGACCGTTTGGGATGACGCAAAGAAAAACCGTGCCGTGCGACAGGGCGTGTGGCGTGCCACCGCACCGTTTAACGACACAGCGGGCTTTTACATCAACGAGATCTACAGTCCGTTTCCCGGATCTCGCTTCCGGAATCTGGTGGATAAGTACCTGACGGCCAAACATGCGCTTGATCAGGGTGACGACTCCAAGATGCGCAGTTTCTTTAACTCGCAGCTTGGGCTTCCTTATGCGTTTAAGAGCGGACTTCCGGAACCGGATGTACTGGCTGAGCGCGTTGAGGATTACGACGAACTCACTGTGCCCGAGGTCAGCTGTGTGCTGACGGCGGGCGTGGACGTTCAGCATGACCGCCTGGCGGTCATCATCCGGGCGTGGGGCCCGGGCGAAGAGTCCTGGCTTTTGTACTGGGGCGAAATCTCCGGTAAGACCATGCTTCCGGAAAAAGGGGCATGGCCTGATCTGGATGCTCTCCTGTCGAGAAAGTTCGCCGGGCCGAACGGGACGCAGCTGCGTATCCGTGCAGTTTCCATTGACTCTTCAGACGGGCAGACAAGTGATGCCGTTTACACCTTTGTCAGAAAGCGAATGTCCCGTGGCTTCATGGCGATCAAAGGCTCTTCTGTCAACGATGACAGTAAGGAGATTTTCACAACGCCGAAACCTTCTGTTGACCTCAACGGCCAACAGAAGTCCGTGAAGTTCGGCCTGAAGCCTTTCATTGTCGGCACATCCAGAGCAAAGGACCTGATTCTCGGTGTGGATGCCAATGCCGGCCGCATCAAGCTCGAAGGACGCGGCCCCGGACGTATGCACTGGTACAAGGGGGTGCGTCCCGACTACTGGGAGCAGATCACCAGTGAAGTGAAGGCTCCGGCGAGTCACAGCGCCCGGCGGGTATGGCAGAAAAAGTCAGGCGTGCGCAATGAGGCGCTTGACTGTGAGGTCTACGCACTTCATGCCGCACGTTCGCTGAAACTTCATCTGTGGTCTCCGGCACGGTGGGATCAGGAAAAGAGTACACAGCTACAGATGGATTTGTTGTCGACGGAAGCGCCGAAGAAGCCTGAAGAAAAGAAAGAGGCTCCGGTAGCGCGTGACGACTTCTTCAATGCCTTTAACGGGAACAACTCATGGTAGAGAGACTTATTGCCGGGGACAGCCGGGAGTGGGTGGTGAATGTCAAAGAGCATTTTCAGTGCCTGCATCCGGATGCCGAACCAACGGCTTTCATCCGGACGGCTGCCGGTTGCCTGGTAAAGGTGCCGGCGAAAAGACGCAGCGATACGGTGCGCATTGAGCTTTCTCCGGAAGCGTCAGAGAAGCTGCCGGAAGGGGAGTCCATCCTCCTGATGCAGATGACCTACGGGGATTCGTACCGGAAAACGGTTGCGCTGCGGGATTTTCGTGTGATTGCAGCCATGACCGACAAGGGCTTTGACCACCGGACTGAAGCGCAAAAATGTTTAGCTCAGGCAAAGGCGGCTCTTGCTGATTACACAAAAGGTGGTTCCCGCGTCAAAAGCTACACCATCGGTACGCGAAACCTCACGTACAACAGCGCAAAAGAGCTGAAGGACCTGGTCGAGTACTGGGAAAAACAGGTGTACCTCGAATGCTGCAGGCGGCGTGGTGTTGATCCGCGTCGGATGCATGTGGAATTTGTGTCATGAAACTGTTCAATTATTTTCGGACGCTGGCCCGAAGGCAGAAAATCGGTGAGTACGTTGAGCGTCAGTACGCTGCAGCCGCGGGCGGCCGTCTCACCAGTGACTGGATGGCCGGAGGGTCGAGTGAAGACACAGAGCTTGCCGGCAGCCTTGAGACGATGCGCAACCGCAGTCGGCAAATGATCCGTGACAATCCTCACGCAGCAAACTTGCAACGCATCATTGAGGACAACGTCGTCGGTACCGGAATCGGGCTGCAGTGTCTGGTGACCGGAGCAGACGGTAAACCGGATGCGGCCATCAATGACCGTATTGAAGCGGCTTGGGCTGAATGGTCGGATCGCAATACCTGCCATACGGCGGGACTTCTGTCTCTTACGGATCTCCTGCGGGTGGCTGTAGGCGGCGTGTTCTCTGACGGCGAAGCCTTGGTACGGATCGTCCCCAAGGCTTTCGGCGGCGGCCGTATCCCGTTTGCGCTTGATCTCATTGAGCCGGATCTGCTGCTGGATCAGGCGAGCGGTACTTTTCAGACCCGACAGGGTTCAACGGTGCGGCTTGGTGTTGAGGTGAACGAGTGGCACAGGCCTCTGGCCTACTGGATGCGGACAACACATCCAGGGGACACGACGTTTCTGAGCAGTCCGGCCGCGGCCACGATTCGACGCATCGCGGCTGATGAGATCCTTCACATGTACATCGTGAAGCGCTGGCCGCAAACCCGAGGTGTGCCGTGGATGCACATGGCGCTTCGGAAGATGAGGGATATGGGCGGCTACACCGAGTCCGAACTCGTCGCGGCAAGGGCGGCGGCCAACATCGTCGGGTTTGTGAAGCAGGGGATTGACGTCTGTGGTGCAGAAGGTACCGAAGAGATCCTCAAGAGAGCACGCGAGCAACCGATTGTGAAGAGCTCTCCAGGGCTTTTCCAGCGATTACTCCCTGGTGAAAGCTTTGAGGGATTCTCTCCGAGTCGCCCCAATGCCAACCTTGACCCTTTCATGCGCTACATGCTGCGCGAAGTGGCGGCCGGTGTCGGCGTCTCCTATGAGGCTTTGAGCCGGGATTACAGCCAGAGCAACTACTCCAGCAGTCGTTTGGCGCTTTTAAACGAGCGGGATCTCTGGCGTGTGCTGCAGGGGTGGCTGATCCGCAACTACCTGACGCCGATTTACCGGAGGTGGCTCGATGCGGCCGTTCTTTCCGGAGCGGTGGATATCCCGGACTACTTCAACAACAAGTCACGGTATCAGGAAGTGCGCTTTAAGCCGCGCGGCTGGTCTTGGGTTGATCCGGCGAAGGAAGTTCAGGCCTATGCGCTTGCTGTCCAGCATGGCTTCATGAGCCGAAGTGATGTGATCGCGGCGATCGGAAACGGTCAGGACCGCGAGGACGTGGATAAGGCAATTCAGAGCGACCGCGAGCGTGCGGCCGAACTAGGGCTCAACTTTGATCAGCCGGTGAAGATAAAGCCGGAAGAAGAGAAGAAGGAAAAGGCCGACGAGTGATCGTCGGTTTTTTATTGGAGACAAGGATGACGAAAGAAACGCCGAAGGAATCCGAGGAGCTGCGGTACAGATCGCTTGCGGCTTCGGATGCCGATGTGAACGAAGAGGCGCGGACATTCCGCTTTCCGGTCGTATCCGATGCACCTGTGGAGATGTATCGCGGGCTCTTTGAGGTTCTGAGTCATGAACCCGGAGCGATGAGAACCGGTGACCGCCAGCGGTCAATGCCGCTGCTCTTTAACCACGACTGGGATCGTCTGCTCGGTGTCGTTGACGGCATTGAGCAGGACGAACACCGAACTTACATTCTGGCGCGGTTTGCCAAAACGGAAGAAGGCAGCCGGGCGCTGGATCTGGTGAAGGACCGTGTGTTGGTCAATGTGTCGGTCGGATACCGCGTGTTTGCCTGGGATAAGCCGGACGAACAGACGCGCCGTGCGACCGATTGGGAAATTTTTGAAGTGTCTTTGGTAACGGTGCCGGCAGATCCTTCTGTCGGCGTTTATCGGAGTTTGAGTAAACCACAGAAGGAAGAGGGAAACACTATGCCCGAGGAAAAGAAGATGATGCAGCCTGAACAGGTGAAGGACGAAACGCGCGCCCTGAAAGTTGATGCCAATCCAGCTGAAATCCGCGTCAATGAAGATCAGGTGCGCAGCGCTGAACGAGCCCGTATCCGCGGCATCGAAACAATGTGCCGCGATTTCCATGTCAGCCAGGATCGCCGTGACGCCTTGATCAATGAAGGACGCACGCTCGACGAAGCCCGTGCGGCGGTTATGGAAGAGCTGCGCACGCGCAGCGCAACGTCTGTAGCCGACCCCAAGAGCCGTGTGGTCGAGGATCTGAACCTTGGTCTCACACCGGAAGAAAAGGGGCAGTACAGCATTGTCCGTGCGCTGAACGCATCGCTTAACAACGACTGGCGTGCAGCAGGCTTTGAACGCGAAGTCTCCGTGGAACTCTCCCGCCGCATGGGCAGAGAAACCAACGGCTTCTTCATGCCCACGGACATTTCCCTCACAGGTCGCCGTGATGCCGGCGATTACCTTGTCGGTACGGCCGCACAGGGCGGCAACCTTGTTGAGACGAAGCTTCTTGCCGGCTCCTTTATTGAAGCGCTGCGAGCAAAGGCCATGGTGACGCGCCTGGGTGCCACGATGCTCACGGGGCTTGTCGGCAACGTTGAAATTCCGCGTCAGACGGGCGTAGCCAACACCCAGTGGATCAGCGAAACCGGCACTGTCAGTAAGTCCGGTGCTACCTTTGACAAGGTGCCTCTCAAGATGAAGACCATTGCGGCCAAGTCCTTTGTGTCCCGCAATATGCTGATGCAGCCCTCCATCGGTGTTGAAAGCTTTGTCCGCCGTGAACTCATTACGGCCATTGCCCTCGGCATTGACCTTGCCGCGCTCTGCGGTTCCGGTGAAGATGGTATGCCTCTTGGCGTTGCCAACCAGGCCGGCATCCTGACAGTCGAAGGCGGCGAAAACGGTGCTCCCATTGACTTCGACCACCTGATCGAAATGGAAACACTGGTGGCCGATGCCAACGCAGACGTGGCCACGATGGCTTACCTTGCCAACGCCGTGACCATCGGTGCCATGAAGAAAATCAAGGACGGCAACAAGCAGTACATCTGGAAGACGATCACCGAGACTGTGAAGAACGGCATTCCCGGCGAACTGAACGGCTATCCGGTCGCCCGCAGTAATCAGGTGCGCAAGAACCTTACGAAGGGCACGGCCACGAACTGCTCCGAACTCTTCTTCGGCAACTGGTCTGACCTGGTGATCGGCGAATGGGGCGTGGTGGAACTGCTTCCCAACCCGTACAGCCAGACGGCATACGACAACGGCGGCGTTGAAATCCGTGCGTTGCAGTCCATTGACGTTGCTGTGCGGCATCCGGAGAGCTTCTGCCGCATGAGCGATATTGTGACGGCCTGATGAGCAGGTTCAAGGATATGGTGGCGCGTGACGCCCTGACGGTTTTCATGAACATGGAGGAGTTTGCCGAAGTTCATGAGATCAACGGGCGTCGGTTGCGCTGCATCATCGACACGAATGAGGCTGATACCGCGCCCTCTCTTTATGAGGGCGTGTACACGTTGCTCACGACCGTCTATGTGCTCTCCTCCGAGATACGGGCCCCGGCGGTTGATGAGGTGTTCACTATTGACAACGTTATGTTTGTTGTGAAGCACGTCAGCGATGAGGACGGACTCATTGTGATCAAGGCCGAAAGGAAGGCGCGGTGAAATCGCAGTTCAACGTTTCTGTCGACAATGATGCCCTTGAGCATGCCCGGATGTACCTGCAGGGGATACCGGGCGGTCTGCAAAAGGCGTTCTCTCTGGCAGCCAACCGTGCGATTGACCGGGGTAAGACTGCGGCCGCGAAAGCGGTCACGCAGGATTACACGATCAGGTCCTCGGATGTGAAGCGGACGTTCAGGGTGCAGAAGTTCAGCCCGAACTCTACGACCGGAGAGATTGTCAGCAAAGGCCGAAGGATTCCTCTGATGAAGTTCAGGCATCGCCCGGCGGGCGTGGCCGAAACAACAGGATCCGGACAGCGTCAGATTAGGGTGGAGGCACAGCGCGGGAAGCCGAAGGTTCTTCCCAGGGGCTTTAAGCACAAGGGACAGATATTTACTCGTGTCGGGCCCGGCCGCTATCCGATTGTGCATCTGAAGGAAATCTCCGTTCCGGAGATGCTCTCGGAGGATGGTCGTCACGAACTCGTTGAACAGGTGATTTCCGAAACGCTTTCTGAGCGCCTGGAACATGAAACAAAACGTCTGATGGAGAAGAAGCGAAGTGGTTGAGATTATGTTGGCCGCTGCGCTGCGGTCTTTTCTGGCGGATTTGTCGCAAACCTTTTCGGCCATGCCCTGCGATGACCAGCTGATGCGCAAGCCGGTAGTTGTTGACGGGTATTTGCCCCAGAAGCGCGAAACGGACCTGGACTTCTCGCCGCAGATCATTGTCCGTGTGATGGGGTCAACGGCTGAACGTGAAGTGACGGAGGTCACGGTTGACCTCATTCTCTGCTGTCACAGTACCAGTAATGACGGCTACGCCTATCTGCTGACGATGGCAGAGCGTATCCGGACGGCTTTGCTCAGGATGCCGATGCAGACGCTGGATCGCCGCTACGTGCTGCAGTTCCCTTTGGAGTGCAGGCTGCCGGACGATCAGCCCTGGCCCAACTGGCAGATGTCGATGAGTACCCGGTGGCTCATTAAAACGCCGCAGTTTGAAGATCAATTCTGAAATTTATGGAGCACTGACTATGGCTTATAACCACGGTGTCAGAATTTCCGAGGTAGCTACCTCGTTGCTGCCGACAGCAGAGGTGTCTGCCGGCATTCCCTTTATCGTCGGCACGGCTCCGGTCAACATGACCGATCCGTCCAACGTCAATGTGCCGAAGCTCGTTTACTCCTACGCTGAGGCGGTGAAGGAGTTTGGTTACGTGCCGCCTGCGGATGATGCGGCAAGCGGCCTGAAGAAGTTCGGCTTTTCGATCTCCGAGTTCATTTACTCGCAGTTCTCGCTGTTCGGCGTCGGGCCCGCGATCATTGTTAACGTGCTTGACCCGACAAAGCACAAGGTGACGGCCTCCATTGCTCAGGTGGCTTTGGACACAAAGACCGGCAGTGCCACGATTCCGGAAACGGCCATCATTGCGTCCACTGTTGTTCTCTCCGGAACGAGCGGTGATTACGCCCTGGGGACGGACTACACGCTCTCCTTTGACGATGACGGCCAGTTGGTGGTTACGTCGCTTAAGAACTCCGAAGGCGACTTCCTTTGCGCGACGGGCACGGACTTGACGTTTGCAGCTGAAAAGCTCGACCCGTCCAAGGTGTCGGCTGATGACATCATCGGCGGTGTGACCGCTGCCGGTGTCAAGAGCGGTCTTGAACTGGTGAGCGAATGCTTCCCGCGTTTCCGTTTGGTGCCCGGTCTCATCATTGCTCCGGGATTTTCCGAGAATCCGGGCGTGGCTGCCGTGATGGCTGCAAAGTCCTCCGGCATCAATTCCGTTTTTAATGCAGTCTGCATCGTTGACATCCCGACCGATGAGGTGAAGACCTACACTGAAGCCGCAGCCTGGAAGAACACGAACAATGTGACGGATCCGACGCAGATTGCCTGCTGGCCGAAGCTTGCTTTAGACGGCATCGTCTTTAATCAGTCCACGCAACTTGCGGGCCTCATTGGTCAGGTGGATTCTGAAAACGATGATGTGCCCTACGTTTCGCCATCCAACAAGAATTACCAGATGACATCGGCGGTTCTTAATGACGGAGAAGAGGTGTGGCTGGATGTTGAGACGGCCGCTTACCTTAACGGCCAGGGAATTGTGACGGCCCTGAATTTCACAGGCGGCTGGAAGTGCTGGGGAAACCGTACGGCCTGCTACCCGGCTAACACTGACGTGAAGGATGCCTTTATTCCGCTCCGGCGCATGTTTGCCTGGGTCGGCAACACATTTGTGCAGACTTTCTGGCAGCGTGTTGACTATCCGCTCACGCGCCGCCAGGTGGATGTGATTGTGGATTCGGCCAACATCTGGATGAACGGCCTTGCGGCCAAGCAGTACATCCTGGGAGGCACTGTGGAGTTCCGCGAATCGGACAACCCCACAACGGATTTAATGGACGGCATTTCAGTCTTCCATGTGCGCATTACGCCGCCCAGCCCGAACCGCGAGATCTCGTTCGTGCTTGAGTATGACCCGAGCTATCTGCAGACACTTTTTGGTTAATGAGAGGAAAAGAGAATGGCAGCAGGATCCAACAAGATTCCAGAGCGGCTGATCGGCTTTCGTGTCTATAACGACAACAACGATCTGCTCGGGATTGCGACCGTCACGCTCCCGACGATTGAGGCCATGACCGACACCGTGAGCGGTGCCGGCATTGCCGGGGAAGTAGAAAGCCCGGTGCTCGGGCATTACAGCTCGATCACTGTCAGCTTTAACTGGCGGACGATTGAGAAGGCGGCAATGTCGCTTGCATCTCCCGGTGCGCACTCCGTTGAAGTCCGCGGCTCGCAGCAGGTTTATGACGCCTCCGAAGGGACGTACTCGACCAAGCCCGTGCGAATGACGCTGAGGATTGCGACGAAGTCGACAAACCTTGGCTCCTTTGAGACGGGGGCAACGACGGACACCGAACAAGAATTTGAGGTGATGTACCTCAAGCTCTATGTGGACGGCAAGGCCGTGATTGAAATCGACAAGTTCAACTATGTGGCTAAGTTCGGCGACACCGACATTCTGTCGTCTGTGCGCGGCGATCTTGGACTGAACTGATGTAAAGGCAGCCGGTTAACCCGGCTGCTGCGAGGTGATTATGAAAATTCAACTGAAAAAGCCCTACGAATTTGAAGGCAAAACGTACAAAGACCTGGAGTTCGATCTTGAGGGGCTCACCGGAGTGGATGTGTCTGCAGCCAAAAGAGACTGGCTGAGGTCCGGAGGATATTCTCCCTTGATGGCCTCAGATGTAGATTTCGGAGCATTCCTGGCGGCTAAGGCTGCCAAGTTACCGATGGAATTCATGCAGGGATTGCCGGCGAAAGACTATTGTGCCATTGGGCTCAGGGTCTGTGATTTTTTATCCGACTGACCGGAGTGGCAGAGAGGGATGATCCGGATCATGCTCTGAAGATCGTTTACCTTTCCCTGGCTCGCTGCACATACAGCGGGCCGATGGAGTGGGAACGGATACCTCTGGTCGAAGTGGTTGATTGGGAGCGGGCTTTAAATGCCTGTCTGAAGGCTGAAACAAGAGCAGGAAAAGGTAAATAGAGCAACCTTTTGCACTATACTTCTACTGGAAGTGTTAGGCGTCTTAAGGGTCCGACCATGGCTGCTTTTTTTGATCTTGCCGGGGCGTTGTTTAATCTGCTTATGGCAGTGATGAATCTCATCGTATTGCTTTTGCAATTGGCGGTGGCAGGCGTGTTTATCTATTTTCTGCTCTATTTCTGCTACCTGCTGTTGTTCTGCTGATGGAGTTTTCCATTATGCTGGTTTCCGGGCTCGCATTTGCGGGCCTTTATTTTGCCCGGAGAAAATATGGGACTTAAGGACTACGCGATTGCCTTCACCGTATCGGGCAAGCTGGTAGGAACGTTTAACGATACGTTTGCTGAGGCGGGAGACAAAATCGGAAAGTTTGAAAAACAGATTGAGGCGATGAACAAGGCCTCTTCTGATATCGGATCTCTGATTGGTCTTCGTGAAGAAGGAGCGCGCCTGGCAAAGGATGCGGCTAATAAGAAAAAGGCGCTGGATGCGGTTTCAGAATCAATCAGAAGAACGGCTAATCCGACGAAAGAGCAACTTGAGCTGGCAAGGCGACTGACGAAGGCTTACGGACTAGCCAAAAAGACTCTAGACAGAAACTCTGAGGCGTTAAAACAAAACGCGCTGGCAGCCTCCTACAGCGGTGAAAGTATTCAGAAACTGACGGCAAGACAAGAGCGGTATGCGGTTGAAACGCAAAAGTTGATGAAGATCCAGCAAAGGTCTGCGCAGGCGCAGAAAACACTGAATTCGTATCGGTCAAAGTCTTTTTCCTCATTTGCAAGCGCTATTGAGCTTTCCGGAAAATTCATGGGTTCTGTCTGCATGGTAACCAAAGAGGCCATGAACATGGAAGATGCTATGGCTGAAGTGGCAAAGGTTGTCGATTTTGATGAGCCTGACGGTCTGAGCAAACTTCAGAAAGACCTGCAGAAGATGAGTCTCTCGATCCCGATTTCGGCGGCGGGGCTTGCCAATATTGCGGCTGCCGCCGGGCAGTCTGGTATAGCAGCAAAAGATCTCACGGAGTTCACTCGGCAAGCGGCACAAATGGGAGTCGCGTTCGGTGTGACTGCAGAAGAGGCCGGCACCATGATGGCTAAGTGGAAGAGCGGCATGGCACTCACATCGGATGAAACCTACCGCCTGGCTGATGCTGTCAACTATTTGTCCAACAGCAACGCTGCCCAGGCCAAGGAAATCGGAGATACGCTGCAGCGGTATGGGGCCTTGGGGCGTGTGGCCGGGCTGACTTCGGAGCAGACAGCTGCTCTTTCTGCCTCGGTCATTGCGGCAGGTGCTTCAGCTGATACAGCAGCTACAGGCATTAAGGCCATGATGCGGGCACTGGGATTGGGCGGATCCATGGCCGATAGACAGGCTGCGGCTTTTTCCAACATCGGCATGGATCCTATGCAGATGCAGAAAGATCTGCAGAAAGATGCGCCGGCAACAATCGTCAAAACGCTTAAGGCGATCCAGACGAAGGTCCCGAAGGAAATGTGGAATCAGTATCTCAATGCCATGTTCGGCGATGAGGCTGCCACTGCCGTTGGCCCGATGATGCAGAATCTGGAGGCTTTGGAAGAGAACTTTGCCAAAGTAGCCGATAAGGCGAGGTTTGCTGGATCAATGTTGGCCGAGTTTAAAGCCCGAAGTGCAACAACATCCAATGCGTTGTCACTGGTTGCGAACACGGCAAGATACGTCGGGCAGATCCTTGGCGAGCCTCTGCTGAAGCTGACCAAGGAAATAAGCTCATATGTCGTTAAATTGGCATCTTGGTTTGGACAATGGGCTCAGGAAAACCAAGCACTGGTGGCCTGGGTGATGAAAGGGGTCGCAGCGTACGGAGTATTTAGGGTGGCTATGGCCGGTGTATCGGCTGTTGTCTACTCAGGACTGGCAGGATTTAAGTCTTTAGGCGTGTTTGTGCTTGCTGCGCAAAAGGCGATGTTGCTGTTCCGTGGCGCGGCTTTGGCTGCTGCGGTATCTTCGAAGGCCTTTACAGTGGCTGCAGTTATCGGCTCCGGAGTGATGAAGGGGTTGACGTTGGCGGTCAAGGGGCTTGGCATTGCTCTGCGCTTTATGTGCGCTAATCCCATAGGTCTTGCTGTCACAGCAATTGCCGGCCTTGTGGCCGCCGGTATTGCCCTTTATAAAAACTGGGATACCGTCAAGGCATACATGACGCAGACCTGGAACACCATTGCAGCGGCTGCTAAGGGGCCGATTAACTCGGTGATCGGGATGATCAATTCGCTCATCGGTGCAATCAACAGCCTGCTCTCGTTTAAGGTGCCGGACTGGGTTCCCGGCCTCGGCGGAAAGACGTTGTCTGTGGACATTCCGAAGGTTCCCCAGCTTGCTAAGGGCGGAATCGCAACGGGGCCGACCTTGGCAATGGTTGGCGAAGGTAAAGAGTCTGAGGCCATTCTTCCGCTCTCCCGTTTGCCGGAAGTGGGAGGCAAGGGGCCGGCTTCCATTAATGTGAACTTCGCGCCGGTCATCAATGTATCCGGCGGCAAAGATGCATATGAAGGGGTGCGCCGCGGGTTGACCGAGGGCAGCAAGAGTCTGAAGCAGGATCTGCAGCGCCTTATGGCGGAAGAACGGAGACTCTCATTTTCCTAAGGAGCTTTAATGACGGAGTATGTCACCAAACAGGGCGACACCTGGGATGCGATAGCAAAGCGCCTCTATGGGGATGAGCGTTTTCTGGATGTTCTCATCCGGGCCAACATAAACCACAGGAAGACTGTGGTTTTTTCGTATGGGAAGCGGCTGGCAGTGCCGGAGATCAACACGCAGTCGGCGGCATACGAGCTCAACCTTCCGCCTTGGAAAAGGAGGCGCTGATGGAACCGCTGCAGACAAGACTTCGGTTGCTTTTTTCTGCATCGAAAACGGACGTGACGGAGGATCTGATGCCCGATCTTCTTTCCTTTTCCTATACCGACAAAGAGAATGCCGAGGCCGATGAGGTGACGTTGACGCTCATGGACCCGGACGGGAAGTGGGCATCGCAGTGGAAGCCTGATGGCGGCGAGGTGGTTCAGGCTTTTTTGTCTGCTGGAACTGTTCTTATTCCCGGCATTGAGCTCGCATGCGGTACTTTTTACGCAGATACGCTGCGGGTGTCCGGATCGCCCAGAGTATTCGAAATGAGGGCGGTGTCGGTGCCTATGAATAAGCCGATTCGCCGCAGGCTACGAACCCGGGCCTGGGAGAAGACAACGCTCAAAGCGATTGCCGGATCAATTGCAGGTGAGGCTGGTGTGGGGCTTCTCTTTGATACGCAGACGGATCCGGAGTACGACAGGCAGGATCAGTCAAAAGAGAGTGATCTTGCGTTTTTGGTGAGGCTTACCGATGAAGCGGGCTTTTCCCTGAAGGTCACAGATGATCAGATTGTGGTGTTCGATCAGGCGGCTTACGAAAAGAAAGCGCCGGTTGAAACTCTCGTGTTGGGTACATCGCAGGTCATTTCTTGGGAATTTGAGAGTGCTCAGAGCGAGTCATACCGCACCTGTACCTGTCTCTTATACACATCTCCGAGCCCACGAGACGCGTAGTAATCTCG
>OWJS01000247.1_pt1 | contig 20392 bp, 20 predicted proteins | sample 1732961 | NCBI WGS metagenome assembly OWJS01 (sample SAMN05065774, study PRJEB22554) | human gut metagenome | biome: ENVO:2100002; feature: ENVO:00000062; material: ENVO:00002003 | host: Homo sapiens | place: USA
GGAAGGCATACCCTCGTCTATAGATATTGAATTCTTAGAATTAAACGACAACCCCTAGATTACAAGTCGTTACAAGACACTGTACTTCCTTTATGGTTGAATAAATATATAGAAGTAGGTATCGAAAAACGAGAAGACGTGAATTGTTACACCTACAAGAGTCTTGAAAAATTTGAGCTTTTTTATCAGGATTATATTGGAAATGAATTCTCAAACAACAAGGTGGTTGTTGATAAAGTTGGAAATATGGTAATGACGACTTAGTTTAAAGGATTCTGTATCCAATTTGCTGGCAGATTAGCAACATCTAACAGAGCAGGTTGCGCAGTTCGTCGAGATAAACGTCCACAGTAGGGTCGTCCATGCGGCGCCATACGTCGCCCAAGAACGCAGCGCCACCGAACGAGAGCTCTTTCAGTTGTGCTATATGCTCTTTAGACACGCCGCCAAGCGCATAAACCTTGGCGTCGATGAGGCTTTCTGTTGCTGCTTTATGCAAAGCGGCGGTAGAGAATGCTGCCTCGTATCCAGCCTTTGAGATGCTGTTGAAGATAGGGCTCAGGAAGACGTAGTCGCTCGTGGGTTTTTTCTTCGCTACCTCCTCCAGGCTATGGCACGAGCAGGATATGCTGCCCGAATATCCGTCGGGAGCATGAGGACAGCGGCGGTTGAGATGCACGCCGTGAAGATGGAACTCTCCCGTCAGCGGAAAGTGGTCGTGCAGCACTATGCGGCTATGCCATCGCTCGGGAATCTGCCGTAGCAGTTCTCTGCATGCCTCAATCGTTGAGCCGGGCTTGCGCAGGTGCAGCAAGTCGACTCCGTGACCGAACAGTCGGTCTATGAAAAGAGCCTCCCCCGACACGAAGTCGGGAGAGGTTATTACGATCCATTTCATGGGGAAAATGTGTAGTGATTGCTTGGTTGGTGCAGCTGAGACAGCTGCACCCCCTTTGAGGTGCACTATTTGCTCGGTTGGTGCAGTTCTTGCTCTGGCAAGCGGCGAAGCCGAGCGGAGACAGCTGCACCCCCTGCTTACTTCTTCAGTTTCTCGATAATCATATCGGCAACCTTCTTGCCCGAAAGCATCATGCCGCCGAAGATTGGTCCCATGCGCGGAGTGCCGGCAACGGCAGACGAAGCCATACCGCAGACATACAGACCAGGATATACCTCGCGTGTGCCTTCAACAACCATACGCTCACCCTCTACTACGTCGAGCGAACGCTCGCCGATAACGCCGCCAGTCGCGGTGTCGAGCTGTATGCCGTTCTTGCGTGCTACCACCTTGCACATCTCGCTGTCGTGACCAGTGCCGTCGATGACGCACTTAGCCATGATGTTAAGCGGGTCTACGTGCAGACCTTCGCGTAGCACCGGAGTCCAGTTGACTACCACACCGCTCACCACGTTGTTCTTGAACACCACGTCCTCTACCGAGTAGCAGTTGAAGATGGTAGCGCCGGCGTGTACGGCGTGATAGAGCAGCGACGATGTACTCTCTACAGAGTCGATAGTGTAGAGTCCGTCCTCGAATGCCTGGTAGTTGATGTCGAAATCCTTGACGATGTGCATCGCCTCCTCCTGAATGACAATCTGGTTGAACATCATTGCGCCGCCCCACATGCCGCCGCCGGGAGAGAGCTTACGGTCGAACTGAGCCACCTTCAGTCCGGCTTTAGCCAGATAGTAAGCGGCAACGATGCCTGAAGGACCGCCGCCAACGATGGCTACATCAAGGTCCAAATTGTTCTGAAGCTTGTCGAAATAGGTAGTGATAATACCTTTTGATACTTGTGTTTCAATCATTTTAATTAAGTGTTTATTGGGTTTTTATATTCTTATTCTTTTCTCTCAGCCGTTTTACTTGCCCTCCTGACAACTCTTGAGCGAGTGGCTGATGCGTGCAGCGCAGAAATTAGGACCGCACATCGTGCAGTAGTTGGCGTCAACGTTGTTGCTCGACTTGTAGTATTCGAGTGCACGCTCCGGGTCGAGCGCCAGGTTGAACTGGTCCTTCCAGCGGAAGTCGTAACGAGCCTTGCTCAAGGCGTTGTCGCGTATGGTAGCTCCGGGGTGACCTTTAGCCAAGTCGGCAGCATGAGCCGCAATCTTATACGTAACGACGCCCGTGCGTACGTCCTCCTTCTCGGGCAGAGCGAGGTGCTCCTTCGGCGTTACGTAGCAGAGCATAGCCGTTCCGTACCAGCCAATCATAGCAGCGCCGATGGCAGAAGTGATGTGGTCGTAAGCCGGAGCAATGTCTGTAACGAGCGGACCGAGCGTGTAGAACGGTGCACCATGACACTTCTCGATCTGTCGCTCCATGTTCTCCTTGATCTTGTGCATAGGTACGTGTCCCGGACCCTCGATGAACGCCTGAACGTTCTTAGCCCAAGCACGCTCAACCAGTTCGCCCATAGTGTCGAGCTCGGCAAACTGCGCAGCGTCGTTGGCGTCGTATGTAGAACCGGGGCGCAAACCGTCGCCCAAAGAGATGGCAACATCGTACTTGGCGCAGATGTCGCAGATGTCGTCGAAGTGCTCGTAGAGGAAACTCTCCTTCTGATGCACCTTGCACCACTTGGAGATGATGCTGCCGCCGCGGCTCACGATGCCCGTAAGACGAGTGTCGGCGAGGTGAATGTTCTGAAGACGAATGCCGCAGTGGATGGTGAAGTAGTCGACACCCTGCTCGCACTGCTCAATCAATGTGTCGCGGAAAATCTCCCAAGTGAGGTCTTCTGCCTTGCCGTTCACCTTCTCGAACGCCTGATACATAGGCACTGTGCCTACCGGAACCGGACAGTTGCGCAGAATCCACTCGCGTGTTTCGTGTATGTCGTTGCCCGTTGAGAGGTCCATCAATGTGTCGCCGCCCCATTTGCAGCTCCATACAGCCTTCTCAACCTCCTCCTGCATGCCGGAAGTGGTGGCAGAGTTGCCGATGTTGGTGTTGATCTTCACAAGGAAGTTGGTGCCGATGATCATAGGCTCCGACTCCGGGTGCTTTCTGTTGGCAGGAATCACAGCTCTGCCTTCGGCTATCTCCTTGCATACGAATGCCGGAGTGATGTGTGTCTTGATGCCAAGCTCCTCGCAGTTCATGTTCTCGCGTATGGCTACATACTCCATCTCCTGCGTGATGACGCCCTGCTTGGCGAAATACATCTGTGTCTCGCCCTCTTTGCGACCGTCTATCCACGACTGGCGCAGCTTCGGCAGACCCTTCTCCAGGTCTATTTCCACGTTAGGGTCGCTGTACGGACCGCTTGTGTCGTATACATACACCGGATCGTTAGGCTCGACGCGACGCTCGCCGCCCTCTACTGTGATGGTAGGCGTAAGGCTCACTTTGCGCATACCCACCTTAATCTCGGGGTAGAGCTTGCCGCTGAGATACACCTTCTCGGAAGAAGGATAGTTGAATTTGATATTTGTTTCCATTATCTGTTTGGTTTTATAAGGCTTATAAATTGTTTCATTTCTTCTGCAGGACGTTCGGCGTTCAGAATGCCGCCGCTTACGGCGATGCCCGTCACGCCGGTCTGCATTATGTCGGCGATGTCCGACTTCAGTATGCCGCCGATGGCTACGATGGGCAGGGCGATGCCGTGTGTCTTCATGTCGCTGACGATGCGCTTGTAGCCCTCCAGACCCAACACCGGCGAGAGGTTTTTCTTTGTCGTGGTGAAGCGGAACGGACCGCAGCCTATGTAGTCGGCGCCTTGCCGGTGCAGACGCTCAATGTCTTCGAAGGTGTTAGCCGTGCCGCCGATTATTATGTCGTTGCCGAGCAGCCTACGCGCCTCGTCAACCGGCATGTCGTTCTTGCCGAGATGCACGCCGTCGGCTCCGCAGCGCTCCACAAGCTCCGCATGGTCGTCGAGAACGAACACCGCTTCGTGCTCTCTGCACAACTTGCCAATCTGTTCGGCTGCAGCCACGAACTCCTCCTCCGAGGCGTCCTTCATGCGCAGCTGAACCCATCGGCATCCGCCTTCAAGTGCCAAGCGAGCGCCCTCTACATATCCGTAGCGTTCGTTGGAATGAGTAATAAACTGTATCATAGGATAATTTGTTTTTCGGGATTGAACAAATGGTTAACCGGTCCGTGACCTTCGCCGATGTGCACATCCTTGCCAGCTTCCAAGGCCTGCGAAAGGTAAGTCTTGGCTTGCGCTACGGCTTCAGCCAATGCAAGTCCGCGAGCCATGAACGCAGCGATGGCAGAAGACAGCGTGCAGCCCGTGCCGTGCGTGTTGCGTGTGGTTATCGCTTCATGAACGAACGAGCAAACCTCGCCGTTCGGCAGGTACAGCTTGTCTACCTTCCTGCCCTCAAGATGTCCGCCCTTAATAAGCACAGCCTTGCAGCCCAATGCCAAAATGCTGCGTCCTGTAGCATCCATGTCATCAATAGAGCGGATAGAAAGGTTGGAGAGCACTTCCGCCTCGGGAATGTTCGGCGTGAGCAGGGTAGCCATAGGGAGCAAGCGGCTGCAGAATGTGCCCAAAGCGTCCTTCTGCATGAGCATCGAACCGCTCGTAGACACCATTACCGGGTCGACGACGAGCTTTTGCGGAGAATACTGTTGCAGCGTGTCGGCAATAGCCAGGATAGTAGCCTGGTCGTTCACCATTCCTACCTTTATAGCCGTGGGCTTTATGTCGTCCATAACCGCCCGTATCTGTCCAGCCACTATCTCCGGCCGTATGGCTTGAATGGCTTGCACGCCCAATGTGTTCTGCACCGTGACGGACGTGATGGCGGAAGCGGCATAAACGCCTAAAGCCGACATAGTCTTAATGTCAGCCTGAACGCCCGCTCCGCCACAACTATCGGAACCGGCAATGGTAAGTGCGCAAATGTACCTCATGCTCTTTGTCTTTTTTTTTGTCTGGAGGCGCATCCGCTGGTCTTACTACCAAAAGAAAATACGGAATAGAAACAGCTCCGAGCATCACGTCATACCTTATATAATAAGTATGGATGTCTGAAGCAATCCCTGCGGCAGCATTATCTGCGTCAGGTTCTATGGGTATAATCTCAGCTACACAATCGTGAAGCACCCCTTATTTCTTGTTTGTCGATTTAAAACGTTGGCAAAAGTAACCAATTATTAGTGAAAACAGCAATAAGCAAATATAATTTAAGATTTATTCACGCTCTCAACTTTTGTGGCTTTCGCAAACAAGATGTAATTTTGCACTTGCTAAAAACATTACACCAGAAACGTATGAACAAAGATATAATAGACAGGCTGAACGAATTGGGCGGCAGCGGAGAACCTTTTCTGTTCGTTGTCGACTACAAAGGCGACAAGGCTTATATTAAGAAACTCGCGGAGATTGACCCCTGCGAGTGTCTCTACGACTTCGGCAGTCATACCAACGCCGTTGATTGCAGCACCAGTCAGCTTCCTGCTGAGATAGAGTGGGAGGTGGAGGCACCGCAGTACGACGAATACGAGCGCAGCTTCAACATCGTGAAGAACAATATGCTGGCTGGCAATAGCTATCTCGCCAACCTGACATGCCAGGTGGCGGTGCGCTGCAACCTTTCTATTGAGGACATCTTCCGCCACTCGAAAGGCAAGTACAAGTTGCTGCTGAACAATCCGTCGCAAGGCATCGGTCGGTTCGTGTGTTTCTCGCCCGAAACTTTCGTGCAGATAAGAGGCGGCAGAATCTATTCCTACCCTATGAAGGGCACAATCGACGCTGCGTTGCCTGACGCCGAACAGGTGCTGATGGACGACAAGAAGGAAGCAGCAGAACATGCAACCATTGTAGACCTGATACGTAACGATCTGAACACGGTGGCTGAGGATGTGAAGGTAGAGAAGTTCCGCTTCGTAGACGTCCTTCACACCAACAAGGGCGACATCTTGCAGACAAGTTCGGAGATAAGTGGCAAGTTGCCCTCCGACTACACGCAGCGCATCGGAGACATACTCGCAGCGCAGCTGCCTGCCGGAAGCGTAACGGGTGCGCCTAAGAAGAAAACCTGCCAGATAATAGACGAGGCGGAGACATACCAGCGCGGATTCTATACCGGCATCATGGGAATATACAGCAACGGCGAACTCGACTCAGCCGTAATGATACGATTCGTAGAGCAGACCGACAAGGGAATGTTCTTCAAGGCAGGCGGCGGCATAACGTCGCAGAGCCAGTGCAAAAAGGAATACGAGGAGGTGCTGCAGAAGGTGTATCTCCCGATAACAAAATAGACGCAAGTGATAATGCAGCAGTTTGTAGAAACAATAAAGATAAAGGACGGAAAGGCGCTGAACCTAAGTTTTCATCAGTCAAGAATGTGCCGCACGATGCGCCACTTCTTTGCTGATGCGTCGGTGCCTGCGTTCGCCGACGTACTGTCGCCCACGCCCGACATGCAGTTCTACAAGGCAAGGGTCTTGTACGATGGGCAGGGCGTTGTAGATGTGCAATACGCACCCTATACAATGCGCGAGATACGCAGTCTGAAGGTGGTTGTGGACGACCGGATAGACTACTCGTTCAAGAGCGCAGACCGCAGTAGTCTTAATCGTCTTACAGCACAGAAAGGCGACTGCGACGAGATAATAATCGTAAAGAACGGGCTGGTTACGGACACCTCGTTCACAAACATCGCTGTGTTCGACGGCGAGCAATGGCTTACGCCCAGACATCCGCTTCTCAAGGGCACAAAGCGCGCCAGTCTGCTCGAAAAGCACATCCTGAAAGAAGCGGATATAAGCGTAGAAGCGTTGATGAAAGCGCAGAAAGTGAGCCTCATCAACGCTATGATTGATTTGGGTGAGCGTGAAATAGCCTTAGAGAATGTCATCGGATTCCGTCCGCCGTCCAATCAGATTCCGTCCGCCATCCAATCAGATTCCGTTCGCCGTCCAATCAGATTCCGTCCGCTACGTACCGACTTCTAATGAGTGATAAAGTTGCGAATCATGCGCCTTCCTTCCGGAGTGAGTATCGATTCAGGGTGGAACTGTATGCCGTGCACATCGTAGGTGCGGTGTCTTAGCGCCATTACCAGTCCTTCTTCGCTCAATGCCGTCACTTCCAGTTCGGCAGGAAATTTGTTCCGCTTCACAACCCACGAGTGGTAGCGACCCACAAGTATGTTGTCGGGCATATCGCTGAAGATATAATCGTCGGCAACGATGCTCACCTTCGACTGTATGCCGTGGAACACCGTTGGCAGATTGAGAATCTCGGCGCCGAACACTTCGCCGATAGCCTGCTCGCCGAGGCAAACGCCAAGAATGGGCTTCGTTGGAGCGTACCGGCGTATGACGGCTTTCAGCAAGCCAGCCTCGTCGGGCACGCCCGGACCAGGCGAGAGTATAATCTTGTCGAAACGCTCCACGTCGTCAAGCTCGAAGCGGTCGTTACGCCAAACGGTTACGTTCATATCAGCGCCTCCTTCTTCGGTTATGTACTGAAATAGATTGTATGTGAAAGAGTCGTAATTGTCAATGAGTAGTATATTCATACAAACAAAGGTATTACAATATTTCTGAATATCAAAATTTTATTTGTAACTTTGCAGAAATTATATACAACAACAACCAGAGTTTTTATATCGTAAAAAATGCATACAAGAGAAGAAAAACTGAAAGCGTTCGGACGTATGCTCGATGTGCTCGACACATTGCGCGAGAAATGCCCGTGGGACCGCAAGCAGACTAATGAGTCGTTGCGCCCGAATACCATAGAAGAAACTTACGAACTGTGCGACGCTCTGCTGAAAGACGACGAGCCGAACATCTGCAAGGAGCTTGGCGACGTGCTGCTGCACGTGGGCTTCTACGCACGAATCGGAGAGGAGAAGGGCGAGTTTGACATCGCCGACGTGTGCGACAAGCTCGTAGACAAACTCATCTACCGCCATCCGCATGTATATCATCCGTCGCAGGTGGGTGCGCCCGACCCGAAGCCGCTGCCTTACGGCGAGCAGGCTGACGAGCATCTGGAGAACACGGCGAAGACTTCGCAGCAGGTGACGGAGAAGTGGGAGCAGCTGAAGCTGAAGGAGAAGGACGGCAACAAGAGTGTGCTTGCCGGTGTGCCCGACGCTCTGCCGTCGCTCATCAAGGCTTACCGCGTGCAGGACAAGGCGCGCAATGTGGGCTTCGACTGGGAAGACAAGGGCGATGTATGGGCTAAGGTGCGCGAGGAACTCGGCGAACTGGAGGCTGAACTGCGCCGTGAGGACAAGGAGCGCTCTACAGAGGAGTTCGGCGACTTCCTCTTCTCGCTCATCAACGCTGCACGTCTATACAAGATTAATCCGGACACGGCTCTCGAAAAGACAAACGCCAAGTTCATTCGCCGCTTCAACTATATTGAGCAGCACAGCATAAAGATTGGCAAACCGCTGAAGGATATGACGCTCGGTGAGATGGACGCGCTCTGGAATGAGGCGAAAAACAACGAATAACCATTTAAATAAGGATATTATGAAGAGTCTTGAAATATTGCTGCGCCCTTTCTGTAAGGGAGGCGTAGCACTTCTGTTCCTCGCCTTGCTTATGGCTGCCTGCAACGGCAAGCCGGAGAAAGCGCAGCCGGAGAATGCAGCCGAGGCTGAGGAGGTGAACGACACCACCGTCTACGGCGTGTGTGGCGAAGGTACATCAATGCACTCGCTCGAACTGATTACGTCTGCCGGCGACACGCTCGTCTATACGCTTCTCGATCAGGATGCAGAGACCGAGGTGGAGACTCCGTCTGACGTGAAAGGCGGACTCATGGCTGGCGACAAGATGGCTGTGACGGGTCATAAGACGGCTGACGAACTGGTGGCTGACAGAGTGATAAACGTTACATCGCTGCTCGGACATTGGACAAGCATCGACAAGAACTTCACGATAGAGGAGGGCGGAACGGTGCACTCTGCCGTTAAGGCCGAAACCAATCCGTGGACTTCATGGAAGATTCTCAACGGAAGTCTGCTGCTCAACCGCGACACATTCGCCATCGATGGTCTGAGCGCCGACTCGCTCTATCTGGAGAACGCAAACGGAATCTTTACATTCAAGAGACAGAAGTAGAGAGCCGCTCTTTAAACGAAAGAATAATCTCTGCTCTTAAACGAAAGAAGTAAGAAAAACAAGTGGAGATAGTGTAAAACTATGGAACCATTCAAGATACATATACTTGGTTGCGGCAGTGCGCTGCCCACGTTGCGCCATAATCCTTCGGCGCAGGTGGTGGAGATACGCGAGAAGCAGTTTCTCGTCGATTGCGGTGAGGGCACTCAGCTGCAGATGCGCCGTTCGAAGATAGGCTTCAACCGCCTTTGCGCTGTGTTCATCAGTCATATTCACGGCGACCATTGCTTCGGACTCATCGGTATGCTCTCGTCGTTCGGCTTGCTCGGACGCACCATGCCGCTCGCTATCTATGCGCCGAAAGAACTGAAGCCGGTGCTCGACATGCTGCTGGAGACATTCTGCAACGATTTCGACTACGAGATACAGTTTCATGCCGTCGATACGAAGAAGCGTGCTGTCATCTACGAGGATCGCAGTCTGACTGTCGAGTCTATTCCGCTGAAGCATCGTGAGCCGTGCGCCGGTTTCCTCTTCCGCGAGAAGCCGACGCTGCCGCATATACGCCGCGACATGATAGACTTCTACCATATCCCCGTGTCGCAGATAAACAACATAAAGAACGGCGCGTCGTGGACTGACGAAGACGGCAACGTGATACCGAGCAGTAGACTGACACACCCTGCCGACCCGCCGCGCAGTTATGCTTACTGCAGCGATACTTGCTATCTGCCCGAACTGCACAAGCAGCTTGAGGGCACAACGTGCATCTATCACGAGACGACGTATGCTACGGAGGATGCGGAGAAGGCTGCGAAGTATTGTCATAGTACGGCGGCGCAGGCGGCGCAGGTGGCTCGCGACGCTCACGCAGGACGTCTGCTGCTTGGTCATTACAGCTCTAAATACGACAATGAGCAGGTGCTTCTTGATGAGGCTCGCGCTGTGTTCCCTGCGTCTGAACTGACGCGTGAGGGTATGGTCGTGGAACTGAAGTAATAAAAATATGCGAGCATAGGTCTTCGATTTGCACTATCTCTAAATAAGATAGGCTGCATCTCAACAATAAAAATATGCGAGCATATTTTGTATTGTCTTCGATTTGCACTATCTTTGCATACAAATAACGTTATATGGGAATTTTTGGATTTTTTAATAAGAACAAGAAAGAAGTTCTTGACAATGGTCTGGAGAAGACAAAACACAGCGTCTTCGACAAGATTTCTCGTGCTGTCATGGGTAAGTCTACTGTCGACGACGAAGTGCTCGATAATCTTGAGGAGGCTCTTATCACATCGGATATCGGTGTTGACACAACCCTGAAGATTATCAAGCGCATCGAGGAACGTGTGGCACGCGACAAGTATGTGTCTACGTCGGAACTTAACAATATCATGCGCGACGAGATTGCATCGCTGCTCACCGAGAATAACACTGCTGATAACGAGGATTGGGAATTGCCTACCGATCATCGTCCTTACGTAATTCTTGTTGTAGGTGTGAACGGCGTTGGCAAGACAACCACCATTGGCAAACTGGCTTATCAGTTCAAGAAATCGGGCAAGAAGGTGTATCTCGGTGCTGCCGACACATTCCGTGCTGCTGCCGTAGAGCAGATTTGCATCTGGGGCGAGCGCGTCGGTGTGCCCGTTGTGAAGCAGCAGATGGGTGCCGACCCTGCCTCCGTAGCTTTCGATACCCTGTCTTCGGCTAAGGCTAATGGCGCCGACGTCGTAATCATCGACACCGCAGGACGTCTGCACAACAAGGTGGGCTTGATGAACGAGCTGAAGAAGATAAAGGATGTTATGAAGAAGGTGCTGCCCGAAGCACCCGACGAAGTGCTGCTCGTGCTCGACGGCAGTACCGGTCAGAACGCTTTCGAACAGGCAAAGCAGTTCTCGCAGGTTACACAGATCACATCGCTTGCCATCACTAAACTCGACGGAACAGCGAAGGGTGGTGTGGTTATCGGCATCAGCGACCAGCTTAAGGTGCCGGTGAAGTATATCGGACTCGGCGAGTCGATGGAGGCATTGCAGCTTTTCAACAAGCGTCAGTTCGTCGATTCGTTGTTCAAGAAGTAATTATGAAGAAAGGACAGGTAGACATTATAACCATGGGCTGCTCAAAGAACCTTGTCGACAGCGAGAAGCTGATGACACTTTTCGAGCAGGCTGGATATCATTGCACCCACGATGCAAAGCGTATCGAGGGCGAAATTGTTGTTATCAACACTTGCGGCTTCATTGAGGACGCAAAGCAGGAGAGCATCGACACCATTCTCGAACTCGTTCAGGCTAAGGAAGAGGGCAAGATAAGCAAACTCTTCGTTATGGGTTGTCTCTCGCAGCGCTATCAGAAGGAGCTCGAGGAGGAGATTCCGCAGGTGGACAAATATTACGGCAAGTTCAACTTCAAGCAGTTGCTTACCGACCTCGGCAAACCCGAAGAGCCTACATGCTCTGGCGCTCGCCATATCACTACGCCGCATCACTATGCTTACATAAAGATTAGCGAGGGATGCGACCGCCGTTGTGCTTATTGTGCTATACCTATCATCACCGGTAAGCATGTCAGCCGTCCGAAGGAGGAAATTCTGGAGGAAGTGCGTGAACTCGTGGCTAATGGCGTGAAGGAATTCCAGATAATCGCTCAGGAACTCACATATTATGGTGTGGACATCGACGGCAAGCGTCACATCGCCGATCTTATCTCGGACATTGCAGATATAAAAGGCGTGAAGTGGATTCGTCTGCACTACGCTTATCCTAACCAGTTCCCATTCGAACTGCTCGACGTTATTCGCGAGAAGCCTAACGTATGCAAGTATCTCGACATTGCTCTGCAGCACATCTCCGACAATATGCTCACACGTATGCACCGCCATGTTACTAAGGCAGAAACAATGGAGTTCATCGAGCGCATCCGCAAGGAGGTGCCGGGTCTGCATCTGCGCACAACGCTGCTCGTCGGATTCCCTGGCGAGACAGAGGAAGACTTCAAGGAACTTGTAGAGTTCGTGAAGTGGGCACGCTTCGAGCGTATGGGTGCTTTCGCCTACTCAGAGGAGGAAGGCACATATAGCGCCGAACATTACGAGGACGATGTGCCTGCTGAGGTTAAGCAGCGCCGTCTCGACAAGCTCATGGCTGTGCAGCAGCGCATCAGTGCTGAGATGGAAGCGGCCAAGGTAGGCAGCGTTCTAAAGACCATCATCGACCGCAAGGAGGGCGATTACTATGTAGGTCGTACAGAGTTCTGCTCGCCGGAGGTAGACCCGGAGGTGCTCATCAAGGCTACGCGCCGTCTGCGTGTCGGCTCGTTCTACGATGTGCGCATTACAGACAGTGACGACTTCGACCTCTATGGCGAAGTGGAATAAATAGTATCATCACAATCTTACACAATCTCACCTTATATTATATATGAACAATAAGGAATACATCACCGAGTTGTCTCGTCGTACGGGATATTCGCAGGAGAACACTCAGCGCATGGTGCGTTGCGTGTTGGAGTCTATTGCCTCTACGTTCGATGAAGGTGAGAATGTGTCTGTGCCCGATTTCGGCACTTTCGAACTGAAGAAACGCATGGAACGCATCGTTGTCAATCCGTCTACGGGACAGCGTATGCTCGTTCCGCCGAAGATTGTGCTCAACTTCAAGCCGGCTTCTTCCGTGAAGAACAAGATGAAGAAAGGAGACGACGCGAATGGCTAAGGTGAACGATTTTGCTCGCGAACTGAGCGAGAAGTACGGCTTGTCGCTTGGTGACGCTTCCGACTTTGTCAGCGCAATGTTCGATGTCGTTAAGGAAGAACTTGACGGCGCCGACAGTTCGGTGAAGATAAAAGGCTTCGGCACTTTCAAGGTGTCGGCAGTTGGCGCACGCGCCAGTGTCGACGTAAATACCGGCGAACGTATCATTATCGATGGACGCAACAAGATTTCGTTTACTCCCGAGGTCTTGCTGCGCGATCGTGTGAACCGTCCGTTCGTTCAGTTCGAGACCGTCGTGCTCAACGATGGCGTCGACTTTTCTGAGATTGATGAGGAAAGCGAGGAAGAACTTGATTCTGTAACAGAAACGGAACCTCAGGGGGTGCAGTTGTCCCCAACTGCACCAACCAATCAATCAACCGACCAGCCAGCGCCTGCAGAGCAACCTCAGGGGGTGCAGTTGTCCTCAACTGCACCAACCAGTCAGCCAACCGATCAATTAACCGATCACCATACGCTTTCTGAGCAAACTCAGGAGGTGCAGTTGTCCCCAACTGCACCAACCAGTCAGCCAACCGATCAATCAACCGACCAGCCCACGCTTTCTGAGCAATCTCAGGGGGTGCAGTTGTCCCCAACTGCACCAACCGGTCAGTCCACCAATCCGCAATCTCCCTCTGTAACAGCATCAAAGGCTGTAAACACAGAGGAGCATCGTGATATGGCTCGCCGTCTGATGACGCCAAAGACTGAAACTATAGAAGAAGGCAGTGAGGAATCGGACGACAAAACAACCGCAACAGCCCCTGAAGCAGACGATGAAGGCATAGTAATAGGCGGATGCAGACAGCGCAGTCCGCGTATTATGTATGTTCTCACTATTGCTTCGTTCCTTATACTCGTAAGTCTTGGCATCGGCATGTACTTTCTCTATCAGCGTATTGAGGAGAAAAACCATGTGATAGATCGACTTGAGAGTCGCCTTTACGCTCAGCAGGAAGCTGCGGAGCGCGCTGATGCACAGCCCGCTGTAGCAGTTAAGGATACGATTGTGTCCAATGATTCATTGCGTGCTGCAGAGTTGCATGCTGCAGAAAAGGCGAAGAAGGATTCTATAGCAGCGTCAAAGTCGGCAGCAGAAGCCAAGGCATCTCAGTCTTCTGTTGCACCCTCAACAGCCACTACACCTTCCGATTACAACTATGACACACGCGTGCGCACAGGTGCATATATAATAGTAGGTGTAGCCAAGACCGTGACCGTTCAGCCCGGTCAGACCCTCGCTTCGATAAGTAAGGCTTATCTCGGCGAAGGCATGGAATGCTACGTCGAGGTGCTTAACAATCGCCATAGTGTAAAGGCTGGCGAAAAGTTAAAAATACCCCAACTGAAGCTAAAACCGCGTAAAAGATAAAGTAAGAGTAACATTTTGTAAATTTTTGCTTGTTACTTTCAAAAATAAATTGTAACTTCGCCTGCGAAATATTAATCAAACTTTTATTAACTTAATAACAAACAGGCAGATGAAGAAATACAACTTTAATGCAGGACCTTCTATTCTTCCTCGCGAAGTGATCGAAAACACAGCAAAACAGATTTTGGATTTTAACGGTTCAGGTCTTTCTTTGGCTGAGATTAGCCATCGTGCAAAAGATTTTCAACCGGTTGTTGATGAGGCAGTTGCTCTCATCAAGGAACTCTTGAAGGTGCCAGAAGGCTACTCTGTATTGTTCCTCGGTGGTGGTGCCTCTTTGGAATTCTGCATGGTTCCTTTCAACTTCCTTATCAAGAAGGCAGGCTATCTCAACACAGGTACATGGGCAAAGAAGGCTTTGAAAGAGGCTAAGCTCATAGGCGAAGCTGTAGAAGTAGCATCGTCTGCTGACGCTGGCTATACCTTCTATCCGAAGGATTACGAATGCCCGACAGACCTCGACTATTTGCATATCACAACAAACAATACTATTTATGGTACCGAAATCCGCAAGGAGCCGGAAGTACCCGTAAGACTTATCGGCGATATGTCTTCTGATATCTTCAGCCGTCCTATCGACGTCGCTAAGTACGACTGCATCTATGCAGGCGCCCAGAAGAACCTCGCTATGGCTGGTGTTACCCTCATCATCGTAAAGGATGACTGCTTGGGTAAGGCTCCGCGTCAGATTCCTACAATGCTCGACTACCGTACACACGTAGAGAAGGGCTCAATGTTCAACACACCTCCAGTAGTTCCTATCTACTGCGCTCTCGAAACACTGCGCTGGATCAAGGCTCAGGGTGGAGTAGAGGAGATGGCTCGCCGTGCTGAGGCTCGCGCAAAGGTGCTCTACGACGAAATCGACCGCAACAAGTTGTTCCGTGGTACAGTAGAGAAGGACTCTCGTTCTTTGATGAACATCTGCTTCGTTATGAACGACGAGTACAAGGATCTTGAGAAGCCGTTCTTAGAGTACGCTACACAGCGTGGTATGGTCGGCATCAAGGGTCACCGTTCGGTAGGTGGCTTCCGCGCAAGCTGCTACAACGCTATGCCTATGGAAGGCGTTGAGGCTCTCGTTAAGTGCATGCAGGATTTTGAAAAGGAACATTAATAAATAGTATAGCTATGAAAGTATTAGTGGCAACAGAGAAACCGTTTGCAAAGGCAGCGGTTGACGGCATTAAGGCTGAAATAGAAGGTGCAGGCAACGAACTCGTTTTGCTTGAGAAATATACAGAAAAGCAGCAGCTTCTCGACGCTGTGGCTGGCGCTGACGCAATGATCGTGCGCTCAGACAAGGTTACACCTGAAGTGCTCGACGCTGCAAAGCAGCTTAAGATTGTTGTACGTGCTGGTGCTGGTTACGACAATGTCGATTGTGCTTACGCTAAGGAGAAGAACGTTGTTGTTGAGAACACACCTGGTCAGAACTCTAATGCTGTGGCTGAGCTCGTATTCGGCTTGCTCGTTTACGGCGTTCGCAACTTCTACAACGGCAAGTCGGGTAGCGAGTTGAAGGGCAAGAAGCTTGGTATTCTCGCGTTCGGCAACGTAGGTAGAAACGTGGCTCGCATTGCTAAGGGCTTCGAAATGGAAGTTTACGCTTACGACGCTTTCTGCCCGAAGGAGGCTATCGAGGCAGCTGGCGTTAAGGCAGTTGACTCTCAGGACGCTCTCTTCGAGAACTGCGACATCGTTTCGCTGCACATCCCTGCTACTCCTGAAACAAAGCAGAGCATCAACGCTGCTCTTGTTGGAAAGCTCCACAAGAACGGCATCCTCATCAACACAGCGCGTAAGGAAGTTATCAACGAGCCCGAACTCCTTGCCCTCATGGCAGAACGCACCGACCTGAAGTTCATCACAGACATCATGCCGGACGCTAACGAAGAGTTCCAGAAGTTCGAAGGCAGATACTTCTCTACACCTAAGAAGATGGGTGCTCAGACAGCAGAGGCTAACACCAACGCTGGTATCGCAGCTGCTAAGCAGATCAACGCTTTCTTCGCTGACGGCTGCACTAAGTTCCAAGTTAACAAGTAATTAAGTAAAAATCCCCGATAACCCCACCCCTTTGCCCCATAGGGAGGACATAGTGGTGGGGTTTTTAAAATATATCACACAATGGCAACAGTAAAACCATTCCGTGGCGTACGTCCACCGCAAGACCTTGTTGAAGAAATAGCATCACGTCCTTACGACGTGCTCGATAGTGAAGAGGCAAGAGCAGAGGCAGGCGATAACGAGAAGAGTCTTTATCACATCATCAAGCCGGAAATCGACTTCGAGCCGGGCACAAGCGAGTACGATCCGCGCGTTTACGAGAAGGCAGCTGCTAACTTCAAGATGTTCCAGGAGAAGGGTTGGCTTCGTCAGGACGCAGACGAGAACTATTATATCTATGCTCAGACAATGAACGGCAAGACTCAGTACGGACTTGTTGTGGGTGCTTTCGTCAACGACTATCTTGACGGCACAATCAAAAAGCACGAGCTGACACGCCGCGACAAGGAGGAAGACCGCATGAAGCATGTTCGCGTAAACGACGCTAACATCGAACCTGTGTTCTTCGCTTATCCTGACAACGAGGTGCTCGACGCGCTCATCAAGCGCTACGCTGCAACAAAACCCGAGTACGACTTCGTTGCTCCCGACGACGGCTTCGGCCATCAGCTCTGGGTTGTCAGCGACAAGGCCGATATCGACGTAATCACCAAGGAGTTTGCTAAGATGCCGGCTCTTTACATCGCCGACGGCCACCACCGCAGCGCCGCAGCTGCTCTCGTTGGCGCAGAGAAGGCTAAGAACAATCCCAACCACAAGGGCGACGAGGAGTACAACTACTTCATGGCTGTTTGCTTCCAGGCATCGCAGCTCACCGTGCTCGACTATAACCGAGTTGTAAAGGACCTCAACGGACTTACATCAGAGCAGTTCCTCGACGCTTTGCGCGAGAACTTCGAGGTTGAGGACAAGGGTGAGGCTATCTACAAGCCGCAGCACCTGCACGAGTTCTCACTCTACCTCGACGGTCACTGGTTTGCTCTCAATGCCAAGCAGGGCACATACGACGACCACGACCCGATCGGCGTTCTCGACGTAGACATCTCGAGTCGTCTTATCCTCGACAAGGTTCTCGGCATCACCGACCTGCGTTCAGATAAGCGCATCGACTTCGTAGGTGGTCTCCGCGGTCTCGAAGAGCTGAAGCGTCGCGTAGACAGTGGCGAGATGCGCATGGCGCTCGCCCTCTATCCGGTTTCAATGAAGCAGATTATTGACATCGCCGACAGCGGAAAGATCATGCCGCCGAAGGCAACATGGTTTGAGCCTAAGCTTCGCTCAGGACTCGTCATCCACAAGCTGTCGTAACATAGTAGTAGATAAGTGAATAAGCAACGAGTAGACAAGGTGGTTTGCATAAACATTTGTTATGCATCTCGCCTTGTCTACTTGTCAATTTAATATCAATGGAGCAAAAAGACGAATTTCTTACAATCACAGACACACCCGCAGAAGGCTTCTACAGCGAGAAACGCAGTAAGTTTCTCGCTTTTGCCTTTCATGTCACTTCCGAAGAGGAGGTGAAGCAATACGTAGCAGAGTTTCGCAAGAAGTATTATGACGCACGTCATGTGTGCTGGGCATACATGCTCGGTGCTGACCGCACCGATTTCCGTGCCAACGACGACGGCGAGCCGAGCAGCACAGCCGGCAAGCCCATCCTCGGACAGATCAACAAGAACGAGCTGACCGACATTCTTATCATCGTCGTGCGCTATTACGGAGGTGTCAATCTTGGCACAAGCGGACTTATTGTTGCCTATCGCACTGCAGCGGCTGAGGCAATAGCCAACGCAGAGATTGTAAGTCAGTTCGTAGAGGAGGAGGTTGTTTTCGATTTTCCTTACATTATGATGAACGATGTAATGAAAATCATCAAGGATATGTCGCCTCGCATCATCAGCCAGACCTACGACAATACCTGCGAGATGAAACTCTCAATTCGTAAGTCGGAGGCTCCAATGCTTAAAGCCAAGTTTGATAAACTTGCGTTTAAAGACGATTAGTTGAAAATATCCCCCATATCTTCCATGATCGCCGTAACCATCACATTATAAGCATAATAAAGGCTGGAAGATTTCCTTAAGAATGGGAAATCTTCCAGCCTATCTTCCAGTTTTATTTGGCTATCTGCCAGCTGTTATTTACAACATTGCAGCCGCAGAACGTATTTTGCTCAAGATTGTAGAGTTATATGTTTTTATACTTTCCATATTGTTTACTATTGCTGTCTGGTAAACAATTATTCACCCTTATATTGCTTTGTTGTTCAGTGTTTTATAGCAATATTTACTAAAGAGGCTTGCCTGTATACTATGCGGGCTGAAAGCCCAACAATCACATAGCCCAGGGCAGCGCCCTGGGGATTGAGTGTATATATTGAGTAGTGCGCCCTGTAAGGGCAACACCTTAATAATTAGGCTTTTGCCCTTTCAGGGCGAATGTAGATGTGGGGTATAATGTTTACCCAGGGCGCTGCCCTGGGCTATGTGATTGTTGGGCTTTCAGCCCGTCTTTGACCACATTATCAGTTTTACCGGACAGCAATAATTGTTTACTTATAATGATTGCTAATATCTAACAGACGGCATACTTTTATTGTTATGTCGTCAATATTATCTTTGACTATAAATTCCAAGCGATACTGTTTTCCGCATCAAACAGAAGAAATGCCTTTTTGTCCCCAACAAGAACTTCATAGTTTAATGACTTAAACACAAACAAATCCTCTATGCATTTAGCATGTGCAAGTGCAACTACTGCTTTTTGATAGCTACGCACAACTTCAGGCTGAAATCGATGCTTCTTGTCACTTGTTTTCCCTTTGAAATATAAGTCTTGCAGATATTCCTTGTCAAACTCAATATTTATGTAGCAAAGTTATTTCTTTTTAGCGATATTCACAAAATATCGAATATTAAAAATGGTTTGTGTTGTAAAATGTTTAACTTTTGTCAGATCGCTGGTTTTAACACCCGTATTTAGAAGCAATTGCCTATCAGTTATTTGCAGTTTATACGGTAGAAAAGTGGATTGGGGTTTGTTTGAAGGGGTGGGAATGATGAATATTTAATGTTTTCAACTTGCTTTTACGCAAAAATATGGGAGATGGATGCCAAAATGAGGGGAGAATGGGACATAGGAAAGGCTGTAAAGAAAGGGATGCAGTGAGGTGATTGTCTTCCTATATGTGGATATACTAACGACTTTACTTGATTGGCTGTATATCTAAAATGGTATAAAGTCAAGTGGATTGTGGATGATGTACTTTGAAAGTATCACATTTATTTATGCGGATTTGGATTGATGGTTTGACTCTACATGTTATTATAAAGGGGATGAAACTCCATAAACAGTCTGGGCGACAAATATTTTTTTCTATTAATGCCTTAATGAGATGAAGCATAATGTCTTGAAAACTGTGAAATAATTGCTTATTCTGCCAATTATTTGTAATACCATCACTTTTTTAGTCAGAACATGCAAGCAATTCATTTATTTTATTTTATCTTTGAAACCGAAGATGGTGCAAGTGATAACAAGGCATATCTTTATAAAGGTATCTCAATTATGGCAAAAGAACTTATCAATAGATTGAAGTTTCTTTGCCCCTGAATAAAGACACATTATATTTATATATGAAGGATGTGATTTTTGAAAATACGCTGATGAATGTCGGTGACGGCACTAAAGACGAATACTTGTGCCACGCCTACTGCCATGAAGGGGAATGCAGTTTCTCTTTCAATGGCAATGGATATGTCATGAGGGGAGGCGACTGCCTGATAGTGCGTCGCAGCGATTTGCTGAAAGACATACGGGAGAGCAGCGACTTTAAGGTTGATGTATTTTATGCCACTCCTCAGTTCATCGCAATAAGCACACCGCATAGCAACTATGGTACCCGTGGAGGATTGTCCTTATTTAACAATCCGATTATGCACCTTACGCTGGAAATGCAGCAGGTGTGCGCACTCGATTTCGATAATATCCGCCGTCGTCTTGCTTTAACGACTCACAAGTTTCATCGCGACGCAATGATCAATGCCGTTCAGGCGATTATTA
>OWJS01000250.1_pt1 | contig 20296 bp, 12 predicted proteins | sample 1732961 | NCBI WGS metagenome assembly OWJS01 (sample SAMN05065774, study PRJEB22554) | human gut metagenome | biome: ENVO:2100002; feature: ENVO:00000062; material: ENVO:00002003 | host: Homo sapiens | place: USA
AAGTTGAAACACTTGTATCCTTTACAAAACTTTTAGACTTTACAGACTACTAGGCTGGACGACGATATATATCAATATACTTTGCCTTTTAATATATATTACTTTGCCGTCCAGCCTAGGCTGGACGAATGGAGTAAATAATATAATAAAGCGCCAGCCTTACCCATTATGGGTGAGGCTGGCGCTTGAAACATTGATAAATTCTAACCTTTTTCCTGTTGAGCACAGATGAATCAATGGGTTTTGAAAAACTTACGACGCTTATGCGTTTTTGTTTTTAAACTCAAGTTTCTCTCCGTTTGCGTCAACGTAGATAGGTTCAGTCTTGTTGACAGAGCCTGCAAGCAGGGCACGACTCAAGTCGTTGAGCAACATGCGTTGCAAGGCACGTTTTACAGGACGAGCACCAAATTCGGGGTCGAAGCCTGCTTGAGCCACAAGCTTAATGGCAGCATCGCTCACATTCAGTTTTACATCCTGGTCGGCAAGTAAATGTGCAATGCCATTTACCTGTAAACGTACAATCTGCTCAATTTGAGGTTGTGTCAAGGGTTGGAACATGATGATGTCATCAATACGATTTAAAAACTCAGGACGGATAGTCTTTTTCAACATATCTAATACCTGTGTCTTTGTTTCGTCGATGATACGCTCACGTTCGACCGCATTTTTGTTGGCAATAGCTTCGAACTTTTGCTGAATCATTTGCGAACCCATGTTCGAGGTCATGATGATAATGGTGTTTTTAAAGTTTACCACACGACCCTTGTTGTCAGTAAGTCTGCCATCGTCGAGCACTTGCAGCAAGATGTTAAATACATCGGGGTGAGCCTTTTCAATTTCATCGAAAAGCACAACGCTGTAAGGTTTGCGACGCACTGCTTCGGTGAGTTGACCACCCTCTTCGTAACCAACGTATCCCGGAGGTGCACCTACGAGACGTGACACGCTGAACTTTTCTTGGTATTCGCTCATGTCGATACGTGTCATCATGTTCTCGTCGTTAAAGAGGTAGTCTGCCAAAGCCTTAGCCAATTCGGTTTTACCAACACCCGTAGTACCGAGGAAGATAAATGAACCGATGGGGCGCTTAGGATCTTGCAAACCTGCACGCGAACGACGCACTGCATCAGCCACAGCTTCGATTGCTTCGTCTTGACCTACAACACGCTTGTGTAACTCGTCTTCAAGATGCAACAACTTTTCGCGCTCGCTTTGCAACATACGTGTTACGGGTATGCCTGTCCAACGAGCCACTACGTCGGCAATATCGTCGGCCGTTACCTCCTCCTTCACCATGGCTTCAGCGCCTTGGCGATTTTTGAGTTGAGATTGCTGTTGGGTAATGTCGGCTTCAAGCTCCTTAAGTTTGCCATAGCGAATTTCGGCTACACGTCCGTAGTCGCCTTCGCGTTCGGCACGTTCGGCTTCAAACTTTAATTGCTCCATTTGCTGCTTGTCTTGCTGAATGCGTGAGAGCACCTCTTTTTCGCCCTCCCATTTAGCACGCAAGTCTTTTTCGCGTTCGCTCAGTTCGGCAATCTCCTTGTTGAGTTGTTCGAGTTTTGCGGTGTCGTTTTCGCGCTTAATAGCTTCGCGTTCAATTTCGAGCTGACGCAAACGACGTGTTATCTCGTCTAACTCCTCGGGCTGAGAGTCGCGTTCCATACGCAATTTTGCAGCAGCCTCGTCCATTAAGTCGATAGCCTTGTCGGGCAAGAAACGATCGGAGATGTAGCGGTGTGACAATTGTACGGCTGCAATGATGGCATCGTCTTGAATACGTACCTTGTGGTGATTTTCGTAACGTTCCTTCAAACCACGCAAAATGCTAATGGCATCCTCGGGTGAAGGTTCGTCAACCATTACGGTTTGGAAACGACGTTCGAGTGCTTTATCTTTTTCAAAATACTTTTGGTATTCCTCGAGCGTTGTGGCACCAATGCTACGTAACTCGCCACGTGCTAAGGCAGGCTTTAGAATGTTGGCAGCGTCCATAGCACCTTCGCCCTTACCTGCACCTACCAAGGTGTGTATTTCGTCGATAAACAAGATGATGTCGCCTTGTGCTTGCGTTACTTCGTTAATAACGCTCTTCAATCGTTCCTCAAACTCGCCTTTATATTTAGCACCAGCAACCAATGCGCCCATATCGAGCGAGTAGAGACGTTTGTTTTTAAGATTTTCGGGCACATCGCCACGTACAATACGTTCTGCCAAGCCCTCAACAATGGCTGTTTTACCAGTACCAGGTTCACCTATTAAAATAGGGTTGTTCTTTGTACGGCGTGAAAGAATTTGCAGCACACGTCTTATTTCTTCGTCACGACCAATTACAGGGTCGAGTTTACCCTCGCGCGCCTCGTCTACTAAGTTGCGTGCATACTTAGAGAGTGCTTGATAGGTGTCTTCGCTGCTTTGTGAAGTGGCTTTTTGTCCACCGCGCAGTTCGGCAATAGCCTTAATGAGTGCATCGGTGCTAACACCAGCATCTTTAAGCATTTGCGCAGCTGTGCTGCTCACTTCGAGCAGGGCTTGTAACAAAGGTTCGAGTCCGACGTAAGTGTCGCCCCCTTTGCGTGCAAGGTCTTGTGCGCGGAGTAACACTTTGTTAGCAGTATCGTCTAAATAAGGACTACTGCTGTTGCCACTCACACGAGGCTGATGTTGCAATTCTTGATTGACGGCAGCTTGCAGAGCTTGTTCGTTAACGCCCAATTTGCCAAACACAAATTTGGTAACGTTTTCGCCCACAGCCAGCACGCCAGCGAGCAAATGGACGGGCGTAATTGCCTGCTGTCCGTTTTGCTGAGCACGGTCCACAGCCTGTTGAACGGCTTGTTGTGCTTTGATTGTGAAGTTGTCGAAATTCATATCTTTATTTTTTTGTTTGTTATCAGAATGTTGTTTATGCCCCCTCTACTGCAAAGTTGTTGCCAAAGCACTTTATGTTGTTGGATAAAATTTTAAAGTCTCAAAAAACTGACATTTTGTACACTATTTCTGTCTAAGTTAGCATGTCTTTCTGACAAGGTAGACATGTATTTGGGGGTGTTGTGAAGTGGGAGATGGGGCGGTTACGAGCCTAAAACTTTGTGGATATTGGGGAAATGAAAAAATGACGCATGATGCTTGATGGGTTGGGGGAGAGTGTGGGGGTTCGTTGCCGCCTAATGCGATGTGATGGTTCGTAATATTTCTTCTTGTTTTTCTGATTGAATTGCTTGTGTTGGTTGAGATTTTTACAAATTTACATGTAAAATGCAATTTTCTCTTTGCAAATCTTTGAATATTGGGAATTTATTTGCAAATTTGGTGCGATAATTAGTAATAAATATAAAAAACACAATGAAAGTGCCATGGAAGATAGGCAAAGAACAATGAAGGATAGGAATGATAGTGACATCTTATTCTCGCGTACGGTGAAGGCTGGTAAGCGTGTGTATTATATTGACGTGAAGCGCGACCGCAAAGGAGACTATTACCTTTCGCTTACCGAAAGTAAAAGACTGAAGGAAATGGACGATATGCAGAAGCCTACGTTCGAAAAACATAAAATCTTTCTTTATCGTGAAGATTTTAATAAGTTTCAGCGTGCGTTGGGCGAGGCTGCTGACTTTGCGCAGCAAGAAGCACATAATGCTGGTGCTGTGGAGTGGGCTGGTGACTATGCTCCCGTTGAAGGCATGTCGAACTATGAAGAAGAGGAGGATGATGAACAACAATTGGGCTTAGAATTAGAATTCTGAGTTGTCAAGCGTTTTTTTTATCGGATGCAAGATGTGTGCAGACCGAACGTGAATTGAGTAATCATTAGTGGCGTTCGGTCTGCATTGTTTTTTTGAAAAAACGCTGAAACAGTGAAGATTAGGGTGAATAAAACTTTGTGGTGTAAAATAAAAGATGTATTTTTGCAGCCGATTTGTCCTGCACAGGCTGAAAAGCCTATCGTGTGATGGCGAATTAAGCGAGATTAAGTCCTGGCTTGTAAAAATAACCTTGCGCAGGTTGGGGCTGAAACTTAATTTAGAGTAACACAAATTTTTAATTAACAAACAACAATGAAGCAAATTGCAATCAATGGTACTGTACGTGCCGAGCTTGGTAAGAAGGCTACAAAGGAAATTCGTAAGTCTGGTAATGTTCCTTGCGTAATCTATGGTGAGAAGAAGGACGAAAATGGCAATCCCCTTGCTATTCACTTCTCTGTAAGCGAAAAGGAAATCAACAAGCTTATCTACACTCCTCACATCTACCTCGTTGACATCAACATCGACGGCGTTGACTACAAGGCTGTGTTGAAGGAAGTTCAGTTCCACCCTGTAAAGGACAATGTGTTGCACGTAGACTTCTATGAAGTACACGCTGAGAAGCCTATCGTTATGGGTGTTCCTGTTCAGGCTCAAGGTTTGGCAGCTGGTGTACGTGCCGGTGGTCGCTTGATGATGATGGTTCGTAAGCTCAATGTACGCGCTATGTACGATCAGATTCCTGAAAAGCTCTTCGTAGACGTTACTGCATTGCAGCTCGGTAAGACAATTAAGGCTGGTGACCTCCATTTCGAGGGTCTCGAAATGGTTACTCCCAAGGAGGTTATCGTATGTGCTGTTAAGATGACTCGTGCCGCTATGGGTGCAGCCGCTGCTGCAGCCGCTGCTGCTAAATAATCTTTGCAGACTCATGGTTAAGGGTTGAGCGTGAAGCAAAGCTCATAATGCTCCTTCGGGGGTGTGGGTTTTGGCGCTTAACCCTTAATTTGTTTATTGAGATGTAAGGGGGGCTTCTTAAGGTACTACTCCTTATATATTATAGGTATAAAAACACGACAAGAACTATGTGGACTAAGATGTGGCGTGTACTGAGGGCTTTGGGCTTTCGAGGTGCTGCGCAGCATAGTGGCTCGTTATTAACTCCTAACACAGTGAATTATTTGATAGTAGGTTTGGGTAATATTGGTGATGAATATGCCCGCACCCGTCACAACATAGGTTTTAGAGTATTGGACGCCCTTGCAGGAGCGTCCAATCTTGCGTTTGACGATAAACGCTATGGCTTTGTTACAACTTTAAAGGTGAAAAACCAAACACTTATCTTGTTGAAACCTTCCACTTATATGAACCTTTCGGGCAATGCTGTGCGTTACTGGATGAATGAAATGAAAATTCCTGTAGAGCGCGTGTTGGTGGTGGTGGATGATCTTTCGTTGCCTTTTGGACAACTGCGTTTGAAACCGGGCGGAAGCGATGGTGGACACAATGGGTTGAAGCATATAGCTTCTGTGCTTGGTACACAAAAGTATGCTCGTTTGCGCTTTGGTATTGGTAACGACTTTCCGCGTGGCGGACAGGTGGATTATGTGCTTGGCGAGTTTGGAGAGGAAGACTTGAAGACGATGGACGAGCGCTTGAAATTGGCTGGCGAGGCGGTGAAGACTTTCTGTTTGGCTGGCATCAATGTGGCGATGAATCAGTTTAATAATAAGTAAACTCTTACGTATTTATATGGCAACTACTGCAAACGAAGCGCGATTGGATAAGTGGCTTTGGGCTGCTCGCATATATAAAACGCGTACGCTGGCTGCTGATGCTTGTAAAAACGGACGTGTGACCATTAACGGTGCGCAAGCTAAGCCTTCGCGTGTGGTGAAGGTTGGTGATGAAGTGGGGGTGAAAAAATCTCCCATTACTTATACGTTCCGTGTGAAGCAGGCTATTGAAAAGCGTGTTGGGGCAAAGCTCTTGCCTGATGTGCTCGAAAATATTACTTCAGCGCAGCAATATGAGTTGCTCGAAATGAGTAGGATAAGTGGTTTTGTGGGGCGTGCTCGCGGTACGGGGCGTCCTACAAAGAAGGAACGTCGTGCTCTCGACGAATTTGCTGAAGAAACTCCTTTGTTTATTGACGATGACTTCGACTTTGACGAGGAATAATTTCTGTTCACAAAAAAAAGTTGTTGCTTTAATAATGTTTTTTTTAAAAAAAACTTCAGCAACTTTTGACGGGTACTCCTTAATGATAGCAAGCTATTATCAAATTCTGCGCAAGTTATTTTTTTATCAGAATTATTAGAACCACCCTTAATAAACCCACACCGTTTTTTCGCAAGCACCCCTTCATCACTTCGCTTTCTTGCAATATTGCACCCAAAACACACCTATATATATATATAATACCGCAATGTTTGAAGAAGAAGAAAGTTGTTGAAAATATAAGTGTACATTTGCAGTACTTTTGAAAAAGCCCAAAAACAGACCTAACAAACTACACATTATATATAAAACGCCCTATCCTCCCTAAGGGAACAAAAAAGTGTAATAAAAAAGTATGTTGACTTACTTTGCCATTTATGTTAACTTACTTGGGCATTTAAGTTAACATACTTGGACATGTTAGTTAACTTACTCAGAAAGGCATATTATATATAGGTCTGAAATGGCATAAAACAAAATTCTTGCCTATTCGTTGTTTTAGAATCTCAAACAAACATCTGAAATATGACACAAAAGAAACATCGGTATGACGGACTTTCGGCACAACAAGTAACAGAAAGCCGCCAACAACATGGCACTAATGTGCTAACACCTCCTGCTAAAGACCCACTGTGGAAACAGTTCTTGGAGAAATTTACAGATCCACTCATCATCATTCTGCTTATTGCAGGTATGCTGAGCATCGGCATTTCGCTCTACGAACGTTTTGGCTTGGGCGAAGGAGCCGAAGTATTCTTTGAACCTGTGGGAATCTTCGTGGCAATTCTGCTCGCTACCGGACTTGCCTTCTACTTTGAATTGCAAGCAGACAAAGAATTTGCCATTCTGAATCAAGTTAACGATGACGAAGCTGTTGAGGTCATTCGCGATGGCAATGCCACCCAAATACCCCGCCGCGATGTGGTGGTAGGCGATATTGTTGTACTTTCTACAGGTCAAGAGGTGCCTGCTGATGCCGAATTGCTTGAGTCAACCCAACTCAGTGTAGACGAAAGCACACTCACAGGCGAACCCCTTTGTCAGAAAACAACCGACCCCGAACGCTTTGACAAGAATGCCACCTATGCCTCGAACTTAGTACTTAAAGGTACTAAGGTAATGGAAGGACACGGCATTTGCCGCGTAACAGCCGTGGGCGACCACACCGAACAAGGCAAGGTATTTGAAGCCGCACAAATTGACGCTTCGGTAAAAACACCACTCAACGAACAGTTAGACGGCTTAGGCAAACTCATCACCCGAGTTAGTTATGCCATAGCAGCACTGATTGTAGTGGGTCGACTCATTATGTGCTTTGTAAATGGACTTGAAATAGATGACACACTCATTACAAGCAGCGAGTTCTTTACCACAGGCACAAATATCTCAGCATTTGTAGCATACGTGTTGCAGACACTCATGATTGCCGTCACCCTTATTGTGGTTTCTGTCCCCGAAGGCTTACCAATGGCAGTTACACTGAGTTTGGCTTACAGCATGCGCCGCATGCTTCGCACCAACAACTTAGTACGCAAAATGCACGCTTGCGAAACCATGGGTGCCACTACTGTTATCTGTACCGATAAAACGGGTACACTCACACAAAACCAAATGCGTGTGGACGAGGTGTTCTGTAAGGGACTTGACGAGCCCCAAAAAGAAGCTCAGCAAGAAGACACTGCAGCAAACACCCGCAAACTCTTTACCGAAGGTATTGCCGTAAACTCTACTGCAGCCCTCGACTTGGCAGATGCTGCACACCCCACGGTGTTAGGCAATCCTACTGAAGGAGCCCTCTTGTTGTGGCTTCATGGTCAAGGCGAAGACTACTTGAGTTTGCGCGAAGGAGCCCATACACTCGAAGAGCTTCCCTTTAGCACAGAACGCAAATACATGGCCACGGTAGTTACATCGGGACAGTTTAACGGACGCCGTATCATTTACGTAAAGGGTGCTCCCGAAATTGTACTGAACCTCTGCCAAGACATTGAAGGAGGCGTAACGAAGGAAGCTATTTTCAAAAAGCTCGAAGAATGGCAAGGTCGCGCCATGCGTACCCTTGGCTTTGCTTATCAAATTTTGGATGAGCATGCCACTACCCCCGTTATTGCCGATGGCAAGGTCTGCGCCCAAGGTCTCCACTTTATGGGTGCCGTAGCCATTGCCGACCCGGTACGTGCAGATGTTCCTGCAGCGGTTAAGGAATGTATTAACGCTGGCATAAGCATTAAGATTGTTACAGGCGACACCCCAGGCACGGCACGCGAAATTGGTCGTCAAATTGGTTTAATCTCAGACACCGATACCGACGATTGCATCATTACAGGTCCTGAGTTTGCAGCACTCAGCGACTCAGAACTCGAAGCACGCATCTTAGGACTAAAGATTATCTCGCGTGCGCGTCCCATGGACAAGAAGCGTTTGGTTGAAACCCTGCAACGTCTCGGACAAGTTGTGGCAGTTACGGGGGATGGAACAAACGATGCGCCCGCCCTTAAGGCAGCCCACGTAGGTCTTTCTATGGGCGATGGCACTAGTGTGGCTAAGGAAGCCAGCGACATTACCATTGTCGATAACTCGTTTGCCTCTATAGGCAAGGCTGTGATGTGGGGTCGTTCGCTCTATCAAAACATCCAGCGCTTCTTACTCTTCCAGCTTACGGTGAACGTCACAGCTTGTTTGTTGGTACTTGTAGGTGCTTTTATGGGTACAGAGTCTCCGCTTACGGTTACCCAGATGTTGTGGATCAACCTTATTATGGATACCTTTGCAGCCATGGCACTTGCCTCGTTACCTCCCTCTGAGCGTGTAATGCAAGATCGTCCTCGCAACCGTCGCGACTTCATCCTTAATTCCGAGATGTTGCGCGAAATTGTGGGTGTAGGTGTTTTCTTCTTCCTGCTCTTGATAGGTATGCTCTACATCTTCCAGCATGCAGACATTCACTCGCTTACAGACTTTGTAGGTTTACAACTCTCGGCTAAGGGTGATGTAACACCTTATGAACTTACCTTGTTGTTTACTACTTTTGTGATGACGCACTTCTTCTATTTGTTTAATGCCCGTGCATTTAAAACAGAGCGCAGTGCTTTACACTTCAAGGGTTGTCAAGGTTTGCTCAGCACCTGCCTCATTATTCTGATAGGTCAGATAGCTATGGTTGAGATTCCTGGCATTCAGGAATTCTTTAACGTAACAGGTCTGAGTTTCACCGATTGGATGATTATTATCCTTGGCTCTTCGTTGGTACTTTGGGTACGCGAGGGTTGGCACCTTTTGTTTGGAAGAAAATAAGCAAATAGTCTGTGCAAATATAATGCAAGAAGAGATAAATGTTCAATCTAATCTGCATCATAAAAGTATAGACAACGTCATTATATTGTTTGCTTCTATCGTCCAGCAATAGGCTGGACGGCAAAGTAATATATATTAAAACGCAAAGTATATTGATATAAATGGTCGTCCAGCCTAGGCTAGACGACAAAGTAATATATATTAAAAAGCAAAGTATCTTAACATAAATGGTCGTCCAGCCTAGGCTGGACGATAGAGTAATACTACATTCTGACTTCACACGCTTCAAAAACCTTATACACGAAACACGCTATCATGGCAATAGATATTGTTTCGTGTATAAGGTTTTGAATATTTGCCCCAATGCACTTCGCATGCCGTAGGTGTGCGCAATAGGGCATAGACGAACAGCAGTTTTCATTGACGTTATATTATAGAGGTTGTAAAATGCCCCAGATAAATTAAATATCCAATCATGCGTGTCCTATGAAAACGGCTGTACGCCTAGGCCCAATTGCACACCTACAGCGTGCGAAGTTCATCGGGGATACATCCAATAACCAGGCATGAGAGTGAGGGGAGACAAGCTCCCCTCACTCTCATGCCTGGCTACCTTATATCACCCCTAACGGGGTGAGGCTGGCGCGTGAAATATTAATTAATATTCCCTCAAATAATCAGACATAGTTTTTTACTGGTGACCCATAAATTTTCCATAAATTTCTCGCGCTAGCCCAAACCCCGAAAGGGGTTATTTATGGAAATTCAAAAAATAAAAATTTATGGGAATTTGTGGCTCATTGATGGACATTTTTGACTACCCCAAGCGCGAAGCGCAAATAAAATAAATTTTAGACTTTACAGACTACTATATATTATAGGAGTACCCTTTGGGATGAAAATCACAAAATTTCTTCGCCTTTAAGTGTTGCGCTCGACGACTCGGTGATGCGTACACGCACGTATTCGCCAGGACGATGTGTACCACGGTCAAATACTACCACCTTGTTTTGTTCGGTACGACCAAAGAGCTGATCCTTTGAACGCTTGCTGACACCTTCCACCAAAATTTCATATTCCTGACCGATGCAACGCTGATTGCTCTCGGCACTTAATTCATTTTGCAAAGCAATCAACTCGTTCAATCTACGAATCTTGATTTCCTCAGGCACATCGTCGGGCAAATGACGCGAAGCATAAGTGCCAGGACGCTCGCTATACTTAAACATAAACGATGAGTCGTAGCCACACTCACGCATCAATGAAAGCGAAAGTTGATGATCCTCTTCGGTCTCTGAGCAATAACCTGCAAAAATATCGGTAGAGAGTCCACAATCGGGAATAATGCGACGTATTGCAGCCACGCGGTCCATGTACCACTCGCGTGTGTACTTGCGGTTCATCAATTTGAGTATGCGGTCTGAACCACTCTGCACAGGCAAATGGATGTGACGACACACGTTAGGCTCTTCGGCAATAACATGCAATGTTTCATCGCTCATATCCTTAGGATGGCTGGTGCTGAAACGTATGCGCAAGCCTGGTACGGTACGAGCTACAGTGCGCAACAACTCAGGAAAACGAATTTCGCTACCATCCTCCTTAGTCCAACAATAGGAGTTTACGTTCTGTCCTAACAAGGTTATTTCCTTATAGTTGCGTGCTTCAAGGTCGCGTGCTTCAGTAAGAATGCTCTCAACATCGCGCGAACGTTCACGACCACGTGTGTAAGGCACAATGCAATAGTGGCAAAAGTTGTTGCAACCACGCATAATACTGATGAAGCCTGAAATGCGACTACCACAATAACGCTCGGGAACAATGTCGCGATAGGTTTCGGTTGTGCTCAGTTCAATGTCCATTGCCTTTTGTCCTACCTCAGCTTGTGCAATAAGGTCGGGCAATGAAAGGTAAGCATCAGGACCTGCCACGAGGTCGACTCCATGCTCGTTGAGCAATCCTTCTTTTACGCGTTCTGCCATGCAGCCCAACACGCCAATAATGAGTTTACGACCCTTACGGCGCATCGCATTAAGGGCTTCGAGGCGGTGAATGATTTTTTGCTCTGCATTATCACGCACTGAACAAGTGTTCAGAAACACCGCATCAGCCTCATCTAAACTTTCGCAGGGTTCGTATCCTGCCATCTTCATCACCGAGGCTACCACCTCGCTATCTGCCACATTCATTTGGCAGCCATATGTTTCTATATAGAGATGTTTCATAATTAAGTGTTAAGTAAGAAGTAATGCCATGCTAAGAGAGACGGGTCAAAACTATTTTCTTCCGAAGTCGGCAGGCACCTCGCCCCAACTTTTTGTTTCCCATTTTAGCAAGGGGATATCAGCATAGTCGTGCGTACATAGCCAATTTTCTGCACGTTCTATCAGTTGAAAGAGTTTTTCAGTACGGGGTGTTCGTGCCAATTTAGTGCGGCATTTGCGTGCCTTTACCCACATCATTGCATTACGACTGTCAGAGTATATGGTCATTGTGCGACCTCGCTGCTTAAGCAGTGCCAAGGCATGCACTATTGCCAAGAACTCGCCGATGTTGTTTGTGCCATGCACCGGACCGAAATGAAAAATTTCTTGTCCTGTTGCCAAATATACGCCACGATACTCCATCGGACCTGGATTGCCCGAACAAGCTGCGTCTACTGCCAAAGCATCGGCTTTTACCTCAGGCGGCAAAGGCAACACGGTGTCATTGCGCCAATCGGGAGGATTAGCTACCTCGCCCTTACGTGCCACAGGATACGGCTGAGCAGATTGTGCTGATTGCACATTCTTTGCCTCTATTGCCACAGCGGGTTGTGCATTAGCCATGCGTTGTGCCACATGTTTTTCGGCACCATCGGCATAAGCTTGTTGCGCCTCTGCCTCCGTCTTAAACGACTTATACGCAGCTGCAGGAAAGCCCTTCACCTGTTGTTGGCACTCCTCCCATGTGTAATACACGCCTGGCTCACGACCACGCCACACTACATAATATTTGGTTTTGGAAGACAAAAAATTTAAGTATTAAGTGTTAAGTATTACATTCTATTTAAGTATTAAGTGTTAAGTATTAAGTATTACATTCTAATTAGGTGATTGATAGAGCACATCTGCATAGCCCTATTACTTACTACCTATTACTTATTACTTGTAAGTCTTTATACTTAATTAGAATGTAATACTTAATACTTAACACTTAATACTTAATCCCTTACATTCTCTCAGGCATTTCAATGCCGAGCAGACCCATGCCGAGGCGTACCACCTTAGCCACATTCCTTGAGAGCACAAGGCGGAACACTTGCTTCTTGGCATCCTCTTCGCGCATAATGCTAAAGTCGTGGTAGAATTGGTTGTACTCCTTCACCAACTCATAGCAATAGTTAGCTACGGCTGCAGGCTGATATTCAGAACCTGCTTGACGTACTACAGCAGCGAAGTCGGCTATGTGCTGAATAATCTCCTCTTCCTTAGTAGAAATTTCTACATCAGTAGGCAAAGTGTCGGGCACCTGAATACCTGCATCGGCAGCCTTACGCAAAATTGAACGAATACGAGCGTAAGTGTATTGGATAAACGGACCTGTATTGCCATTAAAGTCGATACTCTCTTCAGGGTTGAACAACATGTTCTTGCGAGCATCCACCTTCAAAAGGAAATACTTAAGCGCACCCATACCTACGATGCGTGCCACTTCGTTTTTCTCCTCGTCTGACATGTCAGTAGACTTCTTTGCCTCGTCAATGGTCTGACGTGCTTGAGCTATCATACCTGCTACCAAGTCATCAGCATCAACCACTGTACCTTCGCGGCTCTTCATTTTGCCATTGGGCAACTCAACCATACCATATGAGAAGTGTACCAAACTCTTACCCCACTCAAAACCTAAGCGGTCGAGCAAGATTGAAAGCACTTGGAAGTGGTAGTTCTGCTCGTTACCCACCACATAAATCATCTTGTCGATGGGGAAGTCCTGAAAACGGAGTTTTGCCGTACCAATATCCTGTGTCATATACACACTGGTACCATCGGCACGCAACAAGAGCTTTTCGTCCAAGCCATCCTTAGTAAGGTCTGCCCAAACCGAACCATCTTCCTTGCGGAAGAAGAGTCCCTTCTGCAAACCCTCTTCAACGGCAGCCTTACCCACGAGGTAGGTGTCGCTTTCATAATAAATCTTGTCGAAGCCAACGCCCAAAGCCTTGTAGGTTTCATCGAAGCCCTCATAAACCCACTCGTTCATTTTGCGCCACAAAGCACGCACTTCTTTGTCGCCTGCTTCCCACTTCACGAGCATTTCGTGAGCTTCTTGCATCAACGGACTCTCTTTTTCAGCCTTTGCCTTAGCATCGTCAGCGCTCATGCCTTCGGCCTCGAATTTTTCTTGCAATTCTTTTACCTCAGCGCGGTAGTGCTTGTCAAAGGCTACATAGTAGTCGCCAATAAGGTGGTCGCCCTTCTTACCGCTACTCTGCGGAGTTTCGCCATTGCCATACTTCAACCAAGCCAACATCGACTTGCAGATGTGGATGCCACGGTCGTTCACAATGTTAGTCTTCACCACACGGTTGCCATTAGCCTCAACCACACCAGCAAGTGCCCAACCCAACAAGTTGTTACGCACGTGACCCAAGTGGAGGGGTTTATTAGTGTTAGGCGAAGAATATTCAATCATCACCAACGGACTGTTTTCGTTAGGACGAGTGATACCATACGCTTCGTTTGCGTCAATATCGTTAAGCAACGCAATCCACTGTGCGGGAGCAATAACCAAATTAAGGAAGCCCTTTACCACATTGAAGTTTTCAATGAGTGACGTATTGTCCTTCATCCACTGACCAATTTCCTGAGCAGTGTCTTCGGGCTTTTTACGCGAAATGCGCAAGAAGGGGAACACCACTAGTGTGAGGTGTCCTTCGAATTCCTTTTTAGTTTTTTGCAACGTTACTTGTTCAGCAGTAACGTCTTGTCCGTAGAGTGCCTTTATGGCCTCAATCACAGCAGCATTAAGTTGTTGTTCTATCTTCATTTTTGTCTTTATTTTCTAAATCAGAAGTAGCTTGTCTGTTTTATTTTGATATTTAAAGTGCAAAGTTACTGAAAGTTAGGCGCAAATGCGAGATGTTACGCCAAAATCTTTCATTTTAATTGCACATAAAAAACCATAAAAAGGCGTTTAGCCATTTCGTAGGACGCGCATAATTAGATAGTTTATTTTATGGAAGAGGATTAACAGCACAAATACGGGGTCAATAAAAACAACAGCCTGTCGATAGTGAAGAACGTTCACTGCCGACAGGCATATTCTGTATTTTGTCTATAAAGCACTATATTGCTATTATGCAAAAAGCTTCTTATGTGGTTATTTCACCACAACTTTTTTGCCATTTACAATATAAGCACCAGCAGGCAATTTGCTCAAATCCTTTACAGGAATATATCGACCACTGACATCGTATACTCGTAGCTTCGTATTATTGTCTGTAACAGTTGAAACAGATGAAACTATAGTAGAAACTTCTTTCAGTTTTTCTATGTCAAAGCTATTTCCCATATTACGATTGCCAACTTTAAAATAAGCCGTTCCAGCCTTATCAAAGATTTGGTAATCTGTATAGTTAAACTTGTCTTTTTCAAAGACATAACCTCCATTTACACTGTCAGATTCTTTACTTACCTTCAAAATACTGCCAGTTGTATCAATAGGTTGACCAAGTTTTCCACCAGAGCTTCTGAGCAAGTTAATACAACATCCATTTAATCCCTGCAAAATAACGGGGGTTCCTTTAACCAGGTAAGCATCATTATCTGCAGTGCAAGTTCGGCGATATACTTGTCCACCTACCTCACAAATAACATAAGCCGTCTTCGCTATATCAGAAATAGGAGTATCTTCATTAGGCATAAAAGCAGTGTAAGCCTGATCCACAAAATTGATGAAAGAAGCTGAATCTTGAGCTTCATCAATATATTTGTTTGTCAGATTCTCTAAATCTTTAGTTAAAGACCGCTGAACATCATTTTTGCTAATTTGGTTATCCAATAAAGAAACCATACTTACACATTCATGATAAGCATCATCATCCATTAGATCGTCACGGCGATAAAGACGCAAGAAATAAACAGTTTGTGCCTCACCAACATACTCCAATCTTATATATTTTGAGTCTACATCTGTCGTAATCTTGTTAAAGTCAATAACTGCACAACTTAAATTGTCACTCGACAGCTTACATTCCTTAACGCACACCCAATTATCATCAGCAGAACGCTTACAATAGACCTTGAATGGCTGTGAGAAATCACTTATACCATACAACAGCAAACATGAATGAGCAATATTGTTGCTCAATTTGATGTCTACAAAGTCTCCCTTAGTCAAGTATGATGTTTCTTCTGAATCATCTAAACTAAACAAAGTATAGAAACTGTCATTGTTCGTATTCACTATTTGGCTACGATCTTCAACCAATCCTTCAGCATAGCTACTCCTCTTACGAATTTCATATCGGCTATTTTCATTCTGATTTACCAAGTTTCTCACACGTTTCAAAGCCTCGCGATCAAAATCTTTATCCTGCAAATCATTAATCATGACAATAGCACTGTCATAGCGTGTTTGCATTTGCTGAATAGCCTGTTGCATTTGTGCTATAGATGTAGCCTGTTGTGCATTTTGCTTTGCCTCTTCTATCTTCGTTTTATAATCAAGAGCCTCATAACTGTACGGATACTCCTGCGACAAACCACTTAGTTGCTGTATGAGATTGTTCTTCTGAGTGCGCAATTCGTTCATTTGGTCGTATATTCCCAAAATAGTGCTGCACACTTCAGATAAATCATCTTTAGCTTTCGCGATTTCTGCGATTGAATAGCCATTTGCACAATTCACAGCGTTTTGCAACACCTGCTTATAATGGTTTCTATTTTCCTCGTCGAGCGCATTAAAATTAGCCTCATTCGTGGTTTCTATCTGTTGCTTTATCCTTGCAATTTCATCTTTGAACTTCGATTTTTCGCCTTGCAAGTCATTACTATATGCATTGAGTTTAGCTTCAATTTGGTTACAGATTATTTGCAAACTATCTGCAGCCTGCACAATTGCAATTTTATCATAACCTGCAACCTTTTGCTGTACCTTTTCTATTGCAACATCAAGCGCATTACGATTGTCTGCATCCAAGTAGGCATAAATGTCCTTATAGGTTTCATTCTGCAACGTATGTGCATTGGTTACAACCTGATTGGCATTCTGCTTAGCACTTTCCAATTCTGCACCATACTTTTCTGCCTCGATTTTGACATTATTGTATACCACATGCAAGCTATCTGCAATTTGTAGCATACTGCTATAATTATCCGTGTCTAATTCAGCCATAACCTGTGCCATGACCTCATCCACAACCTTCTTGCCATCCAGATACGAGTAAATGTTGGCAATATCAGTTTCAGTATATGATTTCACCTGACTAACCAGTTGTTGGATACTTGATTTCAATGCCACATGATATGCATCTTCCAACGTGGTTTTCACCTGCTGCGAACTGGCATCATACACTCCCTCATCCACAGTGGCTTGTGCGTCCTCTATAGCTTGATCTAAAGCGACTTTTTGTATATCTGGCACATTGACATACCATTCATTCTTTTTCAGCGTTTCAGCCAACTGCAGAAGATTTCTCAAATCATCATAGAAATCTTTAAATCCATTACATGAAGTCAATACTGCATCATACGCATTTTGCAACGAGGCTTTTATGGGTTTAAAACTGGCATCATACTCACTTTCATCTACAATGGCTTGTGCGTCCTCTATAGCTTGATCTAAAGCCGTTTTTTGGGTATCGGGCACATTGCCATACCATTCATTCTTTTTCAGTGTTTCAGCCAACCGCAGAAGATTTCTCAAATCATCATGAAAGTTTCTAATTTCATTACAAGCGGCAAATGCTGCATCGTATGACAGCTGCAAATTTTTGACTTCCTGCTTAGTAATCAACAAGGGATGCTCATTAATACTGTTAAGCGCATCTTGATATGCCATATTAAAGTCCGAATACACCTTCTCGTCAATGTATAGAAACTCTTCCCACTCATTCAATTTTTGCACTTTATGCAATAACGAAAGCATTAAACATGAATTCTCGTCATATAGTGACAAGCATGTGTAGGTTACATTGTAACGCGAAAAATCCCCCTCCTTTTCTCGGTCTTTCTGCAAGGCAGCACAGTCTCGTAGCATGTCTTTTATACGATTTTGCAAGTCTGCTCTTAAAGACGTGAAAGAACTTAACTGTGTAATTTCACTCAGTTGGGCGTATGTATCCTTGGCAAGTTTCCACAAGTCATCTTCCCACGAGGTTAAAGAGAACTGCATATTATTATGATCTTCTATTATAGTAAGACCCTCAAATTCTCGTGCAATGCTCTCTACTGCATAGTCATAACACCCTGTAGGCACAATAAGCACTTGAGGGGTAGAGATAGTCAAACCAGACAAGTAATTTGCCAATTCCAAACTGTCTGTCAGACTCGTCTTTATAATTTTTGCACCATCCCACAATCTCTTGTGATTTTTAGCATTGTCTCTTAAGAGAAGACTGGGAAAATCGCTTGATTTTTGTTCGTATTCTCCTGTAAGGTAATACACTTCTGCGCAAAATACTTTTACATTCGCAAAATTCTCTGGTAATTTTATTGAATGAAGACGAGGACAGTCATAAAAGGCACAGTCACCTATCGTAGTCACACTATTAGGAAGCTCAATTGAGGTCAAATTATGACAACTATAAAAGGCTTTGTCACCTATCGTAATCACTTTATAGTGAAGACCTCTATAAATTACAGAACTTGGAATTACCACATCTCCGGCTAAAGTTTTATCACAACCAAAAACTTCCAACGTTTTATCCCATTCTTTAACAACTTGGAACGTAATGCCATCCTGCCTGAATCTTTGAGCAAACCCCAAAGAAGGAAGTCCCAATAGGAGCACTAAAAGCATCAACGCATGGCGTATGCTTATGCTTATTGAGTATCTATTATACTTCATATTGTTTGTCATTTGATTTTAATTCTATAGTTTTCCAAATAAATATTTGAAGGTTTTTGATCTGCATGTAGCTGAGAAATATTAATCTGCTTAACAAAGCCTTCTTTAAGTAATAGTTCCTTTTGTGATTTTTGCGTGTTATCAAATTTTTCTGGTACGAAAGGAGAAATGGTAACCTTTCCTATCAGATTTCTGAAGCTCTCCTTGAGAAGGATATTCTCTACATCTTTATCGTTTTCGGCAGAGTTTCCAACCTTAAGGATTCTGATTTCTCGTTCGTATACAAAAGGTAAGCGCTTGAAGAATAAAGGTCTTAATAGAGTTTTGCATTCATCAGACGTAAAATTTGTTGAACTATCCTTTTGGAATGTCTCCAAATCAGCTAAGACACATTGCGCGATTTTCTTTTGAATTTCGCTTTGTACACAATAGTCTACACGACCAATGTAGAAATTCTCCTCACTTTTTTCCAAAGCATCAAGAAGTTTTTCTAACTTTACTGCAATCAAGACAATAGGCTCTTTTTGACCATAATAGTACCATTGAGCCTCACAATTGTAATTCTCTGTAAAACAAATTCCATACACATTGTTGGCTAAAGGATGATGAAAGGCATGTTTTTGCCCTTTACAATAATAATTGGCTGTTAGAACTTTTTTCTCAAAAGGATCATTCCACTTGTCCAATCGCTTCATATAGAGTTTGTCGCATTCAGTATTAGTACTTAGCAGAGAGTATAAAGGTACATAGCGATAAATGTACTTTTCATCATCTGCATGCGACGTTCCTTCAAGTTCTTTAGAAGGCTTAAGAAGCTCCTCGCGAGGAGTTATATAATATAGCATAAACACATAGTTGATTAATGTTTGACTATCAACAAATCAATATTGAAAATTAACCCCTTGCAGACAGCCTTGTTGCTCAACGATCTCACATATCCGTTGCCACACCTTGTAGGCTTCACTATCAGGTATTGCGATACTGCCTTTGAAACCTTGCGTAAGGCGCACATTGATGTAATTAGTTAAGCCATCAGACTTTCGAATCACTACCTTGTGGAATGACTTGCCACCTTTGGGGTCAGCCTCCTGGCAAGGTGAGAAACTATACATGCCATTCACGGGATTTGAAGGTGTAGCACCCTTGTAGCATCTTATGTTCATGCTTACTCCTGCACCTCGTGCATGGTCAAAGCCCATAATATAGCCGTAGTCTTTGGGAATGAAGCCTGCCAAATCTGTTTTGTAGTTCTTGATGGTATACGAACGACTGTCGCCTACCACAAAAACGGTATCAAGGGCAAAAGCATCTTCTTTAGTACCTCCCGTATCAAGCGTCACTTTCGAACCAAAAAGAATCAGACTACCAATAGGCAATCGGCTCAGATAAGTCGTGTGCAAATGTCCTTTGGAATCTTTTTTCCACTGCTGACAAAGGCTATAAATGAACGCTTCGCCAAAAACGAAAGGATCGGTATTTTGACAGCAATCGTTGTCCCAATCTGTGGAACAACCACCCTTTGACTTTTTCTTGTTTTCACTACAATCACCAATGCATGGAGACGGAGTAGAAACAGGTGACAATACAGCAGATTTCTTGCTTGATGGCAAGTAAGGCTCATGCAGATAGCGAGGCCATAGATTGTTGGCAGGGCTGAATGTTTCTACTACGTGAGAGTTGGGCTCCCACTCACCCCAAAACAAGAGTGGCATCTCTTCAGAAAGAGTACCATGATCAACATCGGTCACATACTGACCTCTCGCTTTCAAAAACTTACGTTTGTGTGGTCCTTGATTCCAGTACTTAATCATCTTTTTCCTGTCATCAACGCCATGTTCTTCACCAGGATGAAGAAACTGAATAATATTAACGTTCATAACTGCTATGTACTTATGTTTGTAATTATTTCTAAATATGAGATTGTTATTTCTAATGCATGCAAATATATCTGTCTCTTATACACATCTGACGCTGCCGACGAT
>OWJS01000251.1_pt1 | contig 20246 bp, 15 predicted proteins | sample 1732961 | NCBI WGS metagenome assembly OWJS01 (sample SAMN05065774, study PRJEB22554) | human gut metagenome | biome: ENVO:2100002; feature: ENVO:00000062; material: ENVO:00002003 | host: Homo sapiens | place: USA
ATTTTATATTATCAATCCCACGCAATAGGTTTGTTTTACCTGTAGGCGTGTGGTTCTGCCCGAAAGAGAAAAATGAGCCAAACTGAAAAGGCCATTTCTCTGTTGAACCCTAAGAAAGCACTAATCCATACGTTGTGCACCCCTGTGATTCGACAGGAAAATGGCCAGTAATCATCACTTAATGATGATTTCAGGATGTGGGCTTAGTCTAACAAAGCCTTTACTTTTTCTTCGAGCACACCCTTGGTTGCTGCACCCACAAACTTGTCGACAAGTTGTCCACCCTTGAAAAAGAGAATTGTGGGAATGTTACGAACGCCAAACTCAGAGGCCACATCATCATTCTCCTCAACATCGCACTTACCGATGACAACCTTACCGTCATACTCCTGTGCCAGCTCAGAGATGATAGGTGCAACCATGCGGCAAGGACCACACCAAGTAGCCCACAAGTCAACCACCAAAGGTAACTCGCCGTTTCTGTAAGTCTCGAAATTCTCGTTAGTAATCTGTACTTCCATTGAATATTATTGTTTAATAATGAATAATTAACTTTTTGTTACGCAAAGTGTTAAGTCATTTTGTTCAAGCTACAATCTAGCTAAAACTCCACGATTCTCGTGCCATCCTCTTGCTCAGTTATTGTCACTTTGACAGCGTCGTTCGGCAGAATTTCCTCAATAAGTTCCGGCCATTCCAAGAAGCACGGAGCTCCGCTATAGAAGTAATCCTCGTAGCCCATGTCATAGACCTCGTCAAGCTTCTTGATTCGGTAGAAGTCGAAATGGTAAATGGGACCTCCCGTTTTTGTCGACTGATACTCGTTGACGATGGCAAATGTTGGAGACGTAATGACATCCTCCACCCCAAGCTCCTCGCAGATGGCTTTAACGAATGTTGTTTTACCGGCTCCCATCTTTCCATAAAAAGCAAACACACTGGCTTGCCCCATGTTGGCGACAAACTCACGTGCCGTCTCACGAATTGTGTCTAATGATCTGATTGTCAGTTTCATCATATTATTGTTTATTTCTAAGTTCTTTTCCGCTCATCCAAGCCATATGCTTAATTGACCGAATAACTTAGTTTATCATTTTGATCCACATAGTTCACCAGTTCTTTGCTCACCTCAATCGGTCTTGCCGACGACTTAAGCAATATGTTGGTGTTGTTCTCATCATCTTTGATGTTGAAGTACAATTCCGTTTTTCCAGGCTTGTCTCCCATTGTCGTCAAGATGTCGTTCACCATTGCCGTGTCAATATCATTGCCATTCACATTGATGGTAAACCGGCTGACCCGTTCGGACTTAACGGTTTGCAAATACTCGATGCTATTGATGTTAAAATAATAGTTGTTGCTGGTTGCGTACCGCTTATCGCACTTGCCTGTGATATACACCGAGCAGTTTTCGGTGAGCATGCCGCTCCATTTGCCCCAGTCTTCGCCAAACAAGGCTATTTCTCCGGGCCCCTCAAAGTCCTCGATGGTGACAATGCCAAATGGCTTTCCCTGTTTGTTGAACCTTTGGTTAACATGAGTGACAATGCCACCAAACGTGATTTCCTCACGACCGGCCAGTTCCTCGTAATTGTCTTTCACCACATCCTTGCAAAGCGTGTTGCACATCTTATGCAATATCAGCGAATAATCGTCGAGCGGATGAGCGGAAAGATAGATGCCCACCAGTTCTTTCTCCTTATTCAGCCGATCGATGCCGCTCCACGGCTCAGCTTCGGGAATGGCGGGAGTAGTGAATCCCACATCGTCCGACATGCCAAAGAGGGAGTTGGCGGCAGCGACTTTGAACTGCTGGTATTGTTTTCCAAAGCGCACCAAAGAGTCGAGGAACACCTCTCCTTTGCCGTTGGGCGCCACATATTGCTCGCGCATCAACCCAAAGCAGTCGAAAGCACCGCTCAGGGCAAGACTCTCAAACGACTTACGGTTTACATCCTTCAAGCTCACTCTTTCCGCGAAATCGAAGATGTCCTTAAATGGCCCGTTGGCAAGCCTTTCCTGCACAATCATATCGGCGGCGCTGCTACCCATGCCATTAATGGCCGATAGACCAAAGCGAATGGCGCCCTTGTCGTTCACACCAAAGCCCACATACGACTCGTTGACATCGGGGCCCAACGTCTCGACGCCCAACGACTTGCACTCTTCCATGAGCTTGGCTATCTCCGTACGAATGGCAAAACGGCGTGTCATCAAGGCAGCCATATACTCGGCAGGGTAATGGGCCTTGAGGTATCCCGTCTGGTAAGCCACCCAAGAGTAGCAAGTGGCGTGCGACTTATTGAAGGCGTAGGAAGCAAATTTCTCCCAATCGGTCCAAATCTTATCAAGCACCTTCGGGTCGTGGCCATTTTTCTTGCCTCCCTCGATAAACAAGGGGTGCATTTGGTCTACAATGGCTTTCTTCTTCTTACCCATGGCCTTACGCAACGCATCGCTCTGACCACGAGTGAATCCTGCAAGCTGACGGCTAAGCAACATCACCTGCTCCTGATAGACCGTGATGCCATAAGTGTCCTTCAGATATTTCTCCATGCAGGGAATATCATACTGCACCAAACTCGGATCATGCTTCCTTCGAATAAAATCGGGAATGTAATCCATAGGGCCTGGACGATAAAGCGCGTTCATGGCGATGAGGTCCTCAAACACAGTAGGATGCAACTCACGAAGGTATTTCTGCATGCCCGGCGACTCAAACTGGAACGTACCGATAGTGCGTCCTTCCTGGTACAACTTGTAAGTTAGTTCGTCATCGATGGGAATATTGTCGATGTCTACGTCCTCGCCACGTGTTTGCTTGATGACCTTACATGCCTCCTTCAACTCAGAGAGCGTCTTCAGCCCCAAGAAGTCCATCTTGATCAGTCCGGTGCTCTCGATGACATGGCCATCATATTGCGTTACCGCACACTTCAGGTTGGGAAAATCTGGGTCGTCGGCAGTAGAGATGGGCACCCAATCGCTGATGGGGTCGCGGCAAATGATAAAACCACAAGCGTGAATACCAACCCCTCGAACCGTACCCTCAAGCTGCTTGGCATACTTAATGGTATTGCGTTCCTTCGGATTGACCGACACCTCTGCATCGCGCAACTCAGGCGTACACTTGATGGCATTGGTCAGATTCATCTTCATGCCGTCTGGCAGACGCTCAGGAATGGCCTTTTTGAGGGCATTCGTCCGGTCGAGCGGCAATTCCTCCACACGCGCCACATCGGCAATGGAGTTCTTCGTGGCCATACTTCCATAAGTGATGATGTGGGCACAGTTCTCATGGCCATACTTATCCATCACCCATCGAAGCACCTTACCTCTTCCGTCATCATCGAAGTCGGTGTCGATATCAGGAAGGTTCACACGGTCCGGGTTAAGGAAACGCTCAAACAGCAAGTCGTATTTCAGCGGGTCGATCCTGGTTATGCCCAAGCAATAAGCCACCACAGATCCTGCGGCAGAGCCACGGCCCGGACCTACCCATACGCCCAAATCGTTACGTGCAGCATTGATAAAGTCCTGCACGATAAGGAAATAACCTGGGAAGCCCATTGTCTTCATGGTGTGAAGCTCGAAGTTGATGTGCTCACACACATCCTTGGGCACAGGGTCGCCATAGAGTTTCTTGGCTCCCTCGTATGTCAATTTAGCCAAATAGTCGGCTTCAAACTTAATGCGGTAAAGTTTGTCGACACCGCCCAACAGTTCTATCTTCTTGCGTCCTTCCTCGGGTGGCAAGGGATTTTGGCCATTCTCGTCGGTCGTAAACTCCTTATAGATTTCCTCGTCCGAGTACCTTTGGCGCCACAATTCCTCTGTGCCAAAACTCTCCGGAATCGGGAAAAAAGGCATGATGGGTCCATGGTCGATGCTATAGATCTCCACCTTATTTAATATGTCGAGCGTATTAGTGAGCGCCTCTGGCACATCCGAGAACACGTCGTTCATCTCGGCCCGAGTCTTAAACCACTCTTGCTTGGTGTAGAGCATGCGGCTTGGATCGTCGAGCTTTTTATTGGTGGAAAGGCAGAGCAAGTGGTCGTGAGCCTCGGCCGTGTCTTGATCCTCAAAGTGGCAGTCGTTGGTACACACCACCTTGATGCCATATTCCTTGGCAAGTTCAAGTATCACTTTGTTGGCACGCTGTTGCAACGGGAATGTTTCGCGATTGGCACGCTGATGCGGATCCTTCACCTCGTGGCGCTGAATCTCCAAATAGTAGTCTTCGCCAAACACACGCCGATACCACTCTATGGCCTCTCGGGCCCCCTCAATGTCACCATTCAGTATCTTGGCGGGCACCTCACCTGCAATACACGCCGAGCAGATAATCAAGCCCTCATGGTATTTTTCCAAATCCCCACGGTCGGTTCTTGGCTTGAAATAAAAGCCATCGACCCACGCGCGACTAACCAACTTTATTAAGTTCTTATAGCCTTTGAAATTCTTTGCGAGCACTATCAAGTGATAGCCCGATTTGTCGCCGTCGCTTGCGCTCTTGCTCTCCTTGCGGTGATGGGCCACATACATCTCGCAGCCAAAGATGGGCTTGAACGGCTCAAGACCTTCTTTCTTCCGGCCTTTGTTGACCCCCGCGCAATAGTCTGCAAACTCCTTGATGCCATACATTACACCGTGGTCGGTGATGGCCATGCCCTTCATGCCATCCTTAACAGCCTTGTCTACCAAACGAGGTATCTTCGATTGGCCATCGAGGACGGAATAGTGGGTGTGGACGTGTAAATGTATAAAATCTTCCATGAATATCGGCGTTTTGAGCGGTAAAGTTACTATTTAATGTCGACATAGCCAAAAGAACCCTCTAAAAATTTGCCACATAAATAAAAAACCCTTACCTTTGCAAGAAATAGCCAACACCTACTAAAAATGGGTAAGAGAATCAAGAAACTAAAAAAAGTGCGAATCCATCGCGAGGGAAACGACACGCTCGTATTCAGCCTCATATTTATTATTGTAGTAGCCACCGGATTATGGTACAGTTTTGAAACCAAATGGCCTTTTGGAATCTTCCTGGCCGTGTTTGGTGTCATCTATGGCATTGTGCTCAACTTCTACCAGTGTCCCATACGATACCTTAACGTTGAGGACACCAACAAGATTGTCGTTGCTCCCGCAGATGGAAAGATCGTCGTCATTGAGGAGGTCGAGGAAAACCAGTATTTCCACGACAAACGAATCATGGTTAGCATCTTCATGAGTTTGTTTAATGTTCACGCCAACTGGTTCCCCGTTGACGGAAAGGTTAAGTTTGTTCACCACAAAGATGGCAACTTCCATAAGGCATGGTTGCCCAAAGCCAGCGAGGAGAACGAGCGCGCCGACATCATGATTACCACAGAGGACGGAACAGATATCCTGTGCCGCCAGATAGCTGGTGCCATGGCTCGTCGCATCGTCACCTATGCTCAGGAGGGCGAAGATTGCTATATCGACGAGCATCTTGGCTTTATCAAGCTGGGAAGCCGTGTTGACGTGTTCCTCCCTCTCGGAACAGAGATCTGCGTGAAGATGGGGCAAAAGACCGTTGGCGACCAAACCATCATCGCCAAGTTGAAATAAGCCCCTTAACAGAGTCGAACAGAATCATCCATTTGGATCAACAATAAAAATAAGATTGACCATGAGCATCAAGAAGCATATTCCCAACAGCATCACATGTTGCAACTTAATCTCGGGATGCATAGCTACTTGTTTCGCGTTTTTTCACGAGCCCGAGTTGGCTATGATGTGGATCATCATCGGAGCGGTTTTCGACTTTTTCGACGGCATGAGCGCCCGTGCCTTGCACGTTTCATCACCTATCGGAAAGGAACTCGACTCATTGGCCGACGACGTCACGTTTGGTGTAGCGCCGTCCACCATCCTCTTCTCCCAATTGCTCGTTTTGGACCTGCCCTCTGCGCTCGATCCCATTTCGTCCATCTTGCCCTTTGCGGCCTACATCATGGCGGCCTTCTCGGCTTTGCGATTGGCCAAGTTTAATCTTGACGAAAGGCAATCGATGGGTTTCATTGGCATGCCCACCCCAGCCAACGCCTTGTTCTGGGGCTCGCTCATCATCTCGTGCAGCGATTGGCTCGAAAGCTACAACTTCACATTTGCCCTGCTTATCATCCTCATGCTGATAACTTCTTGGCTTCTCATTTCCGAGATTCCCATGTTTGCATTGAAATTCAAGCATTGGGGATGGAAGGGCAACGAAATACGGTATAGCTTTATTGGCCTGTCGGCCGCCATCCTCATCGTCAGCATCATCAACAGCGGATTCAAGGGCCTCTTACAGCCTTGGTGGATCATCATTGCGCTCTATGTCCTGGTATCCATCATTAGCAACAAGGGAGCAGTCGCTCAAGCAAAATAACAACGGGCCTTCACGCTCTACCCCAAGAGTGCGAAGGCCTGTCTGCCAATTGGCCAAACGGAAATGAATCTACAATTTATTTCCTAAAGAAGGATGTAACGCAAACTAACCAGCTTGCCATGAGCACATTATTCATCATACAATTACTTAGTTGCACCATGGTTACCATGTTGGCCTTGATGTTAGCAGTATCACGCTTTCAAATTCGATGGATCCATCAACGCTACGAAACGTCTCGCTGGCTCATCTTTGCTTCCATACTGCTTCTGGCCATCCATTACGTTCTTCAAATGACGTTTGACATTCGGAGCAAAAGCGATATGAGTGGAGCTGTGGTCAACGTGTTGTTCTATACGCCCGTTTCCATTACGATTTCGTACGCCATCTTCAACGTCATCTGTTTTCGCGAAGGCCGTCGACAATATAAAATCGTGGGCTTTGGAAGTTACGCATTCATACTTTTGGTGTTCCTAATCGGTTTCATCAAATATAGAAGTTTGAACATTGGCTCATTGACATTTGTGATGATTGCCCTCTATGTGCTGAGCATGCTTTATTGCTTTGTAACAACGGGCAGAGAAATCCGACATCATCGGAAAATCATAGAGAAAGAGTCGTCGGCCGACCTTCTACCCTACGACCAGTACACTTGGTCGTGCTATGCATTGCTAACGGCTGCCGCAGTATTGATATTGACCACCGCCATCGTTTACCGCCCCTTGCTATTAATCATTTTCCCCTTGATGCTTATCGCCCTATCCATCTTTATCATGAGTTTTATCGGATATGGCTTCAATATGGTTCCTGTTGATATTGCCATGCAAGAGGAAGCGCCGAGCATAGAAACCGCGGAAAATGCCATTAAGGCAGAAGACACCAATGAAGACGGCTGCTTATCTGAGACGAGGGCTACGGAAATAGCCACCAAACTGAAGCTCTGGTGTGAGACCGGCGGGTTTAGAGACTCCTCTATCAACATGTCGACACTATCGAGTAGGATATCCGTTCCACGCAACGAGTTGAGCCGATATTTCGAACGTTACCTGAAGAGTTCGTTCAGAACGTGGCTCAGCGACATAAGGTTCCAAGAGGCGCAGCGAATGTTGTTGGAGCGTCCCCATTTCAACAACGACGCCATCTCGTCCGAATGTGGGTTTTCATCCCATGCCCATTTATACAAGGTGTTCAAGATGAAAACAGGCATGACACCCGGACAATGGAAAGAAAAGGTGTTTCATTCGTAGGAATGAAACTCCTTTTTCGTATAAATGAAACCATTACCACTATCAATGAAACTGCATAAATGGGAAAAATGCATTAAATTTGCCATTGTAATCAAGAATTGATTGAAATAAGAGTTTCCTTGTAAAGCTAACCTGGTAACTGAGATTTTAGTAATAAGGAAAAATATAATCATCACGATTACTCGTATTTATCACGATTTATCGGGACTCTACGTCTGCCGGGGGGGAGCGTGAGTCCCGTTTTTATATAAATAAAACAACCACCTACCGACCGACACTCAAATTGTATCGATGGGTAGGTGGTTGTGGGTCTATCGGTTGAATGGTTAGTAAACCAACGTTCCTATTTCCTCACCGTCGAGCACTTTCTTCAAGTTGCCCACAACGTCCATGTTGAACACATAGATGGGGAGGTTGTTCTCCTTGCACATTGTTGTGGCTGTGAGGTCCATCACTTTCAAGCCGCGAGTGTAAATCTCGTCGTATGTGATGTCGCTGAACTTGGTTGCGGTCGGATCTTTCTCAGGGTCGGCGGTGTAGATGCCGTCAACGCGTGTGCCCTTGAGCATAACGTCAGCCTCAATCTCGATGCCACGCAGACTTGAACCGGTGTCGGTAGTGAAGTAAGGCGAACCGGTTCCGGCAGAGAAGATGCAAACGTAGCCGTTCTCCATAGCCTCGATGGCTTTCCACTTAGAGTAGAACTCGCCAATAGGTTCCATGCGTATGGCTGTGAGCACCTTTGTCTTAACGCCTATAGCGCCAAGAGCCGAGCTAAGAGCCAATGAGTTGATTACTGTAGCGCACATTCCCATCTGGTCGCCTTTGACACGGTCGAAGCCCTTTGAGGCTCCGCTAAGTCCGCGGAATATGTTGCCACCGCCGATGACGATGCCAATCTGTACACCCATTTCGTGTACTTCCTTAATCTGCTGGGCATACTCGCCCAAACGAACCGGGTCGATGCCGAAGCTTTGGTTGCCCATAAGGCTCTCGCCGCTGAGCTTAAGAAGAATTCTGTTGAATTTCATATAGTGATAATTTAAATTTACATCTGTATCTCCACTACCTTATCCACATCAGTAGGCACGCTGTCGAGTGTAATGAGCACACCGCCTTGACACTTCTGCATCTTCACCGCCTTGCGCGAAACGTAGTCGACAGCGCGCTTTGCGTTCTTGTCGGTGATTGGGAGGAAGAGCGAGCGGTCCTTGAGGTTGAGGATATGTACAAATATCTTGTTGTCCTTCTCTGTTGTAACGCCCCAATCGCGTGGAGTAACGCGTCCGCCACGTGTACCATATATAGTCTCACCGTATGTCTTCATCCAGTCGCCCATCTCCTTCAGACGCTGTACAGCCACTGCGGGCAGACAACCGTCGGGTTGCGGACCGATGTTCATCAGGAGGTTGGCGTTGCGACCTGCTGCCTTTACAAGGTAGTGGATGAGAGTCTTTGTCGACTTGTAGTTTTGGTCGGTAATCTTGTAGCCCCACATACCGTTCATTGTTTCGCATGTTTCGAGCGGCAACTGTGAGATTGACTGACCAGAGAGTCCGGCAGTGTTCTCGCCGGGCAGGTCGCGCTCGAACATTTGGAAGTCCTCACCCTCGAACGGAGTATGATGGTGGTTGTTGCCGATGAGGCAGGCGGGCTGCAGACGATGGATGAGAGCATACTGCTCGGGCAGACGCCAGTCGAACGAGGGGTTCTGGTCCTGATCCCACCATCCGTCAAACCAGATGGCACCCACTTTGCCGTAGTTGGTGAGCAGCTCGGTGAGCTGATTGTTCATGAATGTATAGTACGAGTCCCAGTTCTGCTTGTCAACGGGTCTGCCTGTACCCAAACCTGTACGGCCAAGCGGAGCGTCTTCACGCTGCCAGTCGATGTGCGAGTAGTAGAAGTGGATGTCGATGCCCTGGCGGTGGCATTCGTCGGCGAGCTCCTTCACGATGTCGCGCTTGAATGGAGAAGCGTCTACAACGTTATAGTCGGAATATTTCGACTTGAACATAGAGAATCCCTCGTGGTGACGTGTGGTGAAGCAGATATACTTGGCACCCGATGCCTTTATCTGCGATACCCACTCCTTGGCGCTGAAGCGAGAGGGATAGAAGCCTCCAGCCAGTTTGGCGTACTCCTTGTAGTTGAGGTCGTTGTTGGTCATAGTCCATTCGCCGGTGGCGAGCATGGCGTAGAGTCCCCAGTGAAGGAATATTCCGAACTTGGAGTCCTGGAAGTGTTTGCGTGCCGCGATGTTGTCGGCAGAGGGTGTGTAGGTTTGATTAGTGTTAGCGGATGCTGTCAGCGATAGAGCCAGCATGACCGCAGCCAATAGCTTTTTCATAAGTTGTTGTTGGGTTATGGGTTATATTTGTTTCGCAAAGTTAACCTTTTTATTCGTATTGGTGAAGAATTTGGGTAAAATATAGTTTGTATTTATTGTATTACATTCCAATCTACCATACCATTTCCATTGCTGTCTAATTCTACAGCAAGTCCTATCACCCTGCGCTTGTCTGCTTTGAAAGGCTCTAGATATTTATTATTAATGATTTGTTCTGTAGCAGCCTTTATACCACCATTGTTCGTTAGTTTCAGTTCCATAATATACGTATAGTCATCGGTTTGTGCAACGAGGTCTATACGTCCTGTAGCAAGCATATGTTCTACTTCTACACGACATCCAATGGCATTGAGTATAGTGCTTATTATCAAACGGTATCGTTCCTCCATATTCATGCTGGCAAGGCGTTTGTTGCTATATGGCACATCCGCTATTAATGCAGTGAGTGCTTTTTTGGCTTTGTCAGTATCGCCAATACATAAACTGTAGTAAAGATTGGCTTGTACAGATTGTATGTCGCCACTTTTACGCATAGTAAGGGCAGGGAGTACAGTTTCGTATAGTGCTTGTTTCACTTCGTGGTTGGGAAACCCTAGAAAATACACTCCTTTTTGGTAGTCTTTAATTGTCAGATATCCCGATTGGTATAGGAACAGTTCTGCTCCTCCTCCTGTTACGTCTGATGTTTCAAGTACAGAACCAAGTATTGAGCATTGTTCGAAATCGCCGAGACTAATGTCCATGTCGTTGACGAATTTTGATAGAAGTGAAGATGAACCTGATGATGCCCAAAAATTCTTTAATTCCTGACATTTCAAGGCATTAATAAGACTGAAAGGGTTGAATATATCAACCATATTTTTATGGCTGAAATGATAGCCATCGTAAAAGGCTTTCAGCTGTGTTATAGTTTCTTCTACAGTCCATCCGTTGTTTGTTGCCATGAGTTTTAGCTCAGGTTCAAACTGTTCGATTACTTCGTTTTGGGTTATACCACAGATAGATGCGTATTCTGGATCGAAACTGATATTGTAAAGATTGTTGAGAGCTGAGAACAGTGATATTTGTGTAAATTTTGTTATACCAGTAATGAATACAAGTTTTTCGTATTCATCATCGGCTTTTAGTATTGCAAATACTTCACGGTATACGGCAGTGCATTCCTCATGTTCGGGCGAGTGCCAAGAGTGTTGCAGAGGCGAATCATATTCGTCAATGAGTATAGCTACTTGTGCGCCTGAGGTGTGGTATGCTTTCATAATGATGGCATGAAGTCTGTCGGCAAGCGAATCGGTGAGTGCAGGCTGCAAATCGTACTTTTGCTCGTACTCGTTGAAATGATTGTCAAGATATGAGCGTATGGCTTTTGCCGTTGCTCCGCCTCGGCTCATGTCAAGACGTATTACGGGATAAGAACGCCATTCTTTTTCAATATCCATTATTTTAAGACCATCAAACAAATCTTTGCGTCCTTCGAGGTATGTCTGAAGGGTGTCTACAAGTACAGATTTACCAAATCGTCTTGGGCGACTCAGATAGCTGTATTTGTATCCTTCGTTGACAAGTTGCCATACCAAATCAGTTTTGTCTACGTATACCATATCTTCTCGGCGTATTACTTTGAACGATTGTATGCCTACAGGAAGTCTACGTTTTTTACCTACGGTATTATATTGCTTTGCTTCTGCCATAATTTGTGAATTATTTGTGGTATGTGTGCTAAGTTACAAAAATGTTTTTGATTGCCCAAGTTATTGTATCAAAAAAAGTTAGGCTGCCTCACGGTAGCCTAACTTGATAACTATTAAAACGTGTAATACGATAAGATCTTAGTCTTGTGCGTTTCTGTGCTGGATCTTTATATCTGATTTATTGCCTATTTCTTATTGGTTGCATTTTACAATGCGCCCTGTATGAGCAACTTGCACAATAACGTAACTTAATTTATAATGCTTTTGCCCATGCAGGGCGACATTACCTTTTTATTGTTTCCCAGGGCGCTTGCCCTGGGCTATGCGCTTTTGGGCTTTCAGCCCGTTGCTTGATTATTTTCTACGTGCAGCACGAATCTTATGTGTTGCCATTCGTTCTCCTATAACAGATTCACCACCACTTGAATAGACATATGCATGTGTATTGTCGTCGGCTGCTGTAGAACTCCAATATGTACCAGACAAGGGATATTCTGTATCCGTAATTCCCTTTTGCTCATTGCTTGCAGGGAGATACCATACAATATCATTTTCCTCTATATCAGGAACATAGAATATAACCTTGTTGCCTTCTGGGTCTTTTTGTTCTCTTTTTTCTATATTAAATTTGTTTCTCATTACAGCCATCTTAGCTGCAAAGTTCTTAACTGTTTCGTAATGACCTCCCTCGGTTTTCTTGTTTTGCCATTTGTAGCCAAGGATTGTCAAGTTATCAAAGTCGTTTTCCAATTCACTTATAGAACCAATGTTCTTGAATGTATACAGTTTTTTTGTATTTTCCAATCCGTCTTCAGTATTCATTCCGACATTCAAGCTATTGTTAATAGCTGTATAGTCAATGGTCGCAGTAGTTATTGACTTGAACCAAAGTTGGAATGTATACTTTGTCGTCAAATAGTCTACATCTGCCGTTTTGTATGAATTAGCAACCCACTTGAATAATAGTGCTAAGAAGCCTTGATAGCTATATTCTACCTTTCTGTCCCATAAGAACCCGAAAGGATAGATGCCTTCATTGTCCTTTTCAAAGCGTTCATATCCTACATTGTTACCATTCCAACTTGGACATTTCTGTGTAATAGTCTTCTTGTATGCATCAGCATCTGAAGAACCATCTACTTTCAATGTAATGGTTATGTTGCGATCGGTATTGCCTATGTTCTCAGGAATGAAAACGTATGCGTTTGTTTCAAGGTTGCCAGTACCAGTAACAGTAGCTGTACCTCTTGCGGTCTGGTTAGTTAGCTTTTTACTGATAATTTCACCTTCGTCATTTCTTTTGATTTCAACATATTTATCAATCCAGAATCCCTGCTTAGCGACATTGAGTGCTCCGTCTTCTGGGTTGTCTAACAGTACCGATACGTCAATACCGTTGTATATCTCTCCGTCTATTTTGGCGGTGATTGTCCATTTGGCATTTGGCTCCAAATTGCCTATTTTAACCTTTATAGGTTCTACAATATAGTGAGCATCAAGCATTTCTGATGTATTCTCAATGTTCAGCTCATACTCTGGTGTGATAGAGAGGCGATAGGTTACGGTTTTGCCCATTGGCCATTCGGCTCCGTTGAGTGATGCGCTCAGTATGCGGTCTTTGCCAGATATGTTGTCGTGGAACTCTACTTCGAGCTTACTGTCTGCGCCTAAAGTCTGGGGCAGGAGCATGAATGTAGATTCACCGGCGTTGAGGTCGGTACCGTTAGGAGTGGTGCTTGTTGTTGCCTGGTTGGGCGAAATGGTGAAGTCTGCCTTTGAGTCGGTCAGCGTCCATGCAGAGTTTACCATATCGTATGTACCAGAGTTCTTTACGCCCTTAAGCGATACGCTCTTGATAGTTCCAGCAGTCATTTGCTCGCCTGTTTTGATGATGACAGCAGTACACAGGTGCTTGAAGTTCAGAGATACGGGAGTGCATGTGCCGTTGTTAGTAGGGCTATCGATGAAGTCGGTAGCAGCAGCCACGATGTCGCGCTGGTTCTTTGCCTCAGCAGGAGTTGTGTACTTGAGAGTTGTTGTGTTAGGAGAGTTGGGTACAGATTGGAAAACGGCATCTGTTGGAGCCCATGCCAAGAAGCGGAGCTGACGGTTGGAGCCTGGCCAATAGTAAGTGTGGGCAGGAACCCAGTTAGTGCCTGTCTTCGTTGCAACATCGTTCATATAGTACTGTGAGCCGACGTTGCCATTCTCCTTGACGGCAGCCACAACCTTAAAGTCGTTGTACATGCTTGTCTGCATGGCGGCACGTGTAGCAGGTTTGTTGGCGTTGTTGCCGATGCCATCGGTTACAACGGCACGCACGCAGAGAGTGTCGGCCGAGTTGTCGGAGCGCAGGGTGTAGCGAGCTACGGTGAGTCCGTCGTCTGTTTTGTTGGCGCGTGTAGCGGCACTGTTTTCTGTTGACACGCCGAAGCTGATACCGTTAGTAGATTCGCTTTCGGGCTTGCCGAAGAAGTCGTCGCTGCTGCATGAAAAGAGCGACGCTGACAGGAGCACAGCAGCGATGCTGGCTGTCAATTTGTGTATATTCATTTTTCCTTTCATCTTTGTTCGTTTTTGTGATTAATAATATTAGTGAGTGTAAGGGGAACATTCAACCCCTTACACCCTGTAGTGTGTTAGTTTATTACTATTACTTCAGATTGAATGGGTTGTCTGTCCAATCTCCCCAGTTACCAACAGTTGCAGTGAATTCAATCGGGCAAAGTTCTCCAGCAGGATCAATGTTTTCAGCAGTGAACTTTGCTGTAAGCTGATAGCTCTTGCCAGACTCAAATGTGAGTTCTTGCAGATTTACATTGTGATTGTAAACGTCTGTAATGCCATGGTGTTTGCGTGTAACAGTGAATGACAACTTATAAGTCTTAATGGCAGGAATCATGTACTTGTGAGCTGTTTTTTCCTTGGCATCCTTCTCCATTTCAGCTGCATTACCGAATTCAAGTGTGCCAGTTGCTTGGCCAGGATTCCAACTGATGTCAGCAAGCTGTTCTGCGAGAGTAGCTGTACCTGAAGTGTAGGCATCACTAATTTTAACATCCGAAACTGTGAGTACAGAACCGTCAGCCATTCCGTTCTCAAACTGGAAGCGAACGCGTGAAAGCATGTGGTTGAAAGTCAAGTTAACGGGTGCTGGGCATCCATCGCCTGTTACTGTAGCCTGTTTGTGTGTAGCATAGATAAGGTCAGTCTCACCAGTACCATTCTCAAATGTAAGCGAACCCCAATTGTTGATTGCTGTAGGAGCTGTGAATGTGTAGGTATCATTCGGAGCGAGTGCTACGAAGCTATAAGCATAGCCTTTCTCCCAATAAACCGGTGGTGCGTACGACCATGCGCCATTTGCCTTTGTCACTTCCTTAGCAACGAACGGTGTACCTGTCTGATCGCCCTTGTTCATCAAACCCCATACCTTGAAAGCATCGAGGTTGTCGGTAGTTACGTCATTAGCTGCACGTGTTGAGTTGTTAACGAATGTCTTGAAGCCGATAGCATTACCCTTAGCCACTTCTACTGTCTCGTCGCTGTTGCAAGCTGTGAGCGCCAAGCCCATAGCTGCCAAACCCATAACTAATAATTTTTTCATAGTTTTTTAATTTTGTGTTGATGATAAATAAAATAAATGTAGTAATATAATTTGCTTAAAATGTTAGCCGTTGTTTTTTGTATTGCCTTGTCTGGTTATTTCAGCGGAATGATGATATCTTTAAATTCGCCCCAACCGTCAACGTTTACGTCGAAGCCAGAACCGCCTTCCCATCCTTCCTTATCGGTGATTTCAAGACCCTTCACTACGATGACACCACCCTGAGGTTGGGCCTCAACCTGCTTAGTCACGTCGAAGTCGAAGTTTTTGATTTTTCCGTTCTTGAGTCGTACCTCAAGGTTCAGGGCATAGCTGCGCTGTCCGCGTGTGGGCTGATAGAGAGCGTTGGGCCAGTCGGGTACTCCGAACGATGTAACTATCGCCTGTGCTCCCCACGGTGTGAGTGAGCAGTCGTAGAGTAGTGTTGCTGCCTCTGACGAGGTGCGGCCGCTGTGCATGTATACTGCTGAAGCCATGCCCGAGAGGGCACCTCGTACCAGACCTACATACTCCAGACCCTTGCTGAACTCATATCTTACGAGATACTTGAACACCATAGGGTGCATCGTGACCTTCATCTCCGGAGTCTCATTGGTACGTTCCGATGTATACTTCTCGTTGTAGTTGCCATAGAGCATATCGGGCATTGTCACTGTAGGTTCGCCCTTGGCATTGTTTGCCTTGAACGGATTGCCCATATACGTAGAGCGTGTTCGTGTACGTGTAGTAGCCTTTGCCGAAGCGAACGAGTACATGTCGTCGAAGAGGATATACTCAGTATCGTTGTTGTAGAACAGCAACTGGTGGTTGCCAGGCTGCAAACCTACGATTTCGCCTTGTGCCGGCATGTTGATCATGTCGCTGACTCCCGTCTCGCTGAACACGTGCATACGGAGTCCGGCAGGAACCTTCGGTCGGAGGTCGTCGTATGCCATACCGTATTTTTCGGGCCATTCAGCTTCCGAAGCCCATACCTTCTGATTTTCGTTAAGTTCCCATTCCTGCTGGTATGTAGCTGTGACGCGGAAGTCGAACTTAGGTGCATGAACGTCGTGGTCGAAGCACAGGTCTTTGTGCTCGCACGATGTGAGTGTCGGCATGGCGAGTGCCATAGCGCATAGTGTGCCGAGTATTAACTTGGCTGATTTCTTGCAGTTAATCATTTCTCGCCTCCTTTCTTCGTTTTCGTGTTGTAGTTGCCATGTCCAAGAAGCCAAACGAGCGATACCTCAACCTTAGTAGGGCCTACCCAGTGGCGGTTTTTAGTGGCTTGCCATACATAGTGGCCGTCGAGCGGGATGTATTCGTAGTAGCGTCCGCCCATATATCCTGCTGCAATGCTGAAGTCGATATTGAGTCGGTGTGCAATAGGCATTGAATAGCCGTATTCAGCACCGATGGTGTAGTTCATGCGGTCCCAAAGAGTTCCGCCAGGCTCTCCACCCATATAACCAGTGCCTCCGAACTCGAAGTCGTAGGTGAGCATCTGTGCGTTGATGCCGATGTGGTGACCCTGCAACGGTTTCTCGGCAGCCATGGCTCCGAAATACTTGCGTAGGCTGAGTCCGCCACCGTATATGCGCCAGTAGCGATGGCTCTTGTTGCGGCTCCACCATCCGTACATCCAGTCGGCTGCAATGCTCCAACGGTTGCCGAGCGAGAACTCAACGCCGATGTTAGGCACAAGGAGTGCGTCGTAGAGCATGTTGGTCTTGAGTGCGAAGTATGCTGAACTCTTATTGTCAACGATAGGTTCGGGCTGGGCAGGAGTCTCGGCTACGGGTGCAGGCTCTTCTACTACAGGCGTTTCGACAACGGGTGCTGCTGCCACTTCCTGCTTCTTGCGCAGTGTGACGAGTATGGCGCTGGCGTTGCGTACCGATGGGAAGAACTCGTCGAGCATGTATTTCCATGTACGTCCGTAGTTAAGCTCCATGAGTCGCTTCTTGCGGCTGTCGATGAGTTTGCCCTGTTTATTATAGGTGTACTCTTGAGTTTCGAGCAGTTCGTGCAACACCTCTTTCTTTTCGGGCATGTCCGAGTGCTCAACGTAGTAGGCGAGCTTGCGCCATGAGTCGGACCATTCCTGACGGTTGATGATGTTGTCGGGCAGGTTGATGCGCTGACGCACATACTGCTCCATGCTGGCACAACGGTTTTGTGCAAGCTTGATGTTGCGAGCCTTGTCGCCTTCGGGCGAAGCAGAGCCACAGAACGTCACCTTGGTAAGTTCAATGGAGTTGTCGTTTCTTATTTCGTTAAGAAACTTAATCACGTCGTTCAGATTAGAAGCGTTGTTGCCGAAATTTGGGTCAAGAACACTTGATCCTACCCTAAATTCAATGCAAACTTCCTTGTCGTTTTCTTGGGCGGAGGCAGTCTGCATTCCGAGCGCCAAGAAGATGAGTGCTATAAATCGTATCATAGGCAATCGTCTTTTATTTGTCAAGTTTATTATTTTGCGTTTTAGTTAATATAGTTTTATTGTGTCACGTTAGTTAAATCACGTTTTGTCTTACGTTTCTTTAGTCTGCGTTAAGTCTTCATAGTCAAAGTGCAAGACAAAGTACATTGCCTTGAACTTTTCGATTGCAAATATAGCGAATGTTTACGAAACGAACAAACATTTTTGCGAAAAATATATTACTTTTTTCGCTGTGTGGGAAAACAGGGGGCTTTGCCCCCGTTGTTATGGTGAGATGGTGTGGAGCTTCGCTCCTGTTGAGGGTTTGTATTTGTGTTGGGTGAATAAAAAAGCGGAGGCTGTGACCTCCGCTTTTGTTTTAATGTGTGTATATTACTTACCTCACTATGTGGAGGAATTGTGGATTGGGCTTATTCCTTTTCTTCTTGTTTGGTCTTCGGCAATACCAGATTGAGCACTACGCCGATGACGGCGGCGAGTCCGATGCCTGAGATTGCGAACGAACCTGATGAGAGCACTGCGCCGCCGAGACCCATGGTGAGCATTACGGAGATGATGATGACGTTGCGGGTGTCGTTCATGTCGACCTTGTGCTGCATGAGGTTCTGTATGCCAACGCTGGCGATGGTACCGAATAGAAGCAGCATTATGCCACCGAGTACTGCCTGCGGGATTGACTGCAGCAATGCGCTGAGCTTGCCGATGATAGAGAAGCAGATGGCTGTGGCAGCCGAAATGCGTATTACGGCAGGCGATGTAACCTTGGTGATAGACATGGCTCCGGTCACCTCAGAGTAAGTAGTCTCAGGAGGACCGCCGAGCAATGCCGAGGCAAGGCAGGCGCATCCGTCACCGAGCATGGTGCGATGTATGCCGGGATTCTCAACGAAATCCTTCTTGGCTACTGCGCTTACTACGTATACGTCGCCGATGTGCTCAAGCACTGGGGCTATGGCTACGGGAATCATGTAGAGGAACGGTGCCCACTCGAAGTGGGTGATAGTGTCGAACTGTACCGGTATAGCCAGCCACGATGCCGATGCTACGCCCGAGAAATCGACCTCGCCAATGCAGATGGCGATTACGTAGCCCACGATGACGCCACTTATAATAGGTACGAGCTTCATCAGTCCGCGGCAGAATGTCAGTATAGCAATGGCGGTGATGAGCGACGCGAAGGCGAGCATCCAGTTGGTCTTTGCCATGTTGACGGCACTGCCCGAGAGCGAGAGGCCTATGAGAATGATGACCGGACCGATCACTACGGGTGGGAAAATGCGGTCGAGCAGACGCTTGCCCTGCCACTTCACCAATGCACTCACTACGAAGTAGACGAGCGATACGGCTGTAAGTCCGGCGAGAGTGCCGGGCAATCCCCACTGCTGTGTGGCTGCAATGATAGGGGCGATGAATGCAAACGACGAGCCAAGGAAGATGGGCACCTTGCCGCCGGTTACGAAGTGGAAGATGAATGTACCCAATCCGGCTGTGAAGAGCGCCGTAGCGGGATTGATACCGATGAGCAGCGGCACCAGCACCGTGGCACCGAATGCCACGAAGAGGAACTGCACGCCGACAAGGGTTTTCTTTGTTAGCGATAGTTGTTCTGTATCCATTTTGATTTGTTGTAGATAATTTATTGTGAAATAAGCCCAATAAGCATATTTAGGGCAACGCCCTGGGTATATGCTTATTGGGCTTTAATTTATAATGTTATACCTAATGCTACTTCACGAGTATGACGAGATATTTGCTGGTTGACCAGAATATCTGTGGGTTGTTGATGCGAAGCACGTACTGCTTGTTGGCATCCTGCAGTAGGGTGTACGAGCTTGACGGGTGCATGGTGAGAATCTTGGCGGACTTAGAGTAGAGCTTGATCTCCTTATCGACGCGGATGTCAATCTTGGTGAAGTAGCGCTTATTGAAGTTCGACTCGAGCACCTTCGAGCCATCGAGTATGCGCTGTTCCTTCAGCTCCTTCTTGGTGCCGAATACGAACCATGCTGTGTTGAGCTGCTTGTCCTGAGCGTTGATGGTCTCAGTCTTCTGCGACGACTCTGTCTTGAGGCTCGACACGTTGTCGTTGAGTGTGTTGACAGTCTTGTCGAGCTCGGCGATGTGGATGTCCTTGGCGTCGAGTTCGGCGCGCAGCTGCTTCAGCTCGTTGTCCTTCTCGTCAATCTGTCTTACGAGGTCTTCAATGGTCTTGCGGAACTGCTCGCCCTTGACGCTCGATTCGCGCATCTGCTGGCGCAGCTTCTCGATGAGGGCGCGGTTCTGCTTCATAGTGTTCGATATGAACTGAATGTTCTCGATAATCTGGCGGCGCTTGTTGGCGCCCTCGCCGTTCTTGACGATACTCACACGGTTCTGTGCCTCGTCAATTTCGCGCAGACCTTCCTGAATCTGGTTGAAGGTCTCCATCATGTCGTTGATTTCGTTGTCCTTCTGGGTTATCACACGCTGCAGCGAATCGCTTTGGATGGCGTTCTCTGCCGGTTGTTTCTTTTCACTGTTGCCGCACGA
>OWJS01000257.1_pt1 | contig 20055 bp, 13 predicted proteins | sample 1732961 | NCBI WGS metagenome assembly OWJS01 (sample SAMN05065774, study PRJEB22554) | human gut metagenome | biome: ENVO:2100002; feature: ENVO:00000062; material: ENVO:00002003 | host: Homo sapiens | place: USA
GTATTACTATAATACTTTTTCATCACACAAATTCTAATAAAATGGACAATAGAACTCATCTCATTTTGCGAAGTTAGGCTGCACCTCGGCAATAAAAATAAAAGACTTTTGGTCTTTCATTTTGTATTGCGCTCAGTTTGCACTACTTTGCTTTGCGAAGTTAGGCTGCACCTCGGCAATAAAAATGAAAGACTTTTGGTCTTTCATTTTGTATTGCGCTTAGTTTGCACTAACTTTGCACTCGAAACTAAACAAAAATAATAACAAATCATGCAAACTGCTGCACTTTTCGACTTGGATGGCGTAATCGTTGACACCGAAGGACAGTATACAACGTTTTGGGAACGTGTCGGTAATCAAGATTTTCCTACCATTCCTGACTTTGCTTTGCGCATAAAGGGACATACGTTGACGCAGATTCTTAATTCGTATTATCCCAATAATGAGGTGGCACAGCAACGTGTAGTGAAGGCACTTAATGTTTTTGAACAAAACATGGATTTTCCGTATATTGCTGGTGCAGTAAACTTTGTTAAAGCTTTGCGCCAAGCAGGAATTCCTACTGCTGTCGTAACAAGTTCAAACAATGCTAAGATGCAGTGCTTATATAAGTGTCATCCTGAATTACCTACACTCTTTAATAGTGTATTCACAGCCGAAAACGCGCGTCGTTCAAAACCCGCTCCTGATTGTTACATGGATGCAGCTGAAGCTTTGGGATGTAAAGTAGAGGAATGTTTTGTATTTGAGGATTCGATGAGTGGTCTGCAAGCAGGAAAGAGTAGTGGAGCTGTTGTGGTGGGACTGACCACAAGCAATAGTGCTGAGATAATAGCACCACTTTGCAACTGTGTGATTAAAGATTTTACAGAATTTACGGTGGAACAGATGTTCCATCTTTTATTAAAATAATAAAGTTATGCCAGGTTATTTAGTAGAAGATACTCGTAAGGTGACTACACACCGATTGAAGGAAATGAAGGCAGAGGGTAAGAAAATTGCTATGCTGACTTCGTACGACTATACCACAGCTAAAATTGTTGACGCTGCAGGTGTCGACATGATTCTTATAGGTGATAGCGCATCGAACGTGATGGTGGGTAATGCTACAACTTTGCCCATCTCGCTCGACGAAATGATTTTTATGGGTCGTTCAGTAGCTCGTGCTGCTCAGCGTGCTTTTGTAGTTTGTGACATGCCCTTCGGTTCGTATCAAGTAGACGATAAAGAAGCTGTTCGCAATGCTATTCGTATTATGAAGGAAACAGGTTGCGATGCTGTGAAGCTTGAAGGTGGTGTGGAAATCATTGATGGCATCAAGCGTATGATAGCTGCAGGTATTCCTGTGGTAGGTCATTTAGGTCTTACACCGCAAAGCATCAATAAATTTGGTACCTATGCTGTTCGTGCTAAGGAAGAAGCTGAGGCTGAGAAATTGCTCTCGGATGTAAAAATGTTGGCAGAAGCGGGTGTATGTGCCATTGTTCTTGAAAAGATTCCTGCTTCATTAACAGCAAAAGCCGTTGCAAGTGTCGATATTCCTATCATAGGTATTGGCGCAGGTCCTGCCGATGGTCAGGTACTTGTTGTTGATGACATGTTGGGTAAAAACAAAGGATTCTCACCTAAGTTTTTGCGTCGCTATGCAGATATCTTCACCGTAATGACAGATGCTATTGGCAGTTATGTAACGGATGTAAAGTCTGGTGACTTCCCAAATACCAACGAAAGTTATTAATCCATACGACTTCTATGTCAACACAAATACATAATGGCTTAACGGGATCGCGCTTTATCAATATGTGTGTAGCCAATTGGTTTCTGCACATTTATGTTTATGCCATTATTCCATTGCTTACCTGTCAGGTAATGCGTATGGGACAGTCTGAAATGTGGGTAGGTTTTGGCGTGTTAGCCTTTGCTGTTGGTATGGTTTTGTTAGGACCATTTGGAGCTCACTTAATGGAACGGCGCTCGCGCAAGGCTATCTATCTGAAGGCACTAATAGTTTTAGGTCCGTTGGCAACTGTGGGATATATTTATGCTGCAGATGTCCGATTGTTGTTAGGTATGCAGTTGTTACAAGGTATTGCTTATGGCGTTTCGCAGACAGCTTTAGGTACTACCTTAGTAAATGATATACTTCTTTCACGACATCGCAACAAGGGAGATATAATTTATGGTTGGGCAGGTCGCATTGGCATTCCGTTAGGCTTGTTTTTTGGTTACGGACTGTCGCTTGCATTACCCATGCAGCAAGCTTATTTTTGGACACTTGTTCCTTGTGCTCTGTCATTTGTATTGGTAGCACAAACCGTTGTTCCCATAAAAGCTCCTGTAAAGGTGCCTATCTTAACATTCGATCGCTTCTTCCTTCCTTGTTCATTGCCTTTGGCTTTGTCAATGTTTGCAGCTCCTTGGGTAATGGGACGTTTGGCAGGGGCTTTTCCGCAATCAGTTAGTTGGTTGTTGGGTTCTGCTTATATGTGTTTGTCATTGGGCGTGCTCATGGCATTCTTGGCACAGTTGTTTATTCGTCGTAGGGTAGGACAGCGCACTTTAGTAGCAATAGGCTATACGTTTGTTGTGCTCGGACTTTTGCTCGTGAGTCTTCCTAATCTGACTATAGGCAATATAGGCGATTTGTTGTTAGGTTGTGGCATTGGTGCTGTTTCATCGCGTCACCTGATGGATTGGGTAACCAATTCAGCACATTGTCAGCGTGGCACGGCGCAAAATACCTATCTCATCTGTTGGCGTTGGTCCTTCTCTTTAGGCTTACTTTGTACGTGTCTTTGTGGTTTTAGCAATACGTTGATAGATATTGCTTTGTGCATAATATCCTTGATTCTTTATTTGCTGTGGACCTATAGACATGGACTCTCAAACGTTGAACAATAAAATTATGTGTATATAAAAAACACCGCTATTGAAAGCATTTATCAGCTCTCAATAGCGGTGTTTTTTTCATAATATACACAGCGCTTTAAATGCGGTCGAGTACCAATTGGATAAGCGAGTCGATGCTGTTTTTATAGTTGGGGTTAGCCTTATGGGCAACGCGGTTCGCAATGACCATACAACAAGTCATGGCTTTATGTCCCATCAAGAGCGAGAGACCAGCAATGGCACTACTTTCCATTTCAAAGTTTGTAATGCGGTGTCCTTCAAATTCAAACGCTTCAATCTTTTCATTTTGGTTCGGATCAGCGAGAGGTAAACGAAGTTGTCTGCCTTGTGGACCAAAGAAACCGCCACAAGCAATGGTAATGCCACGCACCATGTCATCGGCAGCAATGCGATTGATAAGTTCGCTGTTGGCATGCACCACATAAGGGTGGGCAATGCATTGCGTGCCGTGCCAATTCATGTGTTTCATGAAGGCTTCTTCCAATTTAAGGTCGCTCACTTCGTTACGTCCGGCATAGAAGTTGAGCAGACCATCGAAACCAATGCTTATTTCGCTAGCCACAAAGGTTCCTTCGGGCGTGTTAGGTTGCAATCCACCACAAGTGCCAATGCGCACCAATTCAAGTTGGCGAAGTTCGTCCTTAATTAAACGTGTGTTGAAATCGATGTTGGCAAGTGCATCAAGTTCGTTAACCACAATGTCGATATTGTCACAACCAATGCCTGTAGACAACACCGTGATGCGTTTTCCTTTATATGTACCCGTAATTGTACGGAATTCGCGACTTGAAATGTCGCATTCAGTAGTTTCAAAGTGAGCTGCTACTACGGGCACACGTCCAGGGTCGCCTACAAGAATAACCTTGTCAGCTAATTGCTCGGGCTTAACATGGAGGTGAAAAATACTACCATCTGGGTTGATAATCAATTCAGAGGGTGCAATAGGTTCTTTTTGCATGATACGAGAATGATTTAGGGCTTAATTCAAAAGTCTATTTAAAGCTTGATAATAAGCATTCTATTCTACTTGAAAACCAAAGTAATAGCATTGTTATATCTCACTGTCGCTTAATGCTTTTAAGACCTTGAATGTCGCTTGGTTTATTGAATTTCAGCTTTGCGCATATTCTTGAGCAGTAAGTTGAGTTGCTCTTTGAGCTTAGGTAAACTGTCGTTTATCTTTTTAAGTTGAGACAAAGCGGCTCCGTTTCGTCCTTTCACTGCTATTTCGCGTTGCAGTTCATCTTGTTTTTTTACAAGGTTATCAATGCGTTCAGCAACCTGATCTGCCTGCACTGCAATGCGTCGAGCTGATTCGTTTTTAAATTGCTTAAGATTGGTGTAAACCTTCTCATCGTTAATCACGTAAATACGGTTCACAGCCTGTGTTAACTGAGGTCTTTGAGTTTGTTGTTGCATCACAGCTTTCAAGCGTTTTTTAGCTTCAGCAACAGTCTTTTTGTCAGTTTGAGTAGCCTTAATAGATTGCAATTTAGCCACACACAACACCTGCTTACGATTGGCGTCACTCAAGTCATAGACATCGCGAGTTGTTGTCGGGATAAACACATACACACAAGCACTATCAGCCTTTTGAAAACGATCGGTAACAAGCCATCCCAAGTTGTTAGCTTCATCGATAGCCAATAAATAGTCGTTAGCTGGCGAGTTAAAAGGCATGCCCAAATTCTCGGCTTTCAAAAATTGTTTCGTTTCAGTGTCGTAGCGTGTTATAAAAATGTCGTAGCCACCCAAGCAGTCATCTCCCTGTGCAGCATAATAAAGCGTCACACCATCAGGCATCATAAAGGGAAAATCTTGATCTTCGTTACCATTGCTCATGCCTTTAAGTTGTATAGGAGTTCCCCATTTATCGCCCATGCGATAAGCAGCATGAAGCTTTTGATGTTTGCCTGTGCTATTTGCAAAAATAATGCGGTCGGCAAGCTGACTCATATAGCCCATTTCGCCCAACTTCTTAGGTGCTGTACTAAAGTTCGAAGCTTCAGTTTTCATATTGACAATACTGCCCGATTCGGCACTGAGACGCAATGTTTGCAACACTTTTTGACGCGAAACCTTAAAGCTGTCAATAAAAGTAACGCGTTCCGTACCGCGCAACATGTCTTGTCCCATGTTCGCACGTTTCAAGTCGTTTTCTAATCGTGCTGTGCTACGATTAGCAGCTCGTGCCGCATCAATTTCGCGTTGCAACAGTTTTGCTGCTTCGTCAAAGCGGTAATTCTGAATCAGTTGCTCAGATGAATGTGCAGACTGAGTCTTTGTGGGTTGCGTTTGTGTGGCCTTCTTGTTTTGAGCCATGAGTGGGAACGAAAAGCCCCATGTTAACAGAAAAATACTTAATATCAGTCGATTCATGATGGTTGATTCTTGTTAAACAATCAGCGCATTGAAAAACACTAAAACACAAGTAAGCGCGTTCAAATGTCGTTGAAAGTTGTTTTCAATGGTCAAATTTACGATTTTCTTTTAGATGTAGAGCTATGAATGCCATCTTTTATGTAATTTTGCATCCAAACCGCGGGTCTAACCCGAAAAAATACAATAATTGTGATACTGAAAAGACTCTATTGCATTGTAACCCTCTGCTTAGGTTTGGGCTTAGCACTCCCCATGCAGATGCTGGCACAAAAAGCCACAGAGAAAATAGTGAAATATACCGTTCAGCCAGGTGAAACCATTTTAGGTATAGCCCACCGACATAACACGACTCTTGATCATTTGTTGAGCTTAAACCCAGGCGTACAACCCAACTATGTACAAGCCAATCAAGTGATAAACGTGCCTTATGTGCCAGGTGGTGCAACCCCTCCGCCCTCTGCAGCCCAACGTGCAGCAGCTAATACAGCGAAGGCAACTCCAGTTTCAACAACGCCTGCTGTAGTATCCACTCCTTCAAAAGTAACCTACACCCAATTAAACACGCAGCAGCCACAACCCAAGGTTACTTATAAGGAATATGTGGCAAAGAGAAAAGATACGTTGTATGGCATAGCCAAACAATTTGGCATAACGGTGGACGAATTGGTTGAGGCAAACCCCATCTTGAAAGGCGAAGATGGTAAACTGAAAAAGGGAACCAAACTCCGTGTTCCCGTAAAGGAAAAAACTGCACAGCCTAAGTTTAAGGGCTTGTCAACTATTCGTGTGGCAGTGATATTGCCTATGGTTGGCGAACGCTTAGAGAACGTGCGTAGTGTGGAGTTCTATCGTGGCATGTTAATGGGAATTAACGAGTTGAAACGTGCGGGCATAAACATCGTGCTTTCAGCGTTCGATGAACCCGGACCCGATAAAAGTGTGGCACAAACCTTGATGCAAGTAATGTTGCAAAACCCCGATGTAATTGTCGGACCGCTTTATCCCACACACTTTACCGACGTAACAGCAGTTTCGGGCAAGCAAACAAAGGTTGTTGTACCTTTCTCGTCGCGAGTACCACAAGTTGACTACCGTCCTGATGTCTTTATGCTCAACACCCCACTTAGCTATGAGCAATCATTGGCAGTAGATCTCTTTATCAACAACTTTAAGAAGCAAACCCATGTAGTGCTGCTTCATTCTGAAAATGGAACAAAACGAAGCTTTAGTGAAGAATTGCAACGTCGTTTGTCCATTGCGGGATACGATGTAACAAGTTTGCCTCTCTCGGCATCCGCACAACAAATAGCCTCAATGCTTATGGGTAAGAAGCGTGGCGATTATGTGCTTGTTCCCGACGATGATAGCGAGGCTACCATGCGTCAAATGTTACAAAAGTCCGAAGCTTTACAGCAAAGCCTACCCGATGCAAAAGTTTCGCTTTTGGGGTATGCACGTTGGTTGCCCTACACTGAGAGTGCCGACCGCAAACTCATTCATGCTGCCGACACCTACATTCTTACCCCTAACTACTACTATCCTTACACCACAGCGTCAAAAGCATTTCATGATGAGTATGTGAATGCCTTCCATGCTGAATTCGTTAACAGCAATCCGCGCATGGCACCCTTAGGTTATGACTTTGCGCGAGGCTTTATGGGTAGTATGGCTAACTATGGTTACGACTTTAACACACAGTCTCCCAAAGCAGGCACTGTTGCAGCACAGCCCAAGTTACAATCCGAACCACGCTTCATAACCGTAGGAGGCAATGGTGGATACGTTAGTCGCAGCATGTGGTTGGTTCGTTTTAAAAAGGATATGAGCATCGTAAAAATTTCAGCGCAATAAATGAAACGCTCCTATACATATATAATAGCGTGTGTGGTAGCATGGTTTTTCGCAGCCACAGCAATGCAGGCACAAGTGGGCGAGGCTCGCCACAACTTCTGCTTAGGTTTTACAGGTGGTATTGCTATGAACCAAATAGGCTTCGACCCCACCATAAAGCAGAAATGGCACATGGGGCCCACCTTCGGCATTGTAGCACGTTACACAAGCGAGCGCTATTTTAAAGCCTTTTGCGCTTTGCAAGTAGAGTTAAACTACACCACCTTAGGTTGGCGCGAGAATGTGTTGAATGCCAACTCCGAACCTCTGCCCGACACCTATCGTCGCGATCAACACTACCTGCAACTTCCCATGTTAGCTCGTTTGGCATGGGGTAGAGAATCGCGTGGCTTTATGGGCTATTTCTTAGCAGGTCCGCAAGTGGGCTATTGCTTTAAGGAAAAAACCGAGGCAAGCAACTTTACACTCAATGCCGAGGGGAACCCCGACCGTCCTAATGGCATGTTTGCACAATATGACATGCCCATTCAAAAAAAGTTCGACTATGGCATCACAGCTGGTTTAGGTGTGGAATTGACATCCAAAGTAGGGCATTTCCTTGTTGAAGGACGCTACTATTATGGTTTGTCCGACATTTACAATAACTCCAAAAAAGACGTATTCAGTCGTTCAAACAATGGTGTTATCTATGCAAAGCTAACTTATCTCTTTGATGTAAAGAAAAAGGCACAATAACCTTTAGGCAAAAAGATACATTTCGAATATTAAAAAATAAGCACAATATAATGGAATTAGCAAAGACTTACAATCCCGAGGAAGTAGAGGGTAAATGGTATCAGTATTGGACCGATAACCACCTTTTCTCTTCAAAGCCCGATGGCCGTAAACCCTATACAGTAGTTATCCCACCACCCAACGTAACAGGCGTGTTGCACATGGGACACATGCTCAACGAAACCATTCAAGACATCCTTGTGCGTCATGCACGTATGGAGGGTAAAAACGCTTGTTGGGTGCCTGGTACTGACCATGCCTCAATTGCTACTGAAGCCAAGGTTGTAAACCGTTTGGCAGAACAGGGCATCAAGAAAACCGATCTTACACGCGATGAATTCTTGAAGCATGCTTGGGACTGGACCGATGAACACGGCGGCATCATTCTTAAGCAGTTGCGTCGTGTAGGTGCTTCGTGCGATTGGGATCGTACAGCCTTTACCATGGACGAGGAACGCTCAAAGAGCGTCATCCATGTATTCGTTGAACTCTTCCGCAAGGGTCTCATCTACCGTGGTGTACGCATGGTTAACTGGGATCCTAAGGCTAAAACTGCTCTCTCTGACGAAGAAGTAGTATATAAGGAAGAGCACACCAAACTCTACTACATGAAGTACTACGTGAGCGAGGATGATGGAACGGGTGCAACAGGTGAGGAAGGTGAAGTAATTCATCAAGATGAAAAGGGTCGTTACGCTGTAGTAGCCACCACACGTCCTGAAACCATCATGGGCGACGTTGCCATGTGCATCAATCCCAACGACCCCAAAAACCATTGGCTCAAAGGCAAAAAGGTAATTGTGCCGTTGGTTGGTCGTGTAATTCCTGTAATCGAGGACGACTACGTAGACATCGAGTTTGGTACGGGTTGCTTGAAGGTAACTCCTGCTCACGATGTAAACGACTACATGCTTGGCGAAAAGTATAACTTGCAAGCCATCGATATCTTCAACGATGATGCCACCCTTTCTGAGGCAGCAGGCATGTATGTAGGTCAAGACCGCTTTGACGTGCGTAAGCAAATTGCTATCGACTTGCAAGAAGCAGGTTTGATGGAAAAAATTGAGGATTACGATAACAAAATAGGTTGTTCTGAGCGTACAGGTGTGCCCATCGAACCCAAGCTCTCTATGCAGTGGTTCCTCAAGATGCAACACTTTGCTGACTTGGCTTTACCTCCTGTGATGAACGATGAAATCAAGTTCTATCCCACAAAATACAAAAACACCTACCGTCATTGGTTAGAGAATATTAAGGACTGGTGCATATCGCGTCAGTTGTGGTGGGGACACCGCATTCCTGCTTATTATCTGCCCGAAGGTGGTTATGTAGTGGCAGAAACCATCGACGAAGCTGTGCAGTTGGCACAGCAAAAGAGTGGCAATGCTCATCTCACAGCAGCCGATTTGCGTCAAGACGAAGATGCACTCGACACTTGGTTCTCATCATGGCTTTGGCCCATTTCGCTCTTCGATGGCATCACTCATCCCAACAACGAAGAGTTCAACTACTACTATCCTACCAGCGACTTGGTAACAGGTCCCGACATCATCTTCTTCTGGGTAGCCCGCATGATTATGGCAGGTTACGAGTTTACAGGTAAGATGCCTTTCAAGAACGTATACTTCACAGGTATCGTGCGCGACAAGCTCGGTCGTAAAATGTCTAAGTCGCTTGGCAACTCACCTGATCCCCTCGACCTCATTGATCGTTTTGGTGCCGATGGTGTGCGTATGGGCATGATGTTAGCAGCTCCTGCAGGCAACGACATCCTCTTCGATGAAGCTCTTTGCGAACAAGGACGTAACTTCTGCAATAAAATTTGGAATGCCTTCCGTTTGGTACAAGGCTGGCAAATAGATGAGAGCGTGGCACAACCCGAAACAGCTCGTTTAGCTGTAGAGTGGTTCAACGCCAAACTCCGTCAGAGTGCAGCCGAGGTAGCCGACCTCTATTCAAAATACCGTTTGAGCGAAGCCCTAATGGAGGTTTATCACCTCTTCTGGGATGAATTCTCAAGTTGGTTCCTCGAGATGGTAAAGCCCGCTTATGGTTCGCCCATCGATGCTACGACCTACAATGCAGTGCTTGAGGCATTCAACCACCTCCTCCATTTACTCCACCCCTTCATGCCCTTCATTACCGAAGAACTTTGGCAGCACCTTGCAGAGCGTAAAGAGGGTGAGAGCATCATGGTAAGTCCGCAAACCATTGCAGCACCAGCTGAGGGCGATGCAGCCATTCTTGCTCAAGTAGAGTTAATGAAGAACGTGGTAGCAGGTGTACGTGCTATCCGCAACACCAAGAACATCTCACCGCGTGAGGCACTCGACCTTCAAGTAATTGGTGCCGACCCCATTGCAGCCTACGATTGCTTAATCACCAAAATGGCAAATGTAAATGACGTAGCTGTAGTCGAGGCAAAGGGCGAAGGCGTAAGCTCGTTCATGGTAGGCACCACAGAGTATGCAGTTCCCTTAGGTGGTTTAATCGACGTAGAAGCAGAGCTTGCCAAGGCTGAGGCTGAACTCAAACACCTCGAAGGCTTCTTGAATGGAGTAATGAAGAAACTCTCGAACGAGCGTTTCGTAAATAATGCCCCTGCTCAAGTTGTTGAACTTGAACGCAAAAAGCAAGCTGATGCCGAGAGCAAAATTGCCACATTGAAAGAAACTATCGCTTCGTTAAAGAAGTAACACTTAGAGCTTGGAGTTTATCTTTGAGTTATAGTTTTTCGGTTATAAGGTTACAAGTTATCTCATCCCAAAAGTTAACATTCAAAAAAACCTATCCCAAAGACTTTAACCTCAATGATAAACTCCAAACTTATTTATGAAGTCGTCAGAAAAGTTTAGACGACTTCTATATCCCACCAACTACCAAAATTATAAAAAACTTCCCTGTGTACACCAAGAAACTCCTCTTATTATGGGTCCTATTGTGGATTAGTACCGCTTCGTTACATGCACAAAAGTCACCCGTTTACGATGTCGTAAACAATTATTTGCGTAGTTATAAACTGAGTGGATACCAACCACGCGACCGCATGGGGATGGACTCTTTACGTACTGACGATAATTTGCGCGAAGTGCGCATTTATGCCAACGAACCCTTCTGTTCGCAGCCCTTCACCCCCCAAAGTGTTAGCAGCATCTACACCGACTTGCAACGTCGTTTGCCTGCTCCCTACAACACCTATCGTCTGTCCATCTACAACAAAAAGCAGCAACTTATCGAAGATCTCGTGCCCAACATCTACCGCACGGGAGGTGAGGACGCATCGCGTCTTTGGGGTAAAATCAACTATCAAGGCAAACCTTGGGTAGAGAATACCTCACGCCCCTATAAGGTGACGGAAGGACTGCAAAATCGCCACCTCTTTATATGGCCCAGTCACGGACGCTATTACAAAGAAGGTGCTTGGCAATGGCAACGTCCCTACCTTTTCTGCACCACCGAGGACCTCTTCACTCAATCGTTCGTCTTGCCCTATCTCTTCCCTATGCTTGAAAATGCAGGAGCCATAGTAGCATGTCCGCGCGAGCGAGACTATCAAACTCACGAGGCAGTCATCGACAATGATACTCCCAATCGTCAAGGACACTATGCTGAAACCACACAAGCCGATGCCCAATGGCAAGCTTCAGCAGATTCCACAGGCTTTGCTTCGACAGGTGCATTGCTCAACGATGCCGTGCATCCTTTTCAAAGCGGTACCTATCGTAGCATTACAGCAGTAAATCGTCGCACCCAACTGGCAAATGCTACTTGGACTCCCAACATTCCCGCGGCAGGACGCTATGCCGTGTACGTAAGTTATGCCACACGTCCTAATTCTGTGCCCGATGCCCGTTACACAGTCATTCACAAAGGCGGTCGTACCAATTTCACTGTCAATCAGCAAATGGGAGGAGGTACATGGGTTTATCTCGGAACCTTCGATTTTGCCCAAGGCACTGAAGGACGCGTAGTGCTTACCAATCAGAGCGACCATCGTGGCATCATCACAGCCGATGCTGTGCGCTTTGGAGGTGGAGTAGGGCAGACCGAGCGTGGCACAGCAGGCACCTCGGGCTTGCCACGCTATTTAGAAGCAGCCCGCTATTATGCCCAATGGGCAGGCATACCCGATAGTCTTGTCAACACCACAGCGAGTACCAACGACTATGCCGACGACCTTCGTGTGCGTGGCAATATGCTTAACTATCTTGCGGCAGGCAGTCCTTACGTGCCCAATAAATCTGGTCAGAAGGTACCCTTCGAACTCTCCTTAGCCATACATAGCGATGCCGGTGTACATACCGACCAAAGCATCTATGGTTCCTTAGCCATTTCAACAACGCAAGATGGTGAAGGCAACACCAACTACATCTCAGGACTTTCGCGTCAAGCCTCGTCCGACTTTGCCCAACTTCTGTTGCAAACCCTCACCACCGATGTGCGCAACACCTTTAAGGTTGATTGGACGCGTCGCGAGCATTGGGATCGCAATTACGCTGAAACCCGTATGCCCGATGTGCCTTCAGCTATACTCGAGACTATGTCGCACCAAAACTTTGCCGACATGCGTTATGGTCATGACCCTCTTTTCAAGTTTACCTTAGCGCGTGCTGTTTATAAAAGCATACTTCGTTTTGTTAACTACGAGCATGGCATCAAGCAATACATCGTGCAACCTCTTGCACCTCACGCATTCTCAGCACAACTTAGTGCCGATGCTAGTCAGGTGCGTCTCACTTGGCGACCTACAACCGATTCGCTCGAAACCACAGCTGTCCCCACGGGCTACATCATCTACACTCGTGTCGACAATGAGGCATTCGACAACGGACTTCCAGTGGGCAATGTTACAGAATATACGCTTCCTATCTCAGCAGGTCGCACCTACACCTTCCGCGTAACGGCAGTTAATGCAGGTGGCGAGAGTTTCCCAACCGAACAACTCTGTGCCTATCGCAGTGAGCAAGCTACAGCCCCACGTGTGCTCATTGTTAATGCCTTCAACCGTCTGAGTGGTCCTGCTATGGTCAATACACCCGATTCCTTAGGTTTCCGCATTGACCTCGACCCAGGTGTGCCTTACATCTCAACAACAGCCTATAGTGGTGAACAGCGTGTGTTCACACCATCCACGGCAGGTTCTGAGGGCAGCCATGCTTTAGGTTATTCGGCACACAATTGGATGGGACGTGAAATAGCAGGCAACACCTTTGATTATGCCGTGTGTCATGGTCATGCCATAGCCAGTACGGGAGCTTATTCCTTCTGTTCTGTGAGTCGCGAGGTTTTCGAATCGCTTGCTTTCAGCACACATGGTTATGTTATGGTCGATTACATCGCTGGACTTCAAGCCCAATTACCCTATAATCTTCGTCCCTTCCCCGTGTTCACTTCTGCAGCACGCAACAAGTTGAATGCGTATTTAAAGGAAGGTGGTTCCCTGTTCCTTAGTGGTAGTTACGTTGGTTCTGATAATGTCCACTCCGCAGCCGATCGCGATTTTATTGAAGACATGCTCAAGTTTAAGTACGATGGTTCAGCACGCATTGACAGCACCGATATTGTTAACGGACTCAACATGCAGTTCTCTATTTATCGCAAGCCCAATGCAGTTCATTACGCCACTATAGCTCCCGATGCCATTTTGCCAGCATCCAACAAAGCCTTCACCGCTTTTGCTTATGGTGGTGGACAAGGAGCAGGTGTGGCATATCAAGGCAAGACCTATCGCACCCTCAGCATATCTTTCCCCTTTGAGTGCATACGCGATAAAGATGTGCGTAATCAAGCCATGAAAGCCATACTTGGTTTTTTGGTAAAACGCTAAGATATTGGGTTAACTAAGGATACACCTATTTTTTTGCTTCCAGTAAAACCGTGTATCTGATTATTTGAGCAAGAATTAATCAAAGTTTCATGCGCCAGCTTTACCCCATTTGGGGTAAGGATGGCGCATGAAGTTTTGAAGAATGTTTACTTACCCCTCGCGCGCGTTCCTATATATATAACTCCTTTTTTCCATCAATATTTCTCGTATCAGGCTAAACCTCGAAAGGTAGTGTGTTCAAAATTCATGATTCTTCTAACAACATCCCTATTTTGTCTACATTTTTTATGCGTTTATAGTTAAAATCAAGTCTATTAACAAAGATTATATAATTGGGGGGGGTGAATGTGATTTTCTTATTACATTTGCAAGGTGCAAATGTAATATTGGGTGAGCCATAGCCTATATTATCAGGTGCAACAGAACCTTTTCGTTAAGCCAGATGAGCAAAGCTAAGCTTGCTTAAGCTTTGCCATGGCGAGAAAAGGTGCGCGTAAGCGAACGAAATCTTTTAATCAATTAATCCAAATAATTTACCATTATGGATAATAAATTCTCTCCAGAAGTAGAGGCTAAATTACAGTACTACGTGTATGCATTGGTAGATCCGCGCACCGACCAAATTTTTTATGTTGGCAAAGGTGTGGGCAACCGTGTTTTTCAACACATTGCCGAAGCAGAAAACAATGACGTGTGTAGTACCAGTGAGAAATTGGATCAAATCCGTGCAATCCATGCCACATTGGATGCCGAAGGCAAACCGCTCGAGGTAAAGCACTTCATCATTCGTTATGGTCTTACTGAGGAGGTAGCTTTCGAAATAGAATCTACCCTCATCGACTTTCTGACCTATCCGCTGTTCCAAACCCACAATATATGCGAGTTAACCAATATCCAGAAAGGTGTTGCTCAAGATGATCGAGGCATTGCAACGACTGAGCAAATCATTCGTGAGTGTGGTGCTGAGGACGTCGATTTACAGCAAGAAGTTGATGCTATGGGACTAAACTTTATTGCAATCAACATTCACGGAACTTATAGTAGAGATGCGACTCATGAGCAAATCTATGAAGCTACGCGCAAGAGCTGGTTTGTTGATGTTAACCGTGCCAACAATGCAGACTATGCCTTAGCTGTTTATCGCGGAATAATTGTTGACGTCTTCTATTGTCGTGGTAGATGGGAAATAGACCTTGCACAAAACACTTACGATGCCCCTGGTGCAAAGCGTCATTTCTTCAGCCAACCTTCGCAACTTCCTCCAAAAACGTATGATGAATTGCTCTCTTTACGTAAGGAACTGATTGGTAAGCATATTGTTGTAGCCAAAGCTTCTCAGAACCCCATAAAATATTACGAACACAATTAAGGTTGTACTTATAAGTTCGTGTTTTAACATTTGAATTCAAGTTTTGGATAGGGGCATTCTTTGCTCAATCCAAAACTTGGTTTATTGTTTAGCTTGTTGCAAAACAAGTTCAAACATATCTTGAACTTAAAAAAACAGAACAAAGTTTTTATAAACATGAAAAAGAATTTACTTTCAAAAAATCTCCACCAATGGCTATTCCTGTTGGTGTGCTTTATGACTACGCTCCCCTCGTGGGCAGAGGATTACACGGAGGATGGGATTATATACTATTTAGATAAAACTGCTAAAACAGCGACTGTAAAAGGGCTTGAGGATAAAAGTGCTACCTCAGCAGAAATCAAAGGTTATGTTGATGGATGTGAGGTGACAAGCATTGGTAATTATGCTTTCTATTATTGCCATTCTTTAACCTCCATCAATATTCCAAATTCTGTGACAAGCATTGGAACTTATGCTTTCGGTGTCTGCAGTTCTTTGACCTCCATCAATATTCCAAGTTCTGTGACAAGCATTGGAGATTATGCTTTCTATGAATGCAGTTCTTTGACCTCTATCAATATTCCTAATTCCGTGACTAGCATTGGACCTGGTGCTTTCGGATATTGTAGTTCCTTGACAAAAATCAATATTCCTAGTTCCGTGACTAACATTGGACTGGAAGCATTCCATATATGCATTTCCTTGAAATTTAAAGTTGATGCAAACAATCCCAACTATTCTTCAGATGGATGTCTGCTTTTTAACAAAGAGAAAACTAAACTTATTTGTGCAGGGGGGCCTATAACTTATTATTTAGTTATTCCTAATTCCGTGACTAGCATTGAACCTTCTGCTTTCAATGGAAACAGTTTCTTGCCAGGAATCATTATTCCTAGTTCCGTGACAAGCATCGGATCGTATGCTTTTTGTGACTGCAGTGCTTTGAAATTCATCGATATTCCAAGTTCTGTGACTAACATTGGAAAGTCTGCTTTCATTGGCTGCAGTTCTTTGACCTCCATCAATATTCCAAGTTCCGTGACTAGCATTGAAGGGGGGGGCTTCCGTGACTGTAGTGCTTTGACCTCCATCAAAATTCCAAATTCTGTGACAAGCATTGGAAGCTCTGCTTTCTCTGGCTGCAGTTCTCTGACATCTATCAATATTCCAAGTTCAGTGACTAGCATTGGAGATAATGCTTTCTCAAACTGTGATGCACTGAAAGTCGCTTTAATTCAACCAGACCGTATTGAATTTGGTGGTGGTGAATTTGGTGGTGGTGTATTTGGATCGAATACTAATGTTTATGCTGTTAGCGATAATAATCTTGAGATTCATCTGCTTTCCTACTATAATTCTAATGAATATCCGTACGTCAATGACTATATTGGTGGCACATGGTATACGAATGGAACTCCAAAAAATTATGATAGTTTGGGTTCTGTTAGTTTCTATGAATGGAGCGGAAATGATTTAGATTACAATACCGCTCAATATCTAAGAACTATTTCCCAAACCTGCACGAATGCCCAAACATTGATTTCAGATTATGAGGCAATTTATTATAGTAATAGTATTTCTGAGGACTTACGCAAGGAATTAGAAGATAATTTGCAAAAAGTGGACGATTTGGCAAGTATCATTGCTGAAGGTGATGTAGCTCTGTTTGATTTGAGTACAAACTTGAGCAAGGCTTATAAAGATGTGTGCGAGGCTGCATATGGGCCATTAGGCTTAAGTGATTTGTATAAGCTTTACGCACAAGTAGAAGATTTTACTTCTGCTCTTGATAACACTCCCGATTATTCTCCTCTTCTTCCGACTTACGCCACAAGCAGCAATATCCTTACCTCAGCCGATCAACTCTCAACAAACAAACCGGAATCTGAAGGTCCTGTTAGCAATTTGGTAGATGGTGACAAAAACACTTTCTTCCACTCAACTTGGAGCGCAAACAATGTGGACAATGCGTTTGCTTATTTGCAAATTGACTTGAAGGGTGCTTACAAGGATTTGCTCTTAGACTTTACCAAGCGTTATAATTTTACAGGCAACAAGGGCTATCCTACTCAGTTCCACGTGTTTGCTACCAATACACCCAATGACGAAGAAAGTTGGAAGGACTGTGGATATAGCAATCAGCTTAGCTACAGATACGACAACCAACAAAGTGGTAAGACCATTCTGAATTTAGATGGTGACTACCAATATATCCGTCTACAAGTAGAGAAAACAGGGGGTATGGATAAAACCAACGACAACTTATATTTTGCTTTGGGGGAATTGGCTATCTATCCCATTACAAATTATAAGAACGCTCCTTACACTGAAAGCAGAGCCTCCAATGCTCGTAACCGAATTGGGTATTGTGATAGAAGTTAGGGATCTACAGTCATAGAAAGCACTGTTTCCAATGCTCGTAACCGAATTGGGGATATCTACGGAAGTTAGGTAGTTACAATCTTTGAAAGCATTATCTTCTATACTTGTTACCTGGCGTCCACCTATATATTCATTGATTGTTATTGAGTACGTGTAAAGGTTTTCAACTCCTAAAACCTTTGCTGTATTTGTCGATGCATCAATATCATAAATGACACCATCTTTTACATATGTATAAGCCCATGTCGGAATCGTACCCACAAAGCACACCAACAACAATAGCCATTGGTGGATATTTTTCGAAAGTAAATTCTTTTTCATGTTTATAAAGATTTAGAAGTCGTCTAAACTTTTCTGACGAAGATTTGATTTAAACATTTATCTCATCTAAATTTAATCTTTACCTTTCTTTTTGACCACTTTTTGACCTTTCATCGGTCATGTAGCTCGCTACACTCCCTCTTCAATGTCAAAGATAGTGCAAACCGAATGCAAAAAGCCAAGCTTGCTTGAGATTTTTGCTGAGGTGCAGCCTATCTTATAAAAAAATCGCCTCAAAAATAAAGGCAAATCTTGAACTTCATAAAAGTTTAGACGACTTCATTAGTTCGTAGCTAATTTTTCGAGCGTTTTCTTAAAAATTTCACTGCGCTTTTCCATAAAATCGTTTATCTCATTGATATCGAGTGCAGCGTCTGTTGGAATGAAATTGTTCTCTTGCCATCGGGCTTTTTCGTCGTCATTCTTCAATTCCATCCAATATGCCACATTCTTGGCATTCTTTGAACGGTTGATGCTCGACTCTAATAGCTCAAGGTTAGGCACAATGTCATAAACAGATTCATCGATGTTGCAATCTTTGCATTGTTTTACGGGGAATATATGATCTATCTCGTATTGCTTGCCACTATCAAGAGTTTTGAGCCCTAAAGCATAAATAATGTTGAGCAAGGGGAAAGCGTCTTTTTTGTGCGTTTTGAGCAACACATTCGTTCGCTCTGCTGTCATGCCAAAATCATTTATACGCTTGCAAATAGAATTAAACGAGAAGGAAGACATATCCTCATTTAGCGCGGTTCTCACCTCTTGCAATTTGTTATCTGTTTTAGCTGCAAACTGATTGTTGAGTATGGCACAGAAAAGATACTTACGCATGGCGTAAAAGTCATCCTTACGTGTGGTGTCATTGAAAGTAGCTCCTTGCAGATTGTTCTTGAAGAGGTAATATACAATAGGAATTACAGCTAACTTTGTGGTTAATCCGCCTTCTTGTAAGCCAAAATTGCGCACGAGTGTGAAAGCCTTGATTATGCTATCGTAAATGGCATCTTTATTGGTGAACACAAATTGGCTTATGCGTTCTTGTTTGAAGGTGGCAACCGTCATTTTAAGCGAACGATTGTTGAGCATCAAGAAGCATTTAAGCACCCAATCCTTGTTAATGCGGAAGGAGAGGTCTTTTACGTCTTTGATAATGTTTTCAACGAACTGACGCGCATTGGTATTTTCATCACCTTTTGCCCAATCTGTAGTGAGCGATGATAGCAGCAAATCGCCTTTGGTTAAGGGCTTGCCACCACTATTTGTACGCACAAAGATGTCGAGCACACTATCGATGTTATCATTGCCCGAAATGAGGTAATAATTTATCTCGGACATTCTATACATCTTTTCAAGTTGCTCTAATGCCTTTTGAGCGATTTCATTGTCCGTTAAATTATGTTTTACAAGATATTTCAGTGATGAAAAGCCAGAGGAGGTTACCTCATTCACCTTAATCCAATTTTCTCCTTTAGCCTTGCACTTATCAATATCTTTCTCGCTGAGAAAGCGCAAGTCGAACTTCATTCCAAGCCCATCATCGGCAGGTGCCTCATGATCTAAATTCAAATAGAGTTTCTTTTTATTATATGAGCCGAACAAGCCAATGTAAAGGCTCGTAATGCGTTGTTGCCCATCAATAACCACTTGAATTGGTCGATTCTGAAAAACCTTCTTACTTTCCGTATTCAACAACGTATTGGTTGTTTTGCAATCATTGTTGTTTTCGTAATTAGGATCAAGAAACTTGTAGAAGTCGATTGGCAGTTTGGTGATATCCTGTACTTCCCAAAACATCATGGTGTTGATAGGATACTCTTGCATCAAACTGTCAATGAGCGTTACTACTTGCTGAGGCTTCCATGTGTACTCGCGTTGCAAAGCAGGGAGTAACAGATTATTGCCAGCTACAGCTGACATAAACTGATTAAGCTTTTTACTTTGGTAGCTCATGATATAATTGTTTAACGTTAATTTTTCGCCTCAAAGTTATATAGAATCAGCCTATTCAAACTTGTTCATTTTGTTCATTTCAAAAAAAGTCTGTTTTTAATTGAATTTTTACCATAAACCCTAATTGTTTTAGGGGAAAGTACTTTTAGGGAGTTTTCTTTCTTGTCATGTGTCAGTCTCACCCCGTTAGGTAGGGTGTTCAAAAACCGTAAAAATGTTCTGCATGAGATTTGATAGTTTTATTAGGAAATTTCATGCGCCAGCCTCACCCCGTTAGGGGTGATATAAGGTAGCCAGGTATGAG
>OWJS01000260.1_pt1 | contig 19960 bp, 34 predicted proteins | sample 1732961 | NCBI WGS metagenome assembly OWJS01 (sample SAMN05065774, study PRJEB22554) | human gut metagenome | biome: ENVO:2100002; feature: ENVO:00000062; material: ENVO:00002003 | host: Homo sapiens | place: USA
GGGCCGTCCGGTCTTACGCTTTGCGGCCGGTTTCTTCTTTGCGGTTGCCATTGCGAGACCCAATAAAAAGCCGCAGGATTTTCCTGCGGCTGTATGCGTCCGGGTGACTAGCGCCTGAGAGGCCCCGAACACAATAAAAATACACTGGCTGTTTGATCTTTTAACACAGTTGCTGTATTATTATTCCATAAACAAAAGGAGGTGATGACATGTGCAAGTGGTAATTAAAAGCTTCTCAGCCACGGTTAATCTCGGGATTGTCAAGTTCAAGATTAGCCGCAAGGTGAAGGAGAAAAAGCGGAAACCGAGTAACCGCTCTAAGAAATCTCGATAAAACCACCTCCCCCGCAAAGGGGGAGGCCTACCACACGCACATCATCGCCTCCAAGGAGGATTATATGTTTTACGGTGTCACGATCAAACAGTTGTCCGGCGGGTCGTTTGAGGTTTCCTGCCGTGATATCCCCGATTACAAGGCCGAAGCAGCGACGCGTGAAGAAGCCGACAAACTTGCTGCAGACTTTGTTCCCGCGTGCATGATGCTGTTCTATCGTCGTAAAAAGAAGGCCATCCCGCTGCCGTCAAAGGTTCGGAGCGGCGAGGAGCCTTACTACATGCCGGCCAAGGTTCAGGCAAAAATCCTGCTCTGGAACTACATGGTCAGCGAAGGCCTGCGCATTACCGATGTGGCAAAAAAACTTGAAATATCCTTTACGGCCGCGTCGCGATTGGTTGACTTGGTAAACGACGTTGCCAGTGTGGACGCCGTGGAAGCCGCGATGCTCAAGCTGGGGAAGTCCTTCACGTTGACGGTTGAGTAAGCCGGATCAACAAAAAAAGCCCGCATCCTTGGTGGATCGGGCTTTCTACTCTGTATTTCTTTCGGGTATGCCAAAGGAGGCTTTTGGCCTCCTCTCCACTGGCTGATACACAGCTTGAAATTTTCCAAGGCGAATTAAACACCGTTTCGAGAGGTCTGTCAAGCGGCTGTTACTCGCCGATCATCTTCCGGATGACCGCAGAGGCAAGCGTCTGCACGGTGTCAAAGGTGAGCTCTATGCCCTTTGACTTAGCCAGATCACGCATCTTGTCCCAGACCCCCTCCGAGCGCAGAGTGGCTAAAAGTTTGTATCCCCGGCTGGTGAGTAGCGGTTCCCCGTCGAAGTCGTAGCCGTACCCGGCGCTGATAGGGATGTATCGAACCCTGACACCGGTCACCATGCCGTCATCGATGAGCATCTTCAGGTGCAGAAGTACGATGCGCAGGCCGGCGTTCTGTTTGGCCTTATTGCGCTCAGAGAGCAGTTGGCCTTCCTTCCACGCTTCGACCTTTTCGGCATCCTTTAAAAAGGCCGCGAGCGTCTCGGACTCAATGGCAGCCAAGAGCACACGCAACAAATCCCAGTCCTGTTTCATCGTTTCATTCTCTTTTCAATCACGGCCGCCTTGTTCTCGATCGCATGCAGCGAGCTTGTGATGCGCTCTAAGAGCTCGCTGTTGCGGCACTGCAGCACCCGGCGCATGGCCGGTATAGGTACCCAGCTTGCGAAATACCAGAGGAGCAGAGGGTTTTGGAACCGAGGCGGCAAGTTACGCCAAGCACGCTCAATGAGCCAAGCGTCGCTGATCTGCTCTTTGGTGAGCGGCGGCAGCGGCTCCTGGTCCTCGCTGTTCGGCTCCGGCCGATACCCGCCCCACTCACACATCGCGCGGTAGATCGGCGTCTCGACGCGCCGCGGTCTGTCGCGGCATACGCGTGCCCAGATTTTGCAGCGCTCATCGATCGATGCCAGATCGTGCGGTATGACAACTGCGACAAACTTCATGCGATGCTTCCAACTGTTTGCACGACGATCCCGATATCATCGACGGGGCCGTAAATTTTGCAGGCTTCGATGCTGTAAATGCGGTTGTCGTCATCGTACACGACCGCATTCATGGCGTCGGTGACGGCCTTGACGAGGTTGTCGAGGTCCGGTTTGGTGATCTTCGGCGCCCGGGCCGCGATGGTCGCCTGGCGGCGTTTGTTGCTCCATGAGGCCGGAGGCGCAAAGCGAAACATGATCTTGATGCTAACGGCGCCGGACTCGATCATCCGGACGCCGTTTTTCATCATCGTTTGCTTGGCGTTTGCCCGGACCCACTTCTCGAAGTCCTCCGTCGCTTTGGGCGTATAAGCCCGGCCCTGACGCGTAAAGCGAGGGCGGCCCTTCGGTACACCGGGGCCTTTGATCGTAAAAGCAAGGACGATCACCGGCCGCGCTCCTTCTGTGCTTCGGCCTGCGCATCGTAGACGGCGCGCATCATGCCGCGGATGAAGGCCGAACGGAGATCGGGCTTCATGCCTTTGGTTGCCTGCGGGCCGGCATAGCCGCCCTTTGAGGCTGCGTAGCCCTGATCGTAGGCCTGCCGCTCCTGCATCGTCATCTGCTTAAGCCCGTCAGGGTCAGTTTTGTCTAGCACCACGCCCATATCGTCCTCCATTTTTTCTCGCCTGCGCGGTAATCCTCTGGCCTGAGTTTCCGGATCTTGGCGTCAAAGGCTTCCGGGTCTGCGCAGTAGCGGTAAAAGATCGTGTCTCCGCCGTAGGCGCGGATAAAGCCGTTCGCTCTGACCGGGTCCGGGTCGGTTGCCGAGTAGAGCTTGCGCTCAGAGCTCAGAAAACCCAGAGCTTCAGAGACCACTGTCGCGGCCTCTTCGGTCTCGGTGACAAGCTGGCTGTGCGAGCGGCACGGCTCTTTGGCGTGGCGCTTCATCCAGCGCACGACCTTTTGAGCTCCTGGAGAGAGTTCGTCAAGCCTCATCATCAATCTCCAAGCCTTCGGCATCTGCCTTCAGGGCGTGCAGAAGCTCTTTGATGTCGCCCAAAAGCTCGATCCGCTCCTTGAGGTCGGCCTTCATCGTCTTCGAGACGCCCTCTGTGGTGATCTGCCGGCACATCGCCTGCTGAAGGTCACAGACGCCAACGAGCTTGTCGGCATTGGCGAGCAGCGCCTTCATGATCTTTGCGTGCTCAATGTCGTGCCGGATAAGCTGCTGATGCAGGCGGATCGCGGCGCCGTAGGCTTCGGTGCTGTAAAAGCTCGGCGGCAGCTTGTCAATCGCGACAAGAATGAGCCGGGCGTCGGCTGCAGAAATCTTTAAATCAGTCATGCCGCTTCCCTCCCGTCCATAAGATCACGACCGCGGCTGGCAATAGCCGCCAGTGCAGCGTCAATGTTCCGCTGCGTCTTTTCCGGATCGACCCGCACCGTGTAGCGGTCGCCGAAGGTTTTTCTCATCGCCCACCGGACGACATACCCGACGAGGAATTGCGAGAGCCGGTAGCCGTAAGCTTCCGGCGGCTCAATGAAGGGCTTGCCTTCCCAGTCGTAAAGCGTCGCGCGCTGCGCGATGTCCTCGGGGATTCGGATCACGCGGGCCTTGTCGTAGGCATCGAGGCACGCGGCCTCGGCGTCGACGCGCTCTGTGTCGCGGTGCATCGTCTTGCAGTTGGCCAACACGTAAAGCGCCTGCCGAAACTCAACGACCTCTGGGGTGTTGATGATCCTGGTGACCTCCTGCCATGCGAGCGTTTCCTCGCAGGCGTGGTGGAAAGAGCAGAGGCCAGTGGTGCCGAAGCTCACTGACGCTGCGCACTGGCAGCCGTAGGCCATGCAGCGCATGTAGCGGCCTGTGTCAGCATTAGGCTGGCCGGCCTCGCGCTTGGTGTCGGTGTTAAATTCGTTAGCCATTCGCGTATTTGTCCTCAAAAATGCGCGTGAAGCCGCGCTGTGAAAAAATGAAATCAAAGTCCGCGCGCCATGTCTTCCCAGGCACACGCCCCATCAGGAAGTTGCTTCTGGCGATCTTGTCGAAGTAGTCGCTCATGCCCTCCATGACCGTGGCGCGGTCTTGGCTTTCGACGATCTCGGCGACGTCCCGCCATCTGGCCCGGACGGCCTGCGCTCGTGCCGGCGTCATCTTCCGGACGGTCCGGAGGTAAGGCCCGAGCTTTTTGTTGTAAAGGGCGACGATTTCCGTCACCGGACAAGGCGCTGTTTTCGTGCCGCCAACGGGCAGGGGTTCGGTGTCGAAAATGTCCAGCGCTTCGGGTGCCGCATCGACCGGATCAAAGTCGTCAGGATCACGATCGACTGCATCTCGCAACTGGCTGTTGATCTCTTCAGCCAAGTCCGGCTCGGGCCGTGCAATTTTTTCGGCAGAAAAAATTTGTGTTGCACGTACTTCTTCCTTGCTTTCTTCCTTGCTTTCTTCTTGTTCTTCTTCGTGTACCGTTTTTGGTACTACCGGAGTACCGTTTTTGGTACTACCGCCAGTCCCAATTTCGGTACTACCGTTTTTGGTAGTACCAATTTCGGTACTACCGTTTTTGGGACAAGCTCCGCATATGGAATAGCAGTTTCCGTTATTCGGTTGACGCTTACTGACAACAATCGCACCAATTTTCTGAAGTTCCTTCAGAACCTTGAAAGCGGTTTTTCGGTTCAGGCAAGTATCGGCGCACAGTGATTCGACAGACGGGAACGCTGTTCCGTCTAGGTCTGCATACTTAGCAATGGCAAGTAGCACCAACCGCTGAGATGCGGTTTCTACTTTCGTCTCCCAAGCAAGACGCGTTGCGTTGACGCCGATCCACTGAGCCATAGATCGCCTCTTTAAGAATCGACCTTGGCTGTGCGCACAACACCCCAGGGAAAGTTTGGAATCAATTCCTCGCATTTAAACTTTCCGCAAGATGCGCGCTCAATAATCGGAGCCCACCGCACAGGGATGGGCCTACGTCCGTGTACGACGTGACCAACAAAAGCTGGCGAGCAATTCAAAATCTCGGCCGTCTTGCGCTGAGACCCGAAAAAATTACACACCGCCAAAAACGAAAGATTTTTCATTTTGGTATCTGTGATACATTAATAATAGGACGAATATACCACTGATACTCGGTATGTGCAAACTACAGTTTACATCTCTTAATATACCATTGATATACGTCAACACAGGAAGGAGCTACACCATGGCAACAGTTCTCACTCCAGAGCAGGAGCAGGAATGCCGGAAGCTCAAAGCCCTCTTTGATGAGCGCGCCGGTATGTCACAACGTGCTTTTGTCAAGAAGTACAACCTTGGTACCCCGGCCAATCTCGGCCAATATTTGCTAGGTCGAAGACCTCTAACCTTGGGGACGGCTTTGCGCATCGCAAAACCGCTTGGCATACAGATTGCGGAGTTCAGCCCCCGTTTGGCTGCAGAACTTGACAATCTTCACATTGATGACAACGTCACCCCTGTCAAAGACACGCGAATGAAGAAGATTCCCGTGATTTCAGAAATACAGGCAGGACTTTTCACAGAAGCTGGACAATTGACAGGAGCCGGTACCTGTATAGAAAACGGTGACTACATCTACGTGGATGCAGAAATGACGGACGGAGTTTTCGCAATGAAAGTGCGCGGGGATTCGATGCAACCAGTATTCCAAGAAGGAGACACTATCGTAATTGATCCGTCCATCCGCCCACGCCCCGGTGATTACGTTGTGGCAGAACGTACGATTGACGGAGAAACATCGGGAACTTTCAAAAAATATCGAGAACGCGGCTACGATGATTACGGCAACACGATATACGAGCTAGTTCCCTTAAACGATAACTATCCAACGTTAAGCTCTAACCAGGCGCAATGCCGAATCATTGGCGTCATGGTGGAACACCGTCGAATATATAGACGCAGATAGCGACTCCCTTACAAAAACCTTTTTTCGGGAATTTGACCGAAAGGAATTTGTATTGAGCCTTTGGTATGCCGCGCTGCTTCCATTCGTAGACACTGGGAGCGCGGATAGCACAGGCTTCGACGATCACTTTTGCCGTGAGCTCGTCGATCAAACTGGCAGCAATAAGCCACTGAATGCTCAGAGATGAGCCACTCGTTTTTGATATCGCGGGAAATAGGTGTGCTTACATAACAATAGGCATGTCTGCTTTACCGCAGTAGGCAAAACTTTTCAAGACTTTAGTAGGATTTCCTATCGTGACAGCGAAAACCACACTTGCTGAGCGGCTCAATGCTTTACTGCAGGAGAAGGGCGCCACTAAGGTCGAATTAGCCAGCGCCTGCGGGATCAAGCCGCCGTCGATCAATAACCTGTGCTCCGGAAAATCACAGAGCATGATGGCGGCGACGGCGCTTCGCATGGCGCGTTTCTTTAACGTGAGTTACTCGTGGCTCGTGTTCGGCGAGGGCTCGAGAGAGCCATCCGATCCGGATGCTCCGGTGGAGCCGGGGCCGGATGTCAAACAGTATATCCCGCTGATCTCTTGGGTGCAGGCCGGCAATCCGTCCGGTGTGATTCTTGACGACAGTGTGGAGAAGATCCTGTCCATCCGGCACATGAGCGACGGCTCCTTTGCCCTGCGAGTGCGTGGCGAGTCAATGCTGCCTCTGTTTGTTGAGGGTGACATCATCTTTGTCGATCCGGCAAGAGAAGCGCGTAATAAGAGCTATGTCGTCGTGTCGACGCCGGACAATGAAACCACCTTCAAGCAGCTTGTGGCTGATGACGAGATCCAATACCTCCGACCTCTTAACACCAACTGGCCGGGCCCACAGATCATCCCTTTCGAGGACGGCATGACGATCATCGGCGTCGTCGTCGGCAAGTGGGTCGATATTTAACCTCGCCGGGAGCTGTAATGGCAGAGAAGCATATGACAACGAATCTCTCTGACAGAGTCCGCTGGCTGTTGGCCGAGAAGAACCTGTCTCAGTCAAGGCTTGCAAAAATAGCCGGCGTAAAGCAGCCGTCTGTCTTTGGATGGATCTGTGGAAAAACGCAGACGATCAACTTCGTGGCTGCGCTGCGTATATCTCAGGCTTTAGGTGTGAGTCTCAAATGGCTTGCTGAGGGCGTAGGCGATCCATTGCCTGCACCAGGAGAAGCTCGTCTGGGGGATTTGGTTAAGGAATATTTCCCTGGCGAAGACCAGCCGCCGGCTGGCATGATCGCTGTTCCTGAGTACCGTCTGACCCTCGCGGCCAATACCGCGCCCGGCGATGAGCCCACGTGGGAAGAGGTAAACGATGCGGTGCCGCACTGGATGCCGGAGTCGTTCTTCCTGAAGAAGGGCGTCCGGCCTGAGCGTTGCCGTTTCGGCCGTGTCGATGGTGACAGTATGGAGCCCACGCTGTGTGACGGCGATAAAGTCCTCTGGGCAGAGGAGAGCGACCCACGAGCGGGATGCGTCCGGATCCGTGACGGCGCCATTTATGCCGTGGGCATCGAGGGCGACCTCAAAGTCAAGCGCCTGCGCCGGATACAGGACGGGATCGAGGTTGTCTCTGACAATCCGGCCTACAAGGTCATGACGTACACCGGCGAGGCCGCCGACCGGCTGCGGGTATTTGGTCGGGTGTTACATGTGTCGAGAGAGTTGTAACTGCAACTGATGTTAGTTGCGCTTTCGTTTAACATGAGGGTATCGTGACTCAGGTTGAGAAAATACTTCAGAAATTTACCCGCTTACCTCCGCCAAAGGATTTGACGTGGCCGGAACTCGTCCAAGTGATGGCGTCATTTGGCTTTGAGTGGGAGTGCTCAGGCGGGTCTCACGGGGCCTTTGTCAATGAAGAGATCAACGCTGAGATCAAGCCCGCGGTTAAACCTCACGGTAAGGGGGAGAATGTGATCCCGGCATATCAGATCCGAAACTACAAGAAGATTCTTGCGGATTATGGGTTTTTGTCATGACAAACGAATTAAATTACAAGGGTTATAAGGGGTCTTCTGAGTACAGTGAGGAAGACGGCGTCTGGTTCGGCAAGATTCTGTACATCAAAGACTTGATCATGTACGAAGCCGAAGAGCAAGAAGGTCTATATGACAGCTTCAAGCAGGCCGTGGACGAGTATTTTGAGGACTGCAAGCGGCGAGACTGCGAACCGGACAAACCTTGCAGCGGCACGTTTAATGTCCGCGTCGGTGCCGACATGCACCTTGAGCTGGCTTTGCTCGCTATCCGCAAGCGTACATCCATGAACGAAGTGGTCAAGCAGGCCTGTGCGGCAGCACTTCAGGCAGACAAAAAGACGAAAGAAGTATCTTTTGGTGCCGGTGGTTCAGCAACATGGGTGTCTGATGGATTTCGACCGGAGGGAGTTCTATGCTCATGAAAAGCCCTTTGGGGAACTTCACTGAAAGCAAGCCGGTTCTTGACTACATCCGCCTCGAGAACAAATTCGGTCCGCAGGGCGGAGGAACAGTGAGTCAAAAGGTTCGGTTCAGTGCCAGTTTGGACGCCTCCAAAAAGGTCATGTGGATCGCGCTTTCTTTGCGGCTTGATGTCGAGAGCTGCGAGGCGCCTCATAGCCCCATGCTTCTCGGCGAAATCCGCACGCATGTTGGTTTTTCCTTCGAGAAAGAACAGGATCCAAGTGTCATCGATAATGATGAGATACTAGAGATGTTCACTGAGCCTCTCTATCAGAGAACCGCGGAAATGCTGGCGGTCAATCTCAACCTCATGGGGTTCTCGATCAATCTCCCGCTTGTGCGTCCGGCAGAATCTGTAAAGCCCATCCAATAAAACACTCGAGTTCTCCTCTTCTCAGCCGCCTTCGGGCGGCTTTTTATTGCCAAAAGCTTTTGACATAAATCAAAGATATATCAAAGTAGCGAGTGATAAGTATCACGGATATTGCTTTTAATGTGTATCGTTGATATATTTCTGTCTATCAAGAGAACACCGCCAACGAAGGCAGCTGCCTTTTGGAAAGTTTTGACACACAGGAGCGACGAAATGACATCGAAGACAATTCTTTTGAAGCCTAAACGCAGTGAGTACTCGGCTGTGAATGCAGCCAATAAGTCGATGACGGCAGAGGAAATGATCGCGTTGTTAAAGAAGGTTCCGGCAGACACACGAATTATGGTCGCCGACTTTGACGAGTACATGTACAGCCCTGTGACCCCGAAGGATTTTCACCTGAAGAGTTTTGATGGTGACGAGGAGTAACGCCATGACGCTCGATTACGTCCTTTGCCAGGGCCGCCTGGCCGATATTGCCGAGGATCGTTTTTGGTCTCAGGCAAACGTGGTGATCGCCATTGCGGCCGTCACGGCCGTCGTCGTTCTCCTCCAGTGGGTGCTGGCATGAATAAAGAATGGTTCGAGAACGCTATTGCGGCCGCGGGCTTCCTCGTCCTCATGTACACCCTGCTATCTCTGCCAGGCTACTAGAAACGAGAAGGGGAGCGCCCTTCTGTCTGCCTTCCGTGCGCCATCGTCTGGTGCATTGCCTCGGGAAGGCAGACAAAAGGACAGCTCTCGCAAGAGATACACCTTGACGGCCAAGACCCACGAGCGGCATCGCGGATAGCCTGAGACAAAGCGCACGACCTGAAGCGCAGGACCGGCACCAGCCTACTGGGAGCCATGACGCGGGGTAACAACGCGTGATGCCGGGAAAAGGCCAATTTCAGACCGTTTGCGTTTCTTCCCGAGATTCTCTACGTGAGCGGTCTGAAATGGGCTTTTTCGGCTGTGCATGCGGTTCCCGCCGGCGGTTTTACGCACCTGAGCGCCTTTCATCAGTGGGCGTAGGGGTCTCAAGGTACCGCGCCGGACCGAGAAGCACGGTGTGACTGAGCGGTGCCTGCAGCCGAGCCCTTCTCATTACTTGTCAGGAGAAAACAGTGCTTCGAGCTTTGACCGGGCAATGGCGGCTTTTTTGGCAGTCCGTACGCGATCACCGCGAAGCGAATCCGATGGATGTGTATTTCTACTTTTCATCGACTCGCGAATGGCTGCGCGAGCTGCTGCTTGCTCTGCTTGCCCGGCGAGGAGATCAGCTTCGAGCCGCGCTTTTATATGGGCTGGCAGAGTTGTCGCTTCATAAGCGAAGGCCTCCCTGGCTGGAGGTGTTCGCTTTAGGCCATCGCATTCTTCGACCAGACACCAGAGGACTGTCTTGTGAGGAGTACCTCTGGCAAGTATGGGAGTGGAAACAACGTAACGGTGACCATTGCAGGTCATCGTGATTTTTTCAACGGATTTCATGCTCTTACTCCTATTAAGAGTGTGGAAGGCGGGCGGGCCGTGTTCCAGACGACCCGCCCAATTTTTCAATCGTATGCCTTTTGAGCAGCGCCCGGCTGTAAAGCCGCGGCTCGCTCCTGACGCGGCCCTGGGGTCACCGGGCGTTGCTCAAAGGGCGTGCAGTGAGGTCAGTAATCCACCTCGGCCGGCCGATGGCAACCCTTCGGCGCGGCTCTAAAGGCAAGCGGCTACAACCGCTCGTCAGCATCCACTAGACCGCGGCCTGCGCCCTTTACTAATGAAAAAGGAGCAAAAAATGGACTCAAAAACTTACTTAGAGCTCAAGGTCAAAGCCTTCGATCAGGTTTTTGGCGAGATCAAAGAGATGAAGGACGCCGGGCGCGATCCTCGTGACTCAGGACTTTTATGGCACATCACGCCGGAGGCCAAGACAGAGATCAACCAGGCGGTGGCAAACATCATGATCGCCGTGCTTGAGGATCCGGACATCGCGAGGCAGTACCCGGCCGTGCGCACCTGGCTGATGCTCAGTGTAAGAGACACACAGGAGAGTCTGACATGCGAGGAACTGCATGCAGAGCAGGTCCGCGATGAAGACTTCAAAAACCTCGAGGAGGCGGCATGAATGAAGACGACAAGTGCCTCGACGAAGAAGAGCTCGAGGACGACGAAGAGGAAGAAGAGCCGGAAGAGGACGAGGGCGACGATGGCTTTGAAGATGACGGCTGGATCAATTCCGGCGACTTCTACCACTGGGACCCCTTTAAAGGCCCGTAACGATTTAACCGGGTGCGCCGGCAAGGGCACCCTCACACATTAACACGCAAAGTTAATTTTCAGGAGCAAGAACCATGAATGAAATCACAATCCAAAACGCTCAGCGCGGGGAGCTTTTGCCGGCCCCCAAGTCTACAGCAGAAGCGATGGAGCTTGCGAAGACGCTCGCTTCGAGCCAGCTCATCCCGAAGGCGTTTCAGCAGCGCCCGGGCGACGTTTTCGTGGCCATGATGTGGTCGCATAGCCTCGGCATCCCGATAGTGCAGGGACTTCAGGGCATCGCCGTCATCAACGGCAAGCCCAGCCTGTACGGTGACGCCTTGTTGGCTGTCTGCATGGGCTCTGGCCAGATGGCCGACATCGAGGAGACCGTCACCGGCTCCGCCGACAACTTGACGGCGACATGCAAGGTCACGCGCCGCGGTAAGCCCACGCCGGTGGTCAGTACGTTCTCAATGGCTGACGCCCGGGCCGCGGGCCTTCTGGGTAAGCCGGGCCCGTGGAAACAGTACACAAGCCGCATGCTCAAGATGCGCGCCCGCGCCTTCGCTCTGCGTGACGCCTTCCCGGACGTACTGTCCGGCATCGCCTCGGCTGAGGAGATGCAGGACATCGAGGGCACGGCAACTGAGAAAGCAACTGAGAATGTTGCTGAGCAAGTTGCGAAGATGCCCCGGCGCCGTTCCAAGCTACCGGTCCAGGCCCCTAAGGAGGGGACCGAGGCCGAGGTTGTGAAGCCCGCGGCCCCGGCTCAGGAGTTGCCGCTCCCGCCGGAACCGGAACCCGCCCCGGCACCTGCTCCGGAAGCTCCGGCGGCCGAAGGCGAAGAGATTGGGCTGCTCGCGATGGAAGCGAAGGTCAATGCCTGCGAAAACCTCGGTGATCTTTATGCCTTCTTCGACACCCTGAGCGTGGCTCAGAAGGCCGATAAGAGCCTTAAGGCGGTGTTTGTGCACCGTCGTGAGGAGATCCAGAAGGCCGCGGCTACGGCACAGGCGGCAGCATGAGCTCGATCGTCTTCCCGGGCGGCGTAGGGACGCCGACCTTTGACGAAGCGGCCCACGCCTACACCTTCGAGGGCAAGAGCGTCCCTTCGGTCACGCAGGTCATGCGTCCGATCACACAGCTAGCTTACGGCGCCATACCGCTCGAAGTGCTACGGAAAGCCGCGGCCTTCGGGACGGCCGTCCACGCGTGCACGGAGCTTTACGACCAGGACGATCTCGATCCTTTCAGCGTCGAGGATGACTGGCTGCCTTATATGGCCGGATGGGAAGGCTTCCAGAAGGACCGCAAGCCCGAGATCCTCGCGATCGAGCTCCGGCTCGCGTGCTCAAAGTACGCCGGTACGATCGACCGGATCATGAGAATCGACGGTGAGCTCTGGGTGATCGACATCAAGACGACCTGTGAGCTCCACGCCCACGTCGGCGTCCAGCTCGCGGCCTACACGGCGCTTGCCGAGAAGTATCTCGGCACAAAAGAGCGCATCCGGCGCGGCGCCGTACAGCTTCGCGATGACGGCGGATACCGCCTGCGTGAATACACACACCTTAATGATGAGACCTGCTTTGCAGGCCTATTGGGAATTTTTTACTGGGGACAATCACATGGATTTAACAAAGAATGAAATCACCGACGGCAAGCTCTCGTTTGACATCGAGGTGCCAAAGGCTGAGGACTTGGAGCTAGAGGGCACGGCCGCCGTCAATTCGGCCGAGTTCCTCGTGATCTCTGACGAGGACGGCCTCAAGCGCGCGACCTTCGAGATGAACGCCTACACGAAGCGCATCAAGGAGCTCGAAAAGGCCCGCAAGACCATCACCGGGCCGCTTGATGCCTCCAAAAAGGCCGTCATGAATCTCTTCCGACCGGCTATCGACGGCTACACACAGGCCGCCGGCATCATCAAACATGCGATCGGGCGTTACGTCACCGAGCAGGAGCGTATCGCCGCCGAGGCCCGTGCGAAGGCCGAGGCCATTGCCGCCGAAGAGCGCCGCAAGCTCGAGGAGCAGGCGAAGGCCGCCGAGGCCGCACAGGCGCCGGAAGCTGCGGCCGTGATCCGGGAGACTGCTGCGCTTGTGACCGCGGCGCCGACAGTAACCGCGCCGGCCAAGGTAAAAGGCATGTCGGTTAAAAAAGTGTGGAAGGGTCAGGTCGTTGACCTCCCGGCATTCCTCAAAGCGGCTGCCGAGAATCCGGCGCTCGCGGCGTTGGTCGAAGTGAAGCTGGGCGCCCTGGATAAGTTCATCAGCGCCAACGGAGGGACGGTGACGATCCCGGGCGTCGAGGTTCGCCAGGAGACGCAGGTCGCGTCTCTATCGCGATAAGAGGAGGCCAAAAAATGACCTTGGACGAAAAGGCCCTAGCGGCCGGATCAGTGATCGCCGCGGTGTTCATTTTTCTTTGGCTTTGGCTCAGCCCGGGCGTTTTTTTGGGTTGGTTGATTTGGGGGTAAGAGATGGAAACACAGGATTTAAAACGCCGCGTCCGGGAGCTGTATGAGCAGGTCTCCTTCAGCCAGGAGGAGACACGACGGCTTCAGATGATCGAGGACGCGATCACAAAGGGAGCAATCGAGAAGGCTTGCGTGCTCTCGATGATCCTCGCGACAAGCACGCACAAAAAGGCAAACGCCGCGGCCCGGCTGCGGGATACGCTGAGGAGAGCGAAAGATGGCCAAAAACAAGAGGCCTAGAAAGCACTACCGGCCTAAGCCTTGTTATGTGCCGTTGTGGACGGAGAAGGACAAGAGCAACATCAAGGCGCTGTTCGAGCACGCTGAGCTGGTGACGATGCTCAAGCTGCCGACCGGCGAGGCAACGATGGATGACCTGTGCTGCATCCGTGACACATTGAATCTCTGTTTGATGGGCTGCATGACGCGTGACTGGCTCGACAAAGATGAAGTCAAGGCCGCCGAGCCGGTTATCCGGCGCGCCGGCATGGCACTGATGACGAGCGTCGATAAGTGCATTGACCGTAATCCGCTGCAGCCTCGCTACGTCTTTACCGGAGACGCCATCAAGGCGATCCAGGCAGGCGTTGCGGTCGCCGGTCAGTACATCAACGACAGCATCGATGCGATCCCCGGCGAGACAGTCCGCGAGTTTTTCGCGATGAAGCACCTCACGCGAGGCAAGGACGCCCGATACGCCTACAGCCCTGAGCAACTGAGACGCGCAATAGACAGAAACACAACCATCGAATGGAGTCAAAAATGACCGAAGCAACTGACGTAAAAGACAACCTCGACATGAGCGCGGCCGACATCGTGGACGCGGAGCCCCGCCGGATCGAGGGCTCCAAAAAGTAAAGGAGGTTCATTATGACAACAACGACAGCCGCCAACGCGGACGACTACGGCCGCATGACCGTAAAGGACGTCTGCACGTACTTCGGCGTGAGCCGCAATACTTTGTATCGCTGGATCGACAAGGCCCGGCTGCCCACTCCGGTCAAGATGGGCCGCACGTCCTTTTTTTACCGAAAAAGCATCCACGCGGCCGAGCAGATCATGCAGCAGGAGAGCGAGCAGTTCATGCTCCGGGCCGCGAAGCGCCGGATCAGAGGTCCCAAGGCGCCGGCATCAGAGTCTCTGCCCAGCGCCGCATGACTTCACGGCGTTGATCGAGCAGGTCCGTCCGGAAGTAGGCCTGCACAGTCGCATCGCCCCATGTGTGCGACAAGCACTTCTCAGCCACAGCGTCCGGCACGCCGGCCTGTGCGCACCAATCGCGGAAGGTTGATCGGATCCCGTGGGCCGTCACCTTCCGTTTTATTATCTTCACAATCTTGAGCCGCGGCGAGTCAAGGCTCAGCGGCGCCTCTCCGGACGGCGAAGCGCTGAAGACAAGCCGCTCGCCTTTCTGATTTCCCATCGCAAGCCCCGCCCGGATCATCTCAGTGACCGGCACCCGGTGCGGCATGGAGTTCTTCATCCGGTCGCCCGGGATAGTCCAGATGCCGTCCCTTATTTCTTGCGCCATCATCATACGGGCCTCGGTGACCCGGCAAGCCGATCCGGCGACAACCAGCAGCAGACCCGAGACAGGTGACGGATGCTTCACGCAGTAAAGCACGATGCTCCGGAGCTCGTCGATCGTTGGCGCCTCCATGTGCTTGACTGTGGCCTTCTTGTTCCGGGCCGGAAGAAGCATCTGCAAGTTACCTCTCCACAGCGCCGGATTCGCTCCGGTGCGCAGGCCTTTCACGGTCGCCCAATTGAGCACAGCCTCGAGACGCATCCGGACGCGCGTAGCGGTTTCAGGACGTTTTACCCAAAGGGGCCGCAGAACCTCAAAGACATGATCGACCGTGATGTCGGCGACCGCCTTGTCGCCGATCACCGGCACGGCGTAGTCGCGCATCGTCTGCTCCCACTGCCTCCGGCTCGCGTCGTTCTTCCACTTCTTGACGGCCGCAATGGTCTCCAAGGCTTCCGGAAGGATGTCGGCAAAGGTCGGCCGGTCGTCCGTTTCGACCGGGGACTTACTCTCAAGCTCTTCGATGATGACGCCAAGCGCGACCCGGGCCTGCTGCAGCGTGATTGATCCGACTGCCCCGAGGCTGCGGTCGAGGCGCTTGCCGTTCATGGTGAATCGACCGACGTAATACTGCCGGCCCTTAATCGTCTTGATGACGACGTTTCTGGCTGGTGATCTCATGGGCTCTCCGTTTCCCATCGCCCGAAAGTTTTTCCCACACACCGGGGAAATTTTTCCGAAGTGTGGGAAAATTTTCCCCAAAAGGGTGGGGAAAAGCGGGCCTCGAACCCCATTTTATGGCAAATTTTGGTACGCCATGACACACGATGAAACACATCGTGAAAGGCCGGAGAGCCGCGCCCAGAGCGGTATACGCCAGAAAAGCGCAAAAAATAAGGGCTTGCGTGATGCAAGCCCTCGGAATCAGGTGGCGGAGAAGGAGGGATTCGAACCCTCGAGACCAGGTATATTTGATCTGCGCCCTTAGCAGGGGCGTGCCTTCAGCCACTCGGCCACTTCTCCGCGAAGAATTTCTGCTCGCGCAGTTCTTCGGAATTGCGCATCATACATGAATCATGTCATCGGCGCAAAACTTTAAGCCGCAGAAACCGGGGAATTGACTCGGATTTGAGTCTTGTTGTTTGATTAAAAAAGAAAATATGAAAGAAGGCTAATCAGGAGTTTACGTGCGGCTGATCGATTTGCCCGAGGCACAGATTTGTCAGTCAGCTTAAGAGCAGTGTTGCTTTCGGGCCTAACTTTAAAGAGACGGCCATTACAGGATTACGCAAATGTGAGTGACGATCTGTCTTCAAAAGTATGTTACGGATTTTTCAGAGCAAATTTTGTCGGAAAATTGAGTAACGGTTCTTGTACTTAAAATGCAGCGCACTGAGTCGTAATTTGTGTGCGGGAAAACAATATGCCGGATTTCAGTTTGTATAAAAAAGAGCTCACGGTGGGTGCTGAGTCAATTGACATCCAGGGCCACGTCAACAACCGTGAGTACATGCGCTGGATGGAAGAGGCCGCCACCGAACACGCGGCCACTTTCGGCTGGGACTGGAAAACGCTGGTGTCGATGAAACGAAGCTGGGTGGCCCGAGAGCACTGGATTGAGTATCTCAAACCCTGCTTTGAGGGCGACAGACTCACGGTCTTTACGTGGCTTCAGGCCGTCAGAGGCCCGGTGTGCCTGAGACGCTATGCCGTCAAAAAAGGTGAGGAACTGGCGGCAATCGGTGCAACGGAATGGGTTTTTATCGATCTTGAAAGAGGGCGGCCCGTGGCGATCGGTTCGCCCGATAAAGAGCGTTTTGCGGCGCTCGTGCTGGCCAACGATGCGCCGGAACTTCAGCAATACGGCATTGCCCGGGAAATCCGGTTTGCACCGTCGGCCAGCCTACTGCGCGTCTGAGGTGCCTTTTTTCAGAAAGTCGGGGAGGTTCTTTTCCTCGATTTTGTCGCGGTTTTGCACCATGTGTCCCATCGAAAACTCACAGCCGCACCACTGCTGGTTGTAAAAGTTATTGATTTTGATGAGTTCACCGCGCCTGTCCTGCAGGCCCCCTTTCCTCCAGTTCTTTTCCCAGTAGGTCACGCCCGGGTACTTCTTTTCGGCGGCGTGGCCGGCCGCGTCAACCTGACTTAAGGTCTTCCAGCGGCTTGAGGCAAGCGTCGTTGTAAAGCGTTTGATCCCGAGCTCGCTGCATTTTTGGGCGGCTTTTTCCAGACGCAGATCAAAGCAGCACTGGCAGCGCGCACCGCGCTCGGGTTCAAGCTCAAGGCCCCTGACGCGTTCGCGCCAGAGATCGTGCTCCCAGTCGCCGTCAATCACGCGGATCCCGAGTTTTTCACAGTACCGGGTGATTTCGCCCTTGCGCTTTTCATATTCATCCCGCGGAAAGATATTGGGGTTGTAGTAATAGACAACGGGGGTGATGTCGTTTTTAAGCATCCACTCGATGATCGCGGCTGAGCAGGGCGCGCAGCAGCTGTGCAGCAGTACGGTTTCCATGGGACAAACTGAGTCTGTGGTTGAAAAGACACGGCGGCACAACTTTTTGTTGTTGCCGGGTGTTTACTTTAGCGCGGGATTATGCCAAAATGCGTGTCTCAAATTTTTTGCGTTTGAGGTAGATATGCGCCCTTAGGTTGGGGTGCACGACTCGGCGCCCACAACAAACAATAGAATTTAGGATTAGGTGCTTATCAATGCCCACCATTCGCGTTAAGGAAAACGAACCGTTTGAAGTTGCGCTGCGTCGCTTCAAGCGCACCATCGAAAAGTCCGGCCTGCTCACCGAGCTCCGTGCCCGTGAGTTCTACGAAAAGCCCACGGCTGAACGTAAGCGCAAGAAGGCTGCTGCCATCAAGCGTCACTACAAGCGTCTGCGCAGCATGATGCTGCCCAAGAAGCTCTACTGATCGCTTCGTACCGGCCCTGAGTCGGTATCAGCTTGATAAGCCAGAAAGCGGCCGCTCTTCAAACGGGTTGGCCGCTTTTGTTTTGTTCGGAGAAAAGACAATGTCACTCAAGGAAACCGTAACAAATGACATGAAGGACGCCATGCGCGCCCATGATTCCGCCAAGCTTTCCTGCCTGCGTCTGCTTCTGGCAGCCGTCAAGCAGCGTGAAGTGGATGAGAGAATCGAACCGACCGATGACGTGGTGATCAGCGTGATCGGCAAACTTGTCAAGCAGCGCCGCGACTCGGTTGAGCAGTACACCGCCGCCAACCGCAAGGACCTCGCCGACAAGGAACAGTTTGAAATCGACGTGATGCAGAAGTACCTGCCGCAGCAGATGAGCGAGGATGAAATCCGCGCAATCGTTGAAGAAGCGGTGAAGGCTACCGGTGCTTCCGGCATGGCCGCCATGGGCAAGGTGATGGGCGTCGTGAAGGGTAAGTGCGCCGGCAAGGCCGACATGGGTAAGGTAAGCGCCGTTGTGAAGGCCGTGCTTTCGGCTTAATTTGGGGCTTAACCCGTACAATCCGCCGTAATCCAATCCGGAAGGGCCTTTTTGCCTGACCGGTGCCGGCGGATTTCTTTCTTACGTTTAAACAGGCCATGATTCCCGAGTCTTTTATCCAGGAGCTTTTAAACCGCGTTGACATCGTGGAGATGATCAACAAGGTTGTGCCGCTTAAAAAGACCGGAAAAAACTACATGGCCTGCTGCCCTTTTCACAAGGAAAAGACGCCGTCTTTTTCCGTGAATCCCCAGAAGCAGTTTTTTAAGTGTTTCGGCTGCGGCGCCGCAGGAAGCGCCATCGGCTTTGTGATGCGCTACGAGGGGCTCACCTACCCTGAAGCGATCCGAAAGCTTGCCGACAGCGTCGGCATGGTGGTGCCGGAGGAAAAGGGCGCTGCAAAGCGCGAAGCGCGGGCCCGGACGCTCACTGACCGCATGCAGCAGGCGGCGGACTTTTACGTTGAAGCGCTTAAGGAAAACACGCGGGCGCAGGATTACCTCAAGACCCGCGGCATTACCGGAGAAACGGCGGCACGGTTTTCGCTGGGGTATTCGCCGGACGCCTGGCAGAGCCTTGAGAGCGTTTTCGGAGAACACTACAAAGACCCGGAAATGGAGGAAACAAACGGGTGCGGTCTCGTGATCGTGAACGAAAACGGACGCCGCTACGACCGTTTCCGCGGCCGCATCATGTTTCCGATCCGAAACCGCCGCGGGCAGGTGATTGGGTTCGGGGCCCGCACGATGACCGGGGATGAGCACCCCAAGTACTTAAACAGCCCGGAAACCGCGATTTACCATAAGGGCCTTGAAATCTACGGGCTCTACGAGGCGGCGGACGCCGTGCGCACGTCCGGGCGCGCCATTGTCTGCGAGGGTTATATGGACGTGATCCAGCTCTCGCAGGCGGGCTTTCGGGAGGCGGTTGCGGCGCTCGGGACTTCCATCACCAGCGATCACGTCCGAAAGCTTCTGAAAACCGTTGACAAGATTTACTTCAGTTTTGACGGAGATTCGGCGGGGCAGCATGCCTTAAGGCGCGCGATGGAAGCGGCGCTTCCTGCCGTCGGCGACGCCCAGGAAATCCGCTTTGTGGTGCTGCCGCCCGAACATGACCCCGACAGCCTTATTAAGGCGCTCGGGGCCTCGGCCTATGAAGACGAACTCAAAAAGAGTCTGACGCTCTCGCAGTTTTTCGTAAAAAGCGTGATGGAAGGAAAAGACCCTGCCACCGCTGAAGGCCGAAGCCAGTTTTTGGCTGAAGCCAAGCCCCTGGTGCTTCTGATGAAAAACGCGCCGCTTTTAAGGGGGCAGTTGATCGGGGAACTTGCGATGTACGCGCGGATGACCCCGGACGAACTGGCGAGGGCCTTCGGGCTTGCGCAGGCGCCGCTTCCGGCGCGTCCTGCCGTCCCCGCGTTTAACCGCACGCCCGGTTTCGGCTTTCAGAAAAAACCGGGGTTTTTCAGAGGAAGCGGCTACCGAGAAGCGCCGCGGCGCATCACGCCCGTGCCGGGGGTGGCCGACATGCGCGAAAAACTCCTGCAGTACTTTGTGAGTTACCCGGAACTCGCGTACGAATTCGGGCCCCGCATTGCCGAAGAATTTGTGGACGCCGAAGACCCGGTGGCGCAGCAGATTGTGGACTGTCTCTTATACACA
>OWJS01000271.1_pt1 | contig 19543 bp, 23 predicted proteins | sample 1732961 | NCBI WGS metagenome assembly OWJS01 (sample SAMN05065774, study PRJEB22554) | human gut metagenome | biome: ENVO:2100002; feature: ENVO:00000062; material: ENVO:00002003 | host: Homo sapiens | place: USA
GATTACTACGCGTCTCGTGGGCTCGGAGATGTGTATAAGAGACAGGTTTTATACTTGTTGAAAAATGTTTTTCATTTGAAGAAGGTATATACTTATCTTAAAGAATTTGGCAACAGAAGACAAACTAGTGTTGTTTTTGAAGACTTTTCTTCTATGTTTACTAAAACAGAAGCTTGTTCTGCCTCTTCTTTACCCAAAAATTTTGATGCGTACATTATCGGGAGTGATCAACTTTGGGTACCCAAATGGACTGGTGGTGAACTTGATAAAGTTTACTCTGGTCGATTTGTCAGAAATGAAACTTCAAAATTGTATTCCTATGCAATCAGTATAAATGAAACTTCAATAAATAGTGTTTCTGCGCAACATTGGCTGGAAATTGCGAATAATTTTAGTGTACTTTCATTTAGAGAAGAATCTATGGCGCAACAGATGAGCACCATTATACATAGAAAAATAAGGACTGATATTGACCCAACACTTCTTTTGAATTCAGAACAATGGAGTAAAATAACAAATGATTCTTGGAAGAACGAGAAGTATTTGTTGGTTTATCATTTACCAGGGCGATTTAACGGCATGAACAATGAAGAGTTTATGGCAAAAGTAGATAAAATTGCAAACAGAATGCAATGTAAAGTGATTTCTTTGTATCCTATGAAGTATTCTCTATCGGATTTCGTGTCTTTGTTTAAATATGCAAGTGGAGTCATTACATCATCTTTTCATGCAACGGTCTTTTCTTTAATATTTGAAAAACCACTTATGTCTATTGTATTAGATGATGGCTTAGATAATCGCTATGTTAGTTTGTTGGAAAAAGTGCATGCTTCTAATGCCCTAGTTGGAAAAGATATGAATGATGGTGTTTTTCCATCGTTGCAGTATGATGATATACGAAAGTATGTTATTTCGTATGCAAAACCATCAATTGAATATCTTAATTCTTTTAAAAATATAAAGTTATGAAGATTTTTTATGTGTGCCATATAACTGATTTGAGTGGAGCTTCTAAAGCTTTGCTTAATTTAGTTCAAGTGGTTTCAAAGGATAATGATGTTTATATATTGCTTCCTGAAAATAAAGGATGGCTTGTTGATGAATTGCGAAAGATAGATGTCAAACTCTATTTTGCAAACTATGGTTTAATGTGGTATCCGAGAAAACTTAAGAATTTTTTTAGGTTGCATACAATCAAGGGCATGTGGTATAGCTTGAAAAATATGAAATCAGCAAAAAGATATATCTATAATCTTTTACAAGAGATTCAACCAGATATAGTCCATTGCAATTGTGGTCCTCTGGATATATCTTTAGATGCTTGCTTAAAGCTTTCTATCCCTCATGTTTGGCATTTGCGTGAGTATCAAGACAAGGATTTTAATTGCTCCATGTTTTATGGTAAAAGGCATTTTGTAAAAAGACTTCACACAAAAGGCAATTTTAATATAGCAATTACTAATGGTGTATTTGAACATTTTAGTCTTCGTCCATGTGATAGAGTCATATATGATGGTCCTATAGATGTAAATAAAATAGTAAATTGTAGTAAAAAGGATAAAATCGTCTTATTTGTTGGAAATTTCTTAAAAGCAAAGAAACCAGATGTTGCCATTAGAGCATTTTTGAAATTTCATAATGCTGCAACCAACTATAAAATGTATATTGTTGGAGCATTTCTGGATGTTAATTATTACAATGAATGCTGCAAGCTTGTTGAAGTGAATGCTGCACAGTCATTTGTGAAATTTTTGGGAAGAAGAGATGATGTGTATGAATTGATGGCTCAATCTGAAATGCTGATTGTTCCAAGCATTTTTGAGGGCTTTGGATTCATTACAGCAGAAGGAATGGCTAATGGGTGCGTTGTTCTTGGAAGGAATACAGCTGGAACGAAAGAACAGTTTGATGTGGGACTTAAAATGACAGGACGTGAAATCGGTTTTCGGTTTACTACGGAAGCAGATTTAGTGCAGTGTATGGAAAAGGTATCAAAAACAGATTGTAGTGGTATGTTAAAAGCTGCTAAAAATGTTGTACTCTCAAATTATACACAAGGGATTCATGCTCAAAAAGTGATGGATTATTATAAGAAAATTTTAAAAACGGTCTAAAGAATAATGAATACAATATTAATCTCTCTAATCATAGCGATAGCCATCCTCTATCTCAAGTGGTTCTTCGCTATCCTCTTTTATCCGCTCATGGCATTATCTGCTTTGGGCAGCTGCCAGAGCAATCCGAAAATAAAGAAAATCATGCGGTTTCCTCTTCGTGTGGCAGAACATTTTCTGAGATTCGGGGGGCAGATTCGTGCTCTTTCAAATTTCTACCATCCCATCCGTACATCTGCGTATATGGCTGCATAAGGGACTGGGTGTGAAAATGGGAAAGAACGTAACCATACACTTCCGTACGGAGATGAGATGCCCCGAAAGGCTTACTCTTGGCGATGGCACAATTATCGGTGACAATGCCATATTGGATGCTCGCAGAGGTTTGACAATGGGACGCAATGTCAACCTCTCCAGCAACGTTTCCATCTATACGCTCCAGCATGACCATCGTGACCCTAACTTCGATTGTCCTCCAGAGGATAAGGTGAAGTTCTCGGTAGAGATTGATGACAGGGTATGGTTAGGCTCTAACGTTATTGTTTTGCCAGGAGTGCATATCGGCGAAGGGGCTGTTTGTTGCGCTGGTTGTGTGGTTACCAGGGATGTGGAGCCATATTCAGTAGTGGCTGGCATCCCAGCCAAGAGGGTAAGCGAGCGTCCTCGCAACCTAACGTATAATTTTAAAGGAAAATCTTGTAGATTCTATTGATTCATGAGAGATGAGAAAATAACGATAGCGAAGGCGATTGCCATCATGCTTATGGTGATTTGTCATGCTGGATTGCCACATGTGGGGGGGCAATTTGTGACGATGTTCCACATGCCACTGTTCTTCTTTGTTAGTGGCTACTGTTTCAAGGATAAGTACCTCAATGATGTGAGGCAGTTCTCCATTAACAAGGTCAAGGGATTGTATGTGCCATTCGTGAAATGGTCGCTGCTCTTCCTCGTGTTGCACAATGTGTTCTTCCATCTAAACATTTATAATGATGTATGTGGATGGAAAGGAGTGGTGTCGCTGCTGTATGGTTGGAAAGATGTGGTGAAGAATGTGGCAAAGATAGTTCTGGCTATGAACGAGACGGAGCAACTCTTGGGAGGCTACTGGTTTTTGAAGGAACTTTTCTTGGGGGCGTTCTTGGCCTTGGGCTGTTTTAAGTATCTGAAGAATGACTTCTTAGGGGCTTCGATTCTGCTCTTGATAGCTATCGTGATGTCGTGGTTTGATGTCGAAGTTCCTACTGTACATATTGCCTCTCGCACTTTCTTTGCTGGTTTCTTTATCGTTATGGGAAGGGCATATAAGCGGATGAATGTGGATGCAGATAAGTGGCCGATTACGATTATGGCTTTCATCATCGTATCGATGGGTTCTGTTTGGTGTGGCACATCCATGCTGTCTTATTCTGCCATCCAGATATTGCCTTATTCGGTGTGTGCCATTTTGGGAACAATTATGATACTGAATCTGAGTCATCGCCTGAGTCTTTATCAGAACTGGGCTAAGCGATTCTTGATGTTTGTGGGCGACCATACCTTGGAGGTCTTGACGTGGCATTTCTTGTCGTTCAAGCTCGTCTCTCTCCTCATCATTTGGGTGTATGCCTTGCCGATAGAGCAGTTGGCTGGTTTCCCTATCATCAAGGGATATTCCCTTATGTATTGGCCGCTATATTCATTCGTGGGTATCTGTGTGCCGATAGGTGCATTGTATATTAGAAAACGATTATCATATGAAAGAAAAACAAAATAATTTAGCAATTATCATCCCTGCCTATAAGGCAACGTTCTTGGCAGCAGCGTTGGATTCCATCGCGGCTCAGACGTGCCAAGACTTTACGCTTTATATTGGCGATGACTGTAGCCCCAACAATCTTGGGGAGATAGTGGACAGGTACAGGGATAAGATCAACTTGGTGTATCGCCGCTTTGATACCAATTTTGGTGGTAAGGATCTTGTAGCTCAATGGGAACGCTGTATCAATATGAGCCAGGATGAAGAGTGGATATGGCTTTTCTCGGATGATGACGTAATGGAAGCTTCTTGTGTTGAAAATTTTTATAAAAGTTTACAAGAAACAAATACTTCCTATGATTTGTATCATTTTGATGTGAAGGTTATCAATGATAATGGAAAGATAACATGTATTCCTGAAAAATATCCTCAAGATTTAGATAATTTCTCTTATTATAAGGGTAAATTACAAGGCAAATATGCCAGTCTTGTAGTAGAAAATATATTTAGTAGAGAAGTTTACCGGAAATATAATGGATTTAAGAAATTTGATTTAGCTTGGGGAAGTGATACTGCTACATGGATTTTGTTTTCTGAAAGGAAGGGCTTCCATACGATAAATCATTCACATGTTTTATGGAGATGTGGTAACCAAAATATTTCACCGAATGTTAGTCAGCCTATTGCTGTTAGAAAAGTTAGAGCATTGGTCGCTTTTTTCAAATGGGCACATTCGTATTTTAAAGCAAGAAATCAGGCTCATCTTTTCACAAATATGAGAGCGTTTGTAAGTAGAGTCGCAATGTTTAGTAGATATACTCCAAAAGAAGTAATAGAAGAATCGATTGCGGAGTTTTGTGAAGGACACAATATATCCTTCTTATGCTTTCTTGTGAGAATATTGGTTAATATAAAAAGATAATATATATGTTAAAGTATATTTCAACCATGGATGCAGCAGATTGTTGTGGATGTAGAGCTTGTGAGCAAGTGTGTGCACACCGGGCTTTACAAATGGAATCAAATGAAGAGGGGTTCCTTTATCCTAAATTGGATGCAACGAAATGCGTGAATTGTGGATTATGTGAAAGTGTTTGTCCAATGATGAAGGCTGAAACTGTTCGACAGGATGAAGGTCAAGCTTATGTTGCACAGAATAAAAATGTCGGTGATCTTAAGACGAGTTCTTCTGGAGGTGGCTTTATTGCAATTGCCAAAAAAGTTCTGTCTCAAAATGGTGTTGTCTATGGAGCTGCTTACAAGAATGGACCAAAAGTATGTCATATTAGGGTTGAGAAATCTTCTGATTTAGAAAAATTGAAAGGAAGCAAATATGTACAATCTGATATAGGTGATTCCTATAAACAAGTAAAAAAGGATTTACGAGAGGAACGTATTGTTTACTTTGTTGGTACACCTTGTCAAGTGGCTGGCTTAAAGCTTTTCCTGAGAAAAGAATATGATAATTTGCTAACTTCTGATTTGATATGTCATGGAACTCCATCGCCTGAGATTTTCAAGAATATGATTAGCCATGTTGAAGAAAAAATGGATGCTGATTTCGTTGACTATTCTTTTAGAGATAAGAGAGTCCGTGGTTGGAGCTGTTCTTCTTCTTCTTCTTCTTACAAAATGCGCTCTTCTGGCAAGATGAAGTATGTAAATTATTCCAAAGATATGGAGGCGTACTTTAAGGCATTTATTTCAGGTCATCTTATGCGAATGAATTGCTATCAATGTCCATTTGCAAACACTCATCGGTGTGGTGATATAACTTTGGCTGATTTTTGGGGTGTGCGAGAATGTATTCCTGATTTTCCATTTATTCACCGAGGTGTAAGTTTGTTACTTGTCAATACTGCTAAAGGAGCGAAGGTTTTAGATAGCTTGAAAAATCAGTTTGTTCTGAAGGTAATTCCTATGGATATGGCTGTGGAAACAAATGCGAATTTAAGTCATCCTACACCATTGTCAAAAGACAGAGAAATGAGTTATGATTTGGCATTGAATCATTATCCTGCTTTTCTTGATAAGTATTATGAAGGTAATTATTTTATTAATAACTTGAAGGTACAAGTTGAATATAATATAAGACGTTACCCTTGGTTGTTTTTATTAATCTCTAGAATTAAGAAGTTAATCAAATGAAAGTTTCGATAATAACTATTTTAGATAATACCAACTATGGTACATATTTGCAGGCTCTTGCTACTGGTATGGCTGTTAAGTCACTAGGGCATGAAGTAGAAATTATACATTACACTAGACCATGCATGACACCTAAAGGAAATTCTAAAGCTATTTATGAAGATCGAGGTTTCATCAGATGGTTTTATCGCTGTGTATTGAAATATTCCAGGAAATCTTACCAACTCAAAAAGCTTGATATGGCTTTCTTGAAATGCTATTTGCCTGTAACATCAGAATATATAGGCTTTAAATCACTTATTGCTAATCCACCTCAGGCAGATGTGTATATTACCGGTAGTGATCAAGTATGGAATAGTTTCTATAACCGAGGAATAGATAAAAGCTATTATTTAGATTTTGTTCCAGAAGGTAAAAAGAGAATAAGTTATGCAGCAAGTATTGGTATGCCAAACTTTCCAGAGAATGAGGTTGATGAAACCAAAAGACTATTAGAAAAATACCAATATATTACGGTAAGAGAATTGTCTGCTAAAAAAATATTGGAAAGTCTTGGGGTAGCATCAGAAGTTGTTCTTGATCCTACGTTGTTGCTGGATAAAGTAGCATGGTCAGAAATAGCAGAAAGGTATGCTTTTAAAGAGTCAGAACCTTATTTGCTGACATATAGTGTAGAATATGGAAAGGAAGACTCTTATATCAAGCATTATGCCAAGCAAATTGCAAAAAAGAAAGGATTGAAATTATATCATATTACATATGGTGGAAAGCCATTTGATAATTATTATGATAAGGTGTTTAGTTATGCGACCCCAGATCAATTTCTTAATTTGATGCTTCATGCTTCATTTATAGTGGTCAGCTCGTTTCATGGAACAGCTTTCTCTATAAATTTCAACAAACCTTTTATTACTGTATCACCCAAAAAGTTTAACAGTAGAGTTATGAGCTTGTTGCAGATTACGGGCTTAGAATCAAGGGTTGTTACTGATGCAAGCCGTTCATTGGATAGTTTTGGCGACATTGATTATTTTTCTGTCAATAAAATCCTTGATGGGGAAAGAAAGAAATCGCTTGCAATTTTAAATAAAATGTTAAAATGTTAAAAATGGGTGTGTTTGAAAAATTCGGGGGGGCAATAAATCTCCTTCATAATAAGTGGTTTAGATTGAAACTGAAAAAGGCAAATCCTAAGGAAAGAGCAGAGTTGATGAGAGATAAATTTTATTATCTCGGTAAAAATGTAGAGCTTTATACCATCAATTTTGGAACAGAACCTTATCTTGTTAGCATACATGATAATGTAATCGTTGCTGCTGGAGTTAATTTTGTCAATCATGATGTTAGCGTATTCAATGTGGCAAGATTGCTAGGATTAAGGCGTGGTGATATTGATAAAGTGGGCAGTATTGAACTATTTGAGAATTGCTTTATAGGTACAAGTACTATTTTAATGCCAAATTGCTCCGTAGGTAAGAATTCTGTAATTGCTGCAGGAAGTATTGTAACCAAGCATGTTCCAGATAATGAAGTTTGGGGTGGTATTCCTGCCAAGTTTATAATGACGACAGAGGAGTATGCCCATAAGCTGAAAGAAAAGTCGCATGAGTTTCCATGGATGCCTTTAGAGAAGAAGAATAAAATGAGTGAGAGTGAGCTAATTCGGGCTCGCCAACAATATTTTTTTGAGAAATGATATACGATGACTTGTAAGTTTATTGGACTGTATGATTCTGATTAATCACGTGAATAGGCATTAATAGTTTTAGACAAGTATTTTGAAATTAAATATGAAACGAACATTAATAGTAGCTACGACCTCATACGCAGGTATGGGACCATATGTAAGTGAGATAGTAAATACATTTTCTCCAGAGGATGATGTGTATTTCCTCCTTTATGATTACGAAGATAATTTTTTTCAGATAAACATAAAGAATGAATTGAAATCTCATTGTACGTTTTACAAGAAGGCTAATTCTAGTTGGAATAAACTAAAGTCTATGCTTTTGGGGGACAAGGAGTTTTCCAATCTTGTTTTAGAGTTATGTAGAATTAAAAGTATTAGAGTTGTGCATTATATTTGTGATCCCGCTCCATGTTCGACTGCAAAGATACTGGAAAATAAAGGTATTAGAGTGGTTGGTACAGTACATGATTTAGAAGCACATGAGGCAAAGAAGGCACCTCACAAGATGCTGAGAGCCTGGATAAGTGAAAAGCAAAGACGCAAAAATACTAATTACGGAAAAGTTTTGGTAACTAATGGTAAGGCACAGTATGAAAAGTTGCTGAGTATGTATCCCAATAAAGAACTTTATTACCATTCTTTTCCTTCTTTGGTAACACTTGAAATAGAAAAAGGTACCGAGTACCCTCCAGAACTAGCTAATTTGGATAAACCATATATTTTGTTCTTTGGTAGAATTGAAGAGTATAAGGGAATTTCCTACTTATATGAGGCTTTCGTGAATACTCCTCTACTGAACGAGTATTACTATTTGGTAATTGCTGGAAAGGGGGAAATCGGATTTGAACGAAACAAGAATGAGAAAAATGTCATTTGGATACAACGTTATGTTAAAGATACAGAGCTTAAAGCTATGTATCTAAATGCAAAGTGTGTTGTATATCCTTATATCTCTGCTACACAATCTGGAGTTCTTTCCATTGCTTACTATTACCAGACTCCAGTGTTAGCTAGCGATGTCCCGTTTTTTAAAGAGAATATTGAAAAAACAGGTGCAGGCCTTCTGTTTCAAAATCGTAATGTCGAAGATTTAAAAGAAAAACTTCTAGTTCTGTTAGCACAAGATGTGTCTATGATGAAAGAGAAGGAACTTGAATGCTATAAGAAAAATTATCAAACATCTTTGATAAAAGATAAGTTGTTAGAAATATATCAAAAATAATAGTTATGAATATAAAAGAATTTTACAATTGGGCTTTCGTCTGTGGAGATTGGCAGATAGCCTATAGAAAACGTACGGATAAATCGGACTTTTATGAAGATAGTTTTATCAAAATTCCTAATACAGATAGATATTGGTTTGCTGATCCTATGTTGTTCGCTGATAATGGAAATACATATCTTTTTGTGGAAGCTTTTGATAAAAAGACATATAAGGGAAATATCGGATTCTTTACAATTCAGAACAATAAGGTCTCTGATTTCGAATTACTGATAGACAACAATTTTCATATGTCATATCCAATGGTTTGGAGAAGTGAGCAAAATGAATATTTTATGATTCCTGAATCCGAAGAGAATGGAACGGTTGATTTGTATCAGTCTGAGGCCTTTCCGAGAAGATGGAAACGACTAAAAACATTAGTAGCTGGAGTTCATTATGCAGACACAACTCTTTTGGATTTGAATGGCAAGAAATACCTATTCACCTACCATGATAAAAAAGTGTCATGGGATTTGTTGATTTATGATTTTGACGCCAAATCAAAATCCGTAAGTTTGATTCAAACATTGAGTTATGATAAGAATGCTTGTCGCCCTGCAGGTAAATTCTTTATTGATGAAAAGGGGCGCTTATGTCGTCCCGTACAAAATTGTCAGAAAGGTTATGGCAATGGTATATTCATCTATGAAGTGAAATTTGATGGAGAAAAATTTTCTGAGCAGGTCATTTCTGAATTTGATAACAGAAAGATTAAGATTGATGGAGTCTGTAGTGTAGATAATTTTCATACCTATACTATGACAGATGAGTATGAGGTCATAGATTTTATTCATCTTAAATTTAAGCTTTTGAAAAAGTTTTTCTGGCAAATACGCAAGTATAAAAGATGGAAGCGCCATCACTAAAAGTGTGTATTCTATATCTTGATTACATTAATGTTCTGGGTTTATGATAAAAAACGTTAGACTTAAGGTGTTCTTGCAGAACACGGTGTTTTTTGCCTTTTCTTGGTTGAATCAACGAAAGAAGCATGACAAGAAGAAAATCATGCTATATTCTAATATGGGATTTCGAGACAATGTGAAGGCTCTATATGATTATTTGATAGAGAATGGTTATAATCAAAAGTATCAAATCGTATGTAGTACTAATGATTATAATAATTTTTTAAGTCATGTTCCTTCTAATGTAAAATTCATTAGTAATGTTCAAGGAATAAAAGAATTCTTGTCAGCGGGATTTGTCTACTATTGTTTTGGCAAACTTCCAATTTTTCATGGGAAAGACCAAAAGGTTGTTCAGATGTGGCATGGTAGTGCTTTTAAAGCACCTGATGAAGGAATGTTGAAAGGTCATTCATTTGATAAGCCTTACTATACGAATGTTTTTTCATCCTCCAAACATTTTGCACCTATTTTTAGTTATTGTTTCTCTATACCAGTTGAGCAAGTAACAATATGTGGTCAGCCTAGATGTGATGCTCTTTATAAGGGGAATCCACACTATGATTTTGGTGACTATCGAAAATTGGTATTATGGGCTCCTACTTTTAGAAAATCCTCTGTTACGGGATATAGTGATTCAAATACAAGTAATAGTCTTGTTCCTGTATTGGATTCTAAAGATTTTGGTGAAATAAATGAGAAGCTTCGTGATTTAGGGATCAAGGTTGTGGTAAAACTTCATCCTCTTCAAGATTTAGACCAATATAAGACAATGGATTTAGATCATTTCGTGTTGCTGAGTCACCAGGAATTTGTGAGAAGAAAGATGGATTTATATAAGTTCATGGCGCAGTCTGATGCTCTTATTACTGATTATTCTTCTATCTTTATAGATTATCTGTTGCTTGACAGACCTATAGCATTTACAGAAGATGACATGGATGACTATACTCGTGGATTTGTTTTTGACAATCCTAAATCTTATCAACCTGGTTTTAGAATAAAAACAAAAGAGGATTTCTTGGCTTTTGCTGAGAGTTTGGTCAATGGGGATGATGATTATAGAAGTGAGCGAAAAAGAGTAATGGCTCTAGCAAATGATTATCATGATGGCAAGTTTTGTAAAAGAGCTCTCGAATGTGTTGGTATTAACTTGTAAAAAATATATTTGGTATGAAGAATATAGCAGTAATCTTTGCAGGTGGTTCTGGTACTCGAATGAATACTAAGAGCCGTCCTAAGCAATTTCTTGAATTGAATGGTAAACCAATACTGATTTATACATTGGAGTTATTTGATAATCATCCTGATATAGATGCGATTATTTGTGTCTGTTTGAATTCATGGATTCCATTCTTAGAGAAAATGCTGAAGAAGTTTGAAATTAATAAAGTTGTTAAGATTGTTCCCGGTGGAACTTCAGGTCAAAATTCGATTTACCATGGCCTTTGTGCTGCAGAGGAATATATAAAGTCGTATGGGGAGGATGATGCTATTGTGCTCATTCATGATGGAGTTAGACCTTTAATTACAGAGGAAACGGTAACAGATAACATCGAAAAAGTTAAAGAGGAAGGAAGCTGCATTACTTGTGTTCCTGCCATCGAAACATTTATTGTTAAAAAAGAAGATGGAACATTGCAAATTCCAAGGCGTGCAGATTCACTTATTGCAAGAGCCCCTCAATCTTTTCATTTGAAGGATATTATTTGGGCTCATAGAAAAAGCATAGAACAGAAGTTGCCTGATTTCATAGATAGTTGTTCAATGATGAGTTACTTTGGCTACAAATTAGGCCTGATTATTGGTCCTATGGAGAATATAAAGATAACAACACCTACCGATTATTTTATATTTAGAGCAATGGTTCAAGTACATGAAAATCAACAAATTTTTGGATATTAAAAATATGAATACGCATATATTAAACGAAGATATTAACGATTTTGTTAAAGAATGTACCTATTGGGAGAAATTCAAGAACAAAAGTGTTGCAGTAACAGGAGCTACAGGTTTAATAGGCTCCATTTTAGTTAAATGTCTAGATGTATTAAATGTTAAATACAATCTGGATATGGCCATCTTTTGCATCGTTAGAAATACGGATAAGGCTAGGGACATGTTTGCCTCTTTCTCCTCTGTAAATATAGTGTCTATTAATGACTTTTTGTCTACAGATTCAATATGGATAGAAGGAAAATTGAATTATCTAATTCATGCTGCTGCTCCAACATCATCGACATTTTTTGCAAATAATCCTGTTGAGACTTTTGATGGAGTCGTTGAAATGACTAAAAATGTTCTTGCACTTTCACATAAAATGCATGTTGATAGCCTCGTTTACTTATCTTCTTTAGAGGTTTATGGTGAAATCTTAGATGATACTGATTTTGTTACCGAAGATAAGCAGGGATATATTAATCCTTTGAGTGCAAGAAGTAGTTATTCTATGGGTAAAAGAGCTGCAGAATGTCTGTGTTATTCTTATTTCTCAGAGTATCAACTTCCTATAAAAATTGCAAGATTGGGGCAAACTTTTGGTGCCGGAGTGTCGCCAGAAGATAAAAGAGTCTTTGCTTATATTGCGAGATCAGCTATTGCAGAAAAAGATGTTCGTCTTAATACACCAGGTATGGTAAAGCACAACTATTGTTATACAATAGATGCAATAGATGCCATATTGAGAATTTTACTTTTAGGTGAGAATGGAGAAGCCTATAATGTGGCGAATGAAGACACTTATATTTCTGTAAGAGATATGGCAGAAATGGTGTTGGATGCTTTCTCGCCAAGCAATAAGGTTTTGGTGGAGACGGGAGATAGTAGTATTTATCCTCCAACAACGAAAGTTAAGATGAAAACAGATAAGCTGGAATCTTTGGGATGGACACCAAGATATGATTTGAAACATATGTTTGAACGTTTAATCGAAAGTCTAAAATTATAATGAAAAGAATACTAGTCATAATAACAACAGCTTTTACTGCTACTGGAGGTTTGGCATCTGTAATGTTAAACTATTATAGAAGTCTTGATAAGAAAGGGCTTCAAATAGATTTTGCATCAACTAATACCATTACTCCAGACTTGAATGACGAAATTCAAAAAAATGGTAGCAAATATTATCAGCTTCCCAAAAGAAAAAATATCATTAGATATTGGAAGGCAGTTAAGTGTTTGTCGAGAAATTATGATGTTGTTCATTTACATGCCAATAGTTCGACTGCCGTAATAGAACTCTCTGCAGCAAAAAATGCAGGGGTTCCTAAACGCATTCACCACAATCATACGAGCAAAACTCAGCATCCGTTTATTAATGCTGTTTTACATCCTTTCTTTATGCACTCGTTTACCGATGCAATCGCTTGTTCTCAATTGGCTGGAGATTGGTTATTTGGAAAGAATAACTATAAGATTTTGAGAAATGCAATAAATATTGCTAAGTTTGAATATAATAATGATGCGCGTGTACTTATAAGAAATGAGTTTGGCATAAAAGAAGAGGATTTTGTTGTTGGGCATATTGGCAAATTCATGGATGCAAAGAATCATGAGTTTTTGATAAAGGTATTTGCAGAATACCATTTGAAGCATTCTAATTCTAAATTGCTTCTTGTTGGTGATGGCGAATGGCGTTCGAAAGTAGAAACTTGGGTCGCTGATAGTGGCTGTGCTGATTCTATAATTCTAGCAGGTTTACGTTCTGATATTCCAGTTATTGTTCAAGCCATGGATATTTTTGTTTTTCCATCGATATATGAGGGCATGCCATTAACAGTGCTTGAGGCTCAGGCTTCTGGTCTTCCATGTTTGATATCATCTAATGTGACGAATGATGTTAATATTGGTCAAGATGTAAAGATGAAGGATTTGACTGATGGGGTTAAGGATTGGGCAGACTCAATAGATTCTTTCGATTATGCAATAAGTCGTGAGGTAAGATGCCATAATAATTATGAGTTAATTACCAAAGCTGGTTATAACATAGAGAATGAAGCAAATGAATTGCTGAAGATATATAATGGATAAAGCTATGGGAAATAATTATTTATCTCGTTTCGGTCGTTTTGTTATTCTTCGTTTATTAATGTGCCGTTGGCTTCCTTCAAAAAGTGTGCGACCGGCACTTTTGCGAATGATAGGTATCAAGATAGGTAAGAATGCACATGTTGGTGCCAATGTAACATTTGATACATTGAACTATCGCCGTTTTCATATAGGTGATAATGTTACAATTACGATGAATACAGTTTTATTAATTCATTATTTTACTACGAATTCTGATGGCTCGAAGAATTGGAAAGGTGGTGATTTGGTAATAGGCAATAATGTTTTTATCGGAGCAAATACTGTAATTGCCAAACCTGTAACCATAGGTGATAATGTTGTGATAGCTGCAGGAAGTGTTGTAACCCGTGATGTACCAAGTAATTGCCTATATGGGGGTGCCTGGAAAGGTTTTGAAAAAATTTGTTGTAGATTGAAAATACTATAATGAGCTAGAACAAGGACAATGCTATATTTTTTTAAACTCTTCTTAAAATGATTCAAAATGTTATAAAATGATTAGGAGTCATAAAAATAGTATCATGAAATCTATATTAGTCAATAAAATATTATCAACGGAAAAGTCTTCCGTTCATCAGATATTTGAAACAAAGGGTAAGGTTTATACTTACCTCAATCCAGTATCTTATTTGACTGCCCTCGACAATAAGGAACTGTTTGGTAAGATGGATGGTATTTTTGCCGATGGTGGCTTGCTGGTGAAAGCTATTAAGTTGGTTTATGGCAAGCAGGTGACTCGAAGAAGTTTTGACATGACTTCGATGGCACCAGAGTTGTTCTCTTATGCAGAGGAGCATGGAAAGACCATCTATATTGTGGCTTCTAAGCAAGAGCAGGTGGAGAAGGCCATGGAGATATTCCGTGAGCGGTATCCAAAGGTGAAGTTTGCTGGGTATCGTAATGGTTACTTTGCTTCAGAACAAGAAATGGATGAAGAGGCAAAGCATATCGTTAAACTGAATTCAGATTTCTTGATAGTTGGCATGGGAGCCTTGATGCAGGAGAAGTTCCTGCTAAAGGTGAAAAATGCCGGTTATCAGGGTGTCGGGTTTACCTGTGGCGGATTTATCCATCAGACTTCCAAGAATGAGATAGATTATTATCCGGCATGGGTGGACAAGACGAATCTTCGATTTGTTTATCGAATGTGGAAGGAACCGCATACCCGGAAGCGTTATGTGATGGCAGGCTTGCTGTTTCCTGCAAGATTCATCGCAGAAAAAATCTTCGGATAGTCTTGTATAGCCAGTGAATGGGGGTGAAGACTACCGATATGGGAAGTAATATAATGAATAGGAGCGTCGGTGCAATATGACCGATGGCTCTTTGAAATTTCTCTTTCATGCGTGCAAAAGTACAACTTTATGTTGAAACAACAAAAGATTTTCTTTGATTTCTTGAGATTCTGCATTGGTTCTGCCAAGGAAATACCTGGTTCTTTGAAGGAGGTGGATTGGAAGGAGCTATATGCTATCGCCCAGAAGCAGGCCTTGCTTGGTGTGCTGTTTTATGGTATCCGGCGATTGCCAAAGGAGTTGGCACCAGAGCAGAAGCTACTGATGCAATGGATGGTGATGGCGGAACAGATTCGAAAACAGAATATCAGACTGTTTCAGGATTCTGTGAAGGTTTGCCAGAACTTCGAGAACGAGGGCTTTGCTAACTGTATCTTGAAGGGGCAGGGGAATGCGTTGCTTTATCCTGACCCTTATATGCGTACTCCTGGGGATATCGATATCTATCTTTCGGGTGGTCGCAAGAAAATCATGAAGTATGTGGATCAAGTATGTCCGAATCAGGTGATGAGGTATCATCATGTGGATTTTCCTGTGATGAAGACGGCGATAGAGGTGCATTTCACTCCTTCGTATATGTTCTGTCCGATTCATAATCGGAGAATACAGAAGTGGTTTGAAAAAGTGATGGGCGAACAGTGTAATCATCGGGTTTCATTGCCTGATGGTTATGGGGAGATTCATGTGCCTCAGGTTTCATTCAACGTTATCTATATCCTTTCTCATCTGTATCGGCATATCTTTACGGAGGGTATCGGATTGAGGCAGCTTCTGGATTACTATTATGTATTGATTAGTGATGATTTATTATTGATTAGGGATAGAGTACAGAAGGAATTGAAGCATCTGGGCTTATGGAAGTTTGCCCAGGCTGTGATGTTCGTGATGAAAGAGGTATTCGGGTTATCACAAGATAGGATGATTGCGCCGATGGATGAAAAGGAAGGTAGGTTCTTGCTTGATGAAATCATGAGAGGAGGAAATTTCGGACAGTATGATGATAGAATGGGGGATAAGGTCGATGAAAGTAAGATTCATCGTTACTTCAGAATGAATCTCAGGAATCTACGATTCGTGAAGCATTATCCTGCTGAGGCTTTGAGTGAACCATTGTTCAGAACGTGGTTTGCAGTGTGGAAGAAGATTCATGGAATAGAATAGTAGTTATATGGATGAATGGGGTTCCCTCTCCCCTATTTAATTAAATTACTTTTCGGGGATGGAGCCTTGTAGCCCTTTTATAACTTCTATCACCCTGAGGCTGATGGGGGTATCTTTTCGAAAACCTACCCGTCCTTCCTTACCCTTAAGGAAGGCTCCACCTTTCTCACCAAGCCTCTCTTCCTCAGGGACGAGAGGATGTAACCGCCCTCAGAGCTGACTTTTCTACCTCTCCGTCTCTCCTGCAAGGAGAGCTCCACATCCTAACCAAGCCACAATAGGCTTTACGACCCTTTCGGTTCCCCTCACAGGGGACAGAAACCCTTCTCGAAAAGGGAAGGATGTAACCGCCCTCCGGTGCTCGGAACCGCTACGCTCTAAGGTTGGCGGACCAATCAAAGGTCTCGCCAGATTTTGCGGGCTGGGACCGCATGGGGAATAGCAGTTTACAGTTAATAGTTTATAATTTACAGTTAATAGCTTATAGTTTACGGCTGATTTCGTGGTTATCTGCTGATAACTTGCAGATTTCTTGTGGTTTTCTTGGTGGTTTCAAGAAAAAAGAGTAATTTTGGCGGCAGAATTAAACGTTTAAAATAAAAGATTATGGCAACATTAACTATACAAGTGGAGGACAGAAGTGTTATGGCAGGACTTAAGAAGGTACTTGAGTCAATGAAAGGTGTCGTAATAGTTCCTAATCACCAGAAAAAAACTGGGATAGAGGAAGCTATGGATGATATTCGCCATGGTAGAGTGACAGAATATAAGAGTGCTGATGACATGTTTGAAAAGTTAGGAATATGAAATACAGACTCATACTGACAAAACGCTTTGAAAAAGATGTGAAGCGTTGCGTAAAACGTGGTCTCCCTATGGAAAAATTCAAGAAGGTAATTCGACTGCTTGAAGAAACAGGCAAATTACCTTCTGAATATAGACCGCATAAATTGTCAGGACAATATGCTGGAAAATGGGAATGCCATATTTTGCCTGACTGGTTGTTGATTTGGGAACAGCATGATGATGAACTTGTATTAATTATGACTAATACTGGTTCTCATAATGATGTCTTCTAAATGTGGAAGTTTACTTCTTTCAGCCACTTCTTGACATCAAAGCATGGACAGGATTTTCTGACCCATGGGAGGTCACGATGGCCGATGACTTCGGCATCGGGATAGTCGAGACAGTGGATTATGACTGGCTCATTGAGTTTAAGAAATCATATCGTTCAAATAAGCTTCAACTAAATGAAAACAAGATCTGTTCTCGGGTGTCAACATCGCCATCCCTTATGTCCTAGTGGGTATCTTCGTGCTTTCTGTGGCGCTGGTTCTGTCAAGGATTAAGTTGCCGGACCCAAGGAGAGCGCATCATGTTTCCGACTATCTTCTCGCTGGCATTGAGGGATGCGGGTACAAAGACCAAGCTTGCTTCTTCGTTGCTTATCATGACGATAGTGGGTGGTGCGGTTGCTCCTGTAATCATGGGGTATATTGCGGATACTACGGGCAGTATGGCGATTGCCTTTCTCATACCGTTGGTATGTTATGGGGTGATTGGAGGGTATGCACTTTTGAAGCCCTCTTCCTCCCTTTAGCAAAAGGAGTTTTTCGAAAACCTACCTTCAATAGTCTTTACGACCCCTTCGGTTCCCCTTGTAGGGGACAGAAACCCTCAGGGACGAGAGGATGTAACCGCCCTCCGGTGCTCGGAACCGCTACGCTATAAGGTTGGCGGACCATCAAAGGTCTCGCCAAGTTGTGCGGGCTGGGACCGCCTGGGTGTGGTGCAAAAGGAATTGAAGGAGTTGGGATTGTGGAAGTTTGCCGGGGCAATCATGTATATCATGCAAGAGGTATTTGGTATGCCTGTCTCTCAGCTTATTGTTCCTCCGAATGAGAAGTATGGGAAGTTTGTGCTGAACGAGGTGCTGGAAGCCGGAAACTTCGGAAGGCATGATGAAAGGAATAGGTTTGGGAGATCAAAACTGGGGCATAATCTCCAAAGGGTATATAGGGATATGAGGCTCGTGAGGTATTATCCAAATGATGATTGGGTTGATTTCTTGGAGAATGTACTGCCTTTTGATGAGCAAATAATAGGAGCTTTGTGCTCAAGGGGAAATCAAAGAGATTATTTTATGCAAATTATAAAACGTAATTCCTTGGAAGGCGTTGAATTGGAAAATAAAAATTCTAATAAGTTATATCAGAATATTTTGAATGGTTATTCAGAGCAGATAAAGAGATATTGGATGCAGATGTAATTTGTTAGCATAGCCCAATCAATGGGCTATGCTGATGAGTTTACTACCTAGAGCTGTTTCTATACGAGCAATGGTTTGTGTAGTGAAATTATGTCTGCCTGTTAGCCATTTCGAGATTTCAGAGTCTCGCTTGTTGAGTAATCGGGCGAAATCTTTTTGGGTTAGTCCTTTGGCTTTCAGAATCTCACTAATACGCTCGGCAATACCGAAAGACAAATCGAACTCAGCCTTTTGCTCGGCTGGTATCGCAGCGAGGCAATCACGGAATAATTTATTCTGTATCATACGCTTAAATTTCAAAGGTTGCACTTTCAATATCAGTAATCATATTCTTTTCAATGGTAATGGTGCCATTCTTTTGGGCTTTAATCAAAACCTCATCAAAGGTTTGTAAATCCATGACATAACCACTGAGTTTCTTATCTTCTTGGTATGTTCGCGAGAGTTTTACACCACCATTTCCTAAGATAAGTATCTGGTCAGATATTCTTAGGCAGTATAGGCGGAGTTTGCGCGAATCAATTGACAATGCACTAACGTGGTCGTTCATTCTCCCTTCAATACGGAAGAATCTTTCTAATGCCCCCTTATCGATAATTTTGGATAAAGCCAATAATATGGCATTGAAGTCTTTATTGTATGTTGCATTGTCCTTAAACTCCATCAGGAATTTTTCAAATTCGCTTTCGGAGTTTCCATCGAAGCAGATAGAAAACATGCCTACGTTGTCATTCTGCTCTATTGTTTTTAATGTTACTTGTGTCATAACTGTAATACTTTAATATGTAATGCAAAAATAATACTTTTATTGATAGCTTGTTCACTTTTAAGTGAATAATTAAGAATAATTATCATAAATATACATTATGGAGCAAAACAATACACCAC
>OWJS01000287.1_pt1 | contig 19090 bp, 19 predicted proteins | sample 1732961 | NCBI WGS metagenome assembly OWJS01 (sample SAMN05065774, study PRJEB22554) | human gut metagenome | biome: ENVO:2100002; feature: ENVO:00000062; material: ENVO:00002003 | host: Homo sapiens | place: USA
ATATAGGGTATAACGAAATAGAATTATGAAAGAAAAATTGATTAAAACAGTATTAGACAATATGAATGGTATGTTGTCTGAAGAACAAGTTGAACTATTGCATTATGCAATGGAAGAGGCTTTGGCGGAATTTGACGTCTGCCAAAAGATGTCTGATGGTGAAATTCGTGAGAAGGAAAATGCAGAGTTGCTTGATGTCTTTATTTCTGCGAAGAAAATTGAGGGATGCTCTGATAAAACGCTTCATTATTATAAATCATCAATAGAGAAGTTGATGGTGGCTGTAAATAAGAGAGTACAGGAGATAGTCACTAATGATATTCGATGCTATCTTGCTGAACAACAAGAAAATCACCAACTTAGTAAGGTGACTATAGATAACTTGCGCCGCATCTTTTCGAGCTTTTTCTCTTGGTTGGAGGATGAAGACTATATTGTGAAAAGTCCTGTGCGAAGAATACACAAGGTGCGCACTGATACTTTGGTTAAGGAAATTATTTCTGATGAGAATATGGAGGTGCTGCGTGATAGTTGCCAAAAATTACGTGACATCGCTATGATTGACTTGCTAGCAAGTACAGGCATGCGTGTGGGGGAGTTGGTAAAGATGAATCGTGAGGATATTGATTTTCATGAGCGTCAATGCGTTGTGTTTGGTAAAGGTAACAAAGAGCGAGAAGTCTATTTCAATGCTCGAACTAAGATTCATCTAAAGAAATACTTGGATGAGCGAACTGATGATAATCCTGCTTTGTTTGTAAGTCTTGCAAAACCATATACTCGACTTACTATTAGTGGTGTAGAGGTTCGCTTGCGCAATTTGGGAAAGCGAGCTTCCCTCAGCAAGGTACATCCTCATAAATTTAGAAGGACATTGGCTACTATGGCCATAGATAAGGGTATGCCAATAGAGCAAGTACAAAAGCTTCTTGGTCATGTGAAAATTGATACAACCTTGCATTATGCTATGGTGAATCAGACAAATGTGAAGATGGCACATCGAAAATATCTTAATTAAGGTTTAGAAAAATGAGATTCTGCTTGATTTTGATTATCTTTGTAATCTAAATTGTTGCAGAATATGAAATTGAGAAAATATAAATTAGGAGATTTAGTGGAAGTGACACGAGGAGCAAGCTTGTCGGGTCAATTCTATGCAGAAGAGGGTGAGTTGATTCGTTTAACCCTTGGAAACTTTAATATGAATGGAGGTGGTTTTAAGGAGAATACCTCCAAAACGGACTTGTATTTTACGGGACCAGTCAAAGAAGAATTTATCCTGAAAAAGGGAGATATAGTAACACCATTAACTGAGCAATCTTTAGGATTGTTGGGTACTACAGCACGAATCCCTGAGAGTGGAAAGTACATTCAGAGTCAAGACGTGGCACTTGTAAGATGCAAGGAGGGGCTTCTTGACCCTAATTTTTGCTATTATTTGATTTCCTCTTCTGTTGTTCGTCAACAATTGAGTGCTGGTGCTCAACAGACAAAAATACGCCATACTTCTCCAGACAAAATCAAAGACTGCACTGTTTGGGCGCCAGAAATTGATGAGCAGAAGAAAATAGGGCGCATTTTATCTGATATTGACGATAAAATCGCTCTTAATCGTCAGATAAATGATAATTTACCGATGCTTGACCGTTCATTAAAAGGGGCAGGAGTTCATCGCGCTGCTTAGTAAGTTTTAATATCTCTTGTTGGTTAGAATATATTAAATCTTGTAATTCATTAACTATATGACAAAACTGATTGATATGTTTTTCCGACATAGGAAAGTACAAATGTTTTAATGCCTCATGTGTTATCAGAGGTTGGGATGACCCTCCTTTATTTTTTGACAAGTTGTATAATTTCAATGAATAAAATAAGAAAGGTTGCCAATCATCATTTTTAGAACATATAGATATCGCATTGTCGCTCACCCAACAAGGAACTTTACTATAATGTATGCTTCCACAATTTGCACCAACACGACCAATTATTATGCAAGCTGGATAATTGCTTATCTCTACCATTTTAACTATACCATTACCACCATATGCAGGAACCAATCCTTCATTTTGTGGCATTGTTTGCCCATTACCTATGGTAAACAAATCAGTATAGTTTGATGCCATCCACTCTTTCGGTATCTCACGCTTCAGTTTCTCATTCCACACCATAGCACCGCCACTCGATTTATACGGTTTGCCCTCCTCATTCGGGAAGTCAAACTGCACAAACCAATAGTCGTAGAGCTGCTTTGCCATCGCCTCTAAATTATCATTTATCAGATGATTAGTTTCAATTTTTTTATCAATCAGTTGCAGGGCATGAGAAATTTTTCTCTGCTCTGTAATTGAAGGAAGGCTTATTTGTATGTTGCATATGTCAAATATGTTTATACTAGACTGGTTGATGGCATCTTTACGAATGCTATCAATTGCTTTTTTGAAATGTGATGTTTTGAATAAATAAGATGCAAAAACAGGATCTAAAAATTGTTCATTCGTCTTAATCCTCAAGACATTCATTCCATGAATAATTTGTTCATTTCCTTTCTTTCTATAAAGCACGGTTCTTCCAAGAAAGGCACGGCTATTGATGTGTGACATAATCAAGTCCTTGTCTTCTAAGATATATCGTTTGTAAGGTGTTGTGTTGAAAATGTCAGCATGACCTAACTTGTCACGATTAAATTTGCCATGAGATAATGTTTCTATGCGAGTTATAGGGAAACCTTTGGCTTCTTTTCTTTGTTTGATGATAGCGCCATTTTCTATTAAAGAAAAGCAGGTGCCAAGTTTGTATGTTTTATATTCCATTATATTCTTGTTATACGTTATCAATATTTCTTTCTAACTCTTCTATTCGTGGCAGTGCAGAAGCAACATCGGCAAACAGTTTCTCTGTCTCATATTGGGCAATGCCCATTGGTTGGGTAATTCCACGAAGTGAGAATTCTGCTTTCTTGTCACTTTTGCTACGGCAGAGGAGAAGACCGATAGTTGGCTTGTCTTCTGGCGACTTGACAGAATCATCTACAGCTGAGATGTAGAAGTTGAGCTTGCTGACAAATTCTGGCTTAAACTCTACGGCTTTCAATTCTACAACTACGTAGCAATGGAGCTTTAGATGGTACATCAACAAGTCTATGTAGTAATCATCACCATCAACGGTAATGTGATATTGCCTACCTATATATGCAAAGCCACGCCCCATTTCAAGTAGAAAGTCTGTTATTTTACTAGTCAAGGACTTCTCTATGTCGAGCTCATTCTGTAGGGCTACCGTCCCCAAGAAGCTGAAATTATATGGATCCTTGAAAATGTACTTTGCTAAATCAGATTGTGGAGGAGGTAATGTCTGCTCAAAGTTGTTGATAGCATGTCCTTTTGCGTGGATATAACCATTTTCAATCTGCATGAGCATGACATCACGGCTCCAGCCATTTTGTGCCGTTTCCGTAATGTAATAGGCACGCTCCGTATCGTCTTTCACTTTTGAAAGAAGCGAAATATGGTGATACCAGGTAATTTGTGCAAGTGGCACTTGCACAAATTCTTTGTTGGCTTTTTCTAATTTGGCAAGTGCCACTTGCCAAATTGTTGATTCCTTAAATTTTGCAAGTGGCACTTGTAAAAAAGGAAAGTCTGGGTATTCTGAGGCAAATCTTTTCATATTTCGTAGATTGCGCTCTGAGTATCCTCTGTCACCAGGGTAGCATAAGCTTAAATCTTTTGATAATTGGGAAATGATCTGCTTTCCCCAACCCAGTTTCTCCTGTTTGTCAAGAATTTGCTTGCCAATACTCCAGTACAGCGACAACATACCTTGATTTACATTGATTGCTGTTTGCAGTTTTGCTGTGTCAATCAATGCCTCAATGTCTTTGCGCCATAGGTCATAGCCATTAGGCAACAATCCGTTGTTCTGTTTTGTTGTCTCATTCATAATGTTATTCTTTTCCAATTTGACTATTGAAGCTAAGGTTACCCAATTGCTCCAGAATCTCTTTCTCTAAACGATGGCTTTCCTCAAATTGTTGTACAAGAGTACTCTTATAATTGCTCATTCGCTTATTAAACTCCTCCTCTGTAATGTCAACATAATCAATCTTGATATCGAAATATTGACCTGCAGAGAGGCTGTAACCTTTTTCCTTTATTTCATCATAAGTTACTGAAACAGAAAAATCATCTACTGTTTCCTTGTTTTGGAATGTATTGACAATCTTGTCTATCTCAAAGTCACGTAAGCGTCTTTTCTGATTGTTTCCCTCTTTGTATTCTTCACCAAGTTTGCTGGCATCAATTAAGATAACCTTGTCTGAACTTGCAGACTTATCAAAGAAGATGACAGATACATTAGTACCTGTTGTCGCAAAGACATTGCTTGGCATGGAAACAACGCCATAAACCCATTTCTCGTCAACGATACGCTGTAAGATTCGTTTTTCTACACCACTCTTGGAAGTGATGAATCCTGTTGGAATAACAACAGCAGCTTTTCCTGTAGTTTTTAGAGAGTTGAGTACATGCTGGATAAAGCAGGTGTATATAGCCATCTTGGGTTTCATCGGATCTACTTTCTTCACAGAATTTGGCACACCTGCCCAAAAACGAATGGTGTCGGATGCTAATGTGTCTCGATACTCAGGAAAGTCAAGCTTGAAAGGAGGATTGCTGACGATGAAGTCAAACTTCTTTAACGTACCATTGTTCTCTTTGTGAGATGGCTCTGTGAGCGTGTTTCCTTGTACAACATTTGGTAAAGATGCCGCAAAGTTATTGAGGATGAGGTTGAGGCGAAGCATCTCTGAGGACTTTTCTGAGATGTCTTGTGAGAAAATAGAACATCTATCTTCACCGATTTGATGGGCAAGTGCCATAAGTAAAGTTCCTGTACCCGCTGATGGATCGTAACAAGTAATGCCACGCAAGTCAGAATTATCGCCAACTAATAGACGAGCCATGACTTGTGCTATGGCACGAGGTGTGTAATATTCGGCATACTTTCCACCACCTGCATTGTTGAATCCTTTTAGCAAGTGCTCAAAAATGCGAGAGAAGAAATCATACTTTTCATCGAATACATCCTCAAAATTGAAGGATGCCACGTTACGCATCAATGACTTGGCAAACTCGTCACGTTTCTGCGTGTCAGTTACAAAAGTTGTCAGTGGAAAGAATATATTAACTTTGCTCTTTCCGGAAGTTGTTACAGAGAATGTATCTGCATTAAGAGAGGCTATATCTACTAATGTCGCATCAAGTATAGTCGAGAAATCTCCTTTTGTTGCAGAGTTATACAAGTGTGAGAGAGTGTGCTCCGGTTTCAAAAGAGGTACGGAAGCTGGCAAGTAGCTGAAAAGATCTTCAACTTCTTCTTCTGTGAATTTGTCATATTCTGCATCCCATTTCTCTGCCTTGGACAAACGTTCTCCATATATTTGATCACGTTTAGCTTCGTAACCAAATTTGTCATTGAAGAACTTATAAAGAAACATCTCTGTAACAATTTTATATTCACTACCTGTTCCAGCCAAACCGAAAGCACCAGTTGTACTTTTCAGTGAGTCGATGAGGGCTATGGTTGCCTCTGATATATTGATATTGCTCATACTCGTTAATATGCGTAATTATGTTGTTGCAAATATTCTGATGTAATCAGATTGTTAATATATTTTCTGTCCTTGATGTCTGCTCGAATATTCATACTAAGCAATTCTTTGCCAATGATAGCCAAAACATCTTTTTGGAAAGCTGGTTCATTGTCAAGAATGTTGATGTCAAGATATAGCATTTTGTCTATACCATCTTTCATCTTGGAGAGATTCTCTGCTATTTCGTATTCTTGGGCAGAAATGATTGGACGTTCACGTTTCTTGTTCTGCTCTTCTATACGTTTGTGGATACGTACAAATCGTTCGTCACCTTTGTATTTTCTTTTTAGCATATTATTGCGGCGGTTGATTTCACGTATTTTCTTCATCACTTCGTCCATATATTGAATACTGGCTTTAGCCTCTTCTGTGCTTTGTGGCACAAAACCTTTCTTGCGAAAATACTCTCGAAACTCGTCTGCGAGAATAACGTATTTATCTTCTTTTGTATCGAAGTTTGCTTCAAACTCTGCTTGTACACGTTCGCATCGTTCACGAATGTCGTTCACAATAATACGCAATTCCTCAGAGACACCTTTCTTAAATTCAAATTCCAATTCAGACAATGCAACGTTGATAATGCCTGCTACATCAGACTTGTGTTCAGTGTTTTCTAACAAGTTAATGCGTTCGATGCGATGACTCACCTCTGTTATGAGAGTATAAATGGTTCCCATTGGCAATGATTCCAACTTCTTCTTGGTCTCTTCATCGCCAAATGAGCGCACTTGGTTGACTATAGCTTTGGCTTCAGATAGTGTGTTGCGCAATTCATACAAGCTATCCTTGTTGTCAATTTCGTCTATCTCCTTGCGGAACTCTTCCATATTGTCGGTTGTAAAGTTGAAGAGGATATTCTTTACTTGCTTGATTTTTGATTCCACTTCATCCTTGCTTACCAATATCTCATTACCAATGTTTCCGGTACGAGTATTCCCTGAGTCATCAGTTGTACGATTCAATTCTCTCAGATAGCGATCGTTTGTTGCATCGAAATTCTCTTTGATGTTGACGAAGTCAACAACATATCCATATTTGAAGTCTCTATATGGTCGATTGACACGTGTCAGTGCTTGCAACAAGTCATGACCGTCTAATGAACGACCAAGATAGAGCTTTTTTAATCTTGGTGCATCGAATCCTGTAAGCAACATCTTGTTAACAATGAGGACATCTACTTCTTGTAGTTTTTTGAATCCCTCAATATATTCTTTACGTTCTTCCTTGTCGCCTTCATCATGTAAAATCAAGGATGCGGAAAGAGGCTTGTAGTCGTTGCGGAATTGCATAGGGTCTGCAGCTATGCCAAGCATCTCTTCATTTTGCTTGTTGATTTTTAATGCGAATCCAAATCGTTCTTGCCAAAGACGATATAGCTCTCTGGCTTGTGGATTGGTCTTGCAGACAATCATCGCACCAACGGAGTAGTCGTTTTGCTCTTTGCGGAATCTACGGAAGTCGGAAATGATATAGTCGAGTAGCGCATTCAGATAACTATCATCCTCAATTATCTTATTTCTGTCAATATCGGATTTTTTGACCTGAATATCTCCTGCTAATTTGTCGAGAATATTTTCAATTTTCTCCTTGTAGATAGTTTCCACAGGTTCACGCATCAGCTTGCATGTGTAACCATCTGCAATAGACTTGTCATAATAATAGGTATGTATGTAATCACCAAAGACTCTCCAAGACTCTCGCTCTTCTTTTAATAAAGGTGTTCCCGTTAGAGCAATCTTAACAGCATTCTTGTCGGCTTCTAAGAGATTAGCCAAGAAGCTACCTTGTGGATTATAGCCACGATGAGCCTCGTCAATGAAGAAAATACGCTGTAGCTGGGTGCTGTAGCTATCATCGACATTGACTTTTGCCTTATCCTCTTTGAATTTTTGGATGTTGACAACCATTATCTCTAATTTTCCCTCGTTGTTGTGGGTTATGGAACGACTGGATATGTCTTTCATCAACTCATCACGGCTCTTTGCGTTATGAACGACAAGACCACGAGCCGCAAATTCGTCTGTGGCTTGTTCCATCAAATCAATTCTGTCAACTATAAAGTAGAATTTTGCTACCACATTACGTTTTGCGAAATAGTCGGTGAGACTTTTAACGCTGTAATATGCAAGTGCAGTTTTTCCACTTCCTTGTGTATGCCATATAATGCCGCTTTTCACCCCATTAGTTAGAGTTCTGCGTATCGCGAATGAAGCAAACAATTGCTGGTAGCGCATGACATGCTTTTGAAGTTCTGTTCCTTGTGTATTGTTATCAAGTTCTATTTTGCGCTCAACATATGCAAATCCATAGCGAAGTAAGAATAGAAAGCGTTCCTTGCTTAACATAGAAGTTAATATGCGATTGGTAGGGGTATCAACAGCTTTGTTGGTTTGATACTCTTGTAGGTTCTTGATTACAATACAGTTGCGATGCTTTAGCACTTTGTATTCTGTGTCGTCATCAAGAGCTTTATATGGATAATTGCTTACATATTGCTTGTCTTCTTCACGAAAGACATTGAAGAACGCTTTAGTCTTTGCTGTACAGCAATAGAATGCACCTTGGATAGGCACTCTACTTTCATTATCGTATTCTTGATTGTTGGAAAATATCATCAATTGGGTAAGATTGAAAAAACGGCGAAAGCATGATTTGCTCATCCTTTTGTTTATTCGTTCTCTTTCTGCCAATATTCCTTCATGGTTGTTTGGCTTTTTAACCTCTATAAAAGCAAGTGGAAGTCCGTTTACGAAGCAAGTGATGTCTGGGCGAAATTCATCCTCTGTGTCTTCATTCTCACATGTGAATTCTGTAGTAACATGCCAATCATTATTGTCGGGATTCTCAAAATCAATTAGTTTGATGCCACTATTGGCGGATAACAATTGATAGAATTCTCGTCCTAAATCATCATTATTTGCTATATTGACAATCTTTGAAAATAGCAATGACACATCAGAACTGGACATGTTAGGGTTGAGACGTTTTACTGCATTGAGAAAAACGTCTATCAAAATATTAGTCTTTGTGTCATAAGCACAGATGTTGTCCAAGTATGCATATCCCAATTTGCATAGATGAAGGGCTGCAGGAACTTGTACTCGTGTATTTTCATTAAAGTTAGAATTGCCCATATTCTTCTAATTTAATCGAAATTAATAATTTCACTGACACTCACGTTTAGTAATTCTGAAATCTTTTTCAGAGTCAGCAAGTCTGGTTGCGTGGTGTTTGTGCACCACTTAGAGACTGTGGTTTGGTTTACTCCCAATTGTTCTGCCAACCATTTGTTGGTCCTTTTGTTTTTAACTAAGACCAATTTCAATTGATTTAAATCTTCCATCTCATCAATTTATTGATTTAAATGCAAATGTAATGAATTATTTTGAGAAAGATGGTGCGTCAGATGATTCTTTAACATGATATAACTAATGAGGATGCTGACCAATTTCATTTCCCTCATTTTCAAATTGGTCAGCAACTTGCTGACTAATTTCATTATATTCAGAATCTGTCCTTTCAGTCATACCAATTGATTTCATCTTCATACGCATCAAACTCCAATTTCTCTTTCACGCCCACTCGCTGCAAGGCATTGAGAATCAAATCTTGTTCGGCAAGGGAGAGGGGGCTTATCCCTTTTCTTCGCTCGTAGTAAGGATTGCGCCCAAACTCGCTCTTCAGCATCGAGGAGAACGCCGCATACTGGTCGGGATACATGTGTTTCTGAAAATTAGTGAATCCCCTAGCATACCTCATGGGAGTACTGTTGCGATAGAATGGGCAGCGAGCGTTCTTCTTGCACATCTTAGGATTAATAATGTGCAGGAACGTTTGCTCTGAAAGCAATTTCTGATAGGCTATCTGATGCAAGCAGACATCAGCCTTCGGGCAATCGGCGTGAAGGCAAACCTCATAACGTGGGGGGACGGATGTGTAAAGTTTCTTAGGCATGGCTTTTCTGTTTTTTATGTTTAGATGAGCATCTGTTGATATACTTTCATCGGCGAAGTTACTACATTAATTTGAAACTCGCAAGCTTTTCCGCAATTATTTGCCAAACCGTAAAACCACCTGCGGATTTGTGCTACCAACTTCGGCACATGGCGACCATCTGGGCACCTCGGTATGAAAACTATATCATAACTTTGCATCGCCAATCAGAAAGGTTGGCCTCGATTTGTTAACCTTAAATCTATACTACTATGATGTTATTTAAATTGCAGAAAAACAACAACCCTGAGATGAAGGAAGCCTATGGCAACTACTATGCGTTGCCGGTCATCTTGCAAACCATGGGCATCGCAGAACTTGCCGTGATGATGGCTGAGCACAACACGGGTTTCTCGGCTGGTCAGGTGAAGGGTATGCTCACCGACATGGTGAAATGCATCAAACAACTTGTCTTGGATGGAAAAGCAGTCAAGATAGACGATCTCGCCATCTTCACACTCGGCATCGTCAACAAGGCGGGCGCTGCTACCAAGGCTGAGTTCTGTGTGCAGAAGAATATCGAGAGCGTGAAGCTTCGTGCCAGAGCCACTGGTGAGTTGACCCGTGCCAAACTCAACCTTGATGCTTCGTTGAAGGACATCGAGAAGATGGTCAGCACCAACAGTGAGAAGGATGGCGATGGCGGCACTCCACTGAAACCGGGTGCTGGCTCTACCGACCAAAAGGACAACACCCAGGAGGGTGGCGGATCCAGCTCAGGAACTGGCAGCAATCCAAGCGGCGGATCTGGCTCTGATACAGGCAGTACCCCTAGCGGCGGTTCCACCTCTGACTCCGGCACCGACGTTCCAAAGGAGTTTGACTAATGGCAATGAAGGGACAACGGCTTATGAATATCATTTTTCATCCTTAAAATCATTACCTTATGAAACTGTTTAAAGTTAATCAAGAGGCTGCCACTTCCCCTTCCAAGATTACTTGGGTGAGCATCCTCAATGCCATCGTGCAAGCCATCATTGCCGCACTCACCGCTCTGGGAGTCAGCTCTTGTTGTAATTAAAAATTAATAATTCCTATCTGATGATTACTGGTCATTTTCCTTTATCGATAGGCGAGGAGGTAGCACGCAGCGAGCGTGCCCTCCTTGCTCGCATGGAAGACGGCGAGTGGATGCAGTCGCCATTCTCCGTTCGCTTCCTCGTGCTCCATTGTTCTGCCACGAGGTGTAATCGAAGTTATACCGTGGAGCAGATGATGCGCGACCACAAGGCTCGTGGCTTCCGTACCATTGGCTATCACTTCTATATCCGCCGTGACGGAACGATGACGCAACATCGTCGTCTCCTGGAGGTGGGGGCGCATGCCCGACCTTACAATCGTTGCTCCATCGGCATCTGTTACGAGGGCGGTCTTGATGAGAATGGCAAATCTGCCAACACGCTCACCGCTGCGCAATACGAACGATTGGAGGCTCTCTTCGTGGAGTTGCACCAACTTTTCCCTGAGGCAGAGATCGTGGGGCATCGTGACTTGCCTGGCACTACGCCAAAGGATTGCCCTTGCCTGGATGCGGCAAAGTTGTTTGGCCATTGCCTATCCAAGGGGTAGGGGGATATGGTTATCGGATGGGCGGTGTTATGGCTCATCGAAATATTCTACGATGAGGCTCACCTGCTTGCGACTGTAGAAGTCGGCGTTCTTGCTGACGTGGCAGAGCGAGAGAGCCTCATCCAGTGCAGGGTTCTGCTTGATCCATCGGCGCAGTTTTCTCATGGCGAGATCTGCGTCCAGCATGGGGAAGTAGAGCCTTGCCAATTCCGATTTTGTATAAGTTCTCATTTCCATCGTTTTACGTTTTTAGTTGTTGAGGCTTCCCCTCTCACTAGATCGTGGGAAGTAGATAATTTGATGCGAAGATAGCGCAAACATGGGACATGAAAGTTCGCTGTCAAAAGGCCGAGTGCAGCCTATCTTATGCAAAAGTAATACAAATAATTATCTTGGCATCTGTAAACTCCTTCATTCTCCATGCACTCTTGAAGCCACTCGCCACAAAGTGCATGGGAACAAACAAGCCCACATGGAACTGGTCGACAAACTGCCTTGCGCCTCGTGTATATCCATTGCCAATGCGACCATCTACAGGGAACATCACTATGTCAAAGCTATCTTTACACATTTTGCAGATACTTTTGTAGATACAAAGGTAAGCTTTTTGATTGAGAATACATCATGCTATTCGTCATTTTTGTGATTTGTTACACTTTTGGCGAACGAAATTGAAAAGAGAATTATGCTTTTACAGAAAAATTAGTCTAAATGATTTGCGTATTTAACCATATATTTGTACCTTTGCATATAAAATGGCAACTGTGAATGACTACACAGAGATTTGGCAATTACAGGATGTCATAACCACTGCGGTTAATGCTTGTGGCTATGACATCTGGGACTTGCACGCCAATGACTCAGGCTTTCTTCTGGAACTCGCCGAGTACTTGGATGACGATGCCATCAATTTGCTATGCTGCCAGCTGCCATTGGTTGCAGACTATGAGGGACAAGGAGCTCATGGCTCCATGTTTTGCCTATACAGATAGTGCTTTTTATCCTCAAATTAATCCCTCCACTCTTACCTAATATGCAGCGTTATGATAAATAGGAGTTAAAAGGGCATCGGTAAACGCTTGCGTCCACATTGAGGGCAAGAATATCGGTTGCCCATCTTGTATTTCTGTAGATGGAATCTATACTCACTCATAAGGCTCTGCACTTGTTGCACCTTGCACTTTCTGCACTTTTGCACTTGTTTGGCACAAAATGCCTTAACTGAGCCTGTCTTTCCGCCAGCTTTTTGGCTTCTTCCTTGGCATAGTAATCATCCAAGGAGATTTCATAATTGCCAGTGGAAGTCTTTACATAAAGCTTCTTTTCCTTCTTATCATAAGCATAATAAATGGACGCCTCAAACACTCTGAATAAAATATTCTTACATTTAAGAGGACCGTAAATCACAATTTTTAGGTATTGCATATTCCTCATAGAAGCCGTACCTTTGCACCCTCAAAAGAAAATAAGGTAAAAAGACAAAAATTAATATGAGAGTGAACAAAAAAATAAGTCTGTGCATTCTTTCATCAATGGCCATCAGCACGAATCTGAATGCACAGGTAGGAAAAGACTCTGTCCTTCTTGAAGAAGTTCAGGTAGTGGGTAAATCAAATGCACGCAGAATGCAAGAGCAAGCTTACGCCATCTCTGTCTTGGACTTAAAGGAACAATACCAGACAGCGGCTCCATTAAACAAGCTTCTTAATAGTGTTACGAGCGTCAAGATTAGAGAAGACGGTGGACTGGGTTCCAACTATAGCTTCTCCCTGAATGGCTTCTCTGGCAACCAGGTGAAGTTCTTCATCGATGGCATCCCTATGGATAACTTTGGCTCTTCCTTCAACTTGGCCAATATCTCCGCAAACATGGCTGACAGGATCGAGGTGTATAAGGGTGTGTTACCTGTATATCTCGGCTCTGACGCACTGGGTGGAGCAGTGAACATCGTGTCACGCAAAAATGCCAACTACCTGGATGCCACCTACTCCATCGGTTCTTATAATACGCACCGCTTCTCTATCAATGGAGCTTACACATCACATGGAGGATTCACCATCAGAGCCAACGCCTTCGCCAACTACTCTGACAACAACTATAAGGTATGGGCACCTATCGTCAACCTTTCCACCAACAAACAAGAGGGCTATGAATGGGTGAAAAGATTCAATGATGGCTACCACTCATTCGGTTTGAAGGTGGAAAGCGGCATCGTGGGCAAATCCTGGGCAGACTACTTGCTCCTGGGCTTGATTGCATCCACCGACAAGAATAATGTACAAACAGGAGCCACAATGGATGCGGTGTATGGTGGTGTAAAGACCAAGAGTTTCTCCATCATCCCAAGCATTAAGTACAAGAAAGATGACTTGTTCTTGCCAGGACTGTCTTTGTCTCTTTATGGCACGTACAATATCGTGAACACCCAGAATGTAGATACGCTTGCCAGAAAGTATAACTGGAAGGGAGAATATGTTACCAGTACATCGGCTGGTGAAGGTTACCTCACCGATGCTACCATCAAGGAACGCCAGTGGCAAGCCAATGCCAATCTGAACTACGTCATAGATGACCACCAGTCGGTCACTCTGAACAATGTATTCACTGCCATGCGCAGAAAGAGCGATGACAAGATGTACCCAGACGATGAGATGAACAATGTACCACAGCAACTCACCAAAAACATCACAGGCTTGGGCTATCAGGTGAGATTCCAAAGATGGAATGCCAACATCTTCGGTAAGATGTACCGACTCTATAGCTCCACCTATAAGCTGATGGACCAGTTCACCGATAACCAACGATGGGAGAAGGTGTCTGACAGAAAGCATCGCTTTGGTTATGGAGCCGCTGCTACTTATTACATCTTGCCTTCTTTGCAAGCCAAGGTTTCCTTTGAGCGTGCCTTCCGTATGCCAGAGACCGTGGAGATGTTTGGTGACGGAATGGTTCAGAAAAGTAACCCAGACCTCAAACCAGAGAGTAGCAACAACTTCAATGCGGGCCTTCTCTTTGACCAAAACTTTGGTCCTCACAGAGTGCAGGCAGAGGTCAACTACATCTATAGAGACACCAAGGACTTCATCTTGAAGGGAGTGAGCTTGACCAGCAACCCTACCACCAGTTATGACAACATTGGCAAGGTGCATACGCATGGTATAGAGGCCTCTCTGGGATATTCTTACAAGAGAAATCTCCATATCAATGGAAATTTCACCTACCAGGACATCAAGGACAAGCTGGAGTTTGAGAAATCACAGAATACCTACGTGGGCGATGGCATCACTGAGAACATCACCTACGGACAGCGCTTGCCAAACATTCCATATCTCTTCATGAATGGGCACGCTGACTACAATTTCTTTGATTTCGGGTGGAAGGGCAACACCCTCTCCCTCAATTATGACATACAGTATATCCATAGCTACTATCTCTCCTTCACCGGACTGGGAGCCAAGGCAACCAAGAAGGTCATACCAGAACAGCTGAGTCACAATGTATCTCTGGGCTACAGCATGAAAGATGGCAGATACAGCATCATCTTGGAATGCACGGACATCACTAACGAGAAACAGTATGACAACTATCGCTTGCAAAAACCAGGCAGAACATTCAACATGAAGTTCAGATATTACATCAGCAAATAACATCCATTGAATTAAAAGAAATTTGATTAGACAATGAAAAAATTATATAGCAGCATCATGCTCATGGCCACCATAGCCATGACATCCCTCACTCTGTCATCATGCGACGATGACCTCAGTGGCGAGCAAGAGATTCCAAACGCCCCTTACGTACTTAGCTTGGGCGTAACCTCCAGTGGCAATACCTCCTATTACGTGGTTTCTACAGACAACTTGATGGAAGGAACCATCAATGCTGTAGGAAAAGGTATCGAGCAAAATGGCTATCACGATTATCAGCAAGGCGGCAATACCATCTTCTGCATCGGAGGACTGGGAGTAACCAACGCCACAGGAGTGGTAAGAGGCTCCGACGGTCTTCTGAAGGAACAAGGAGAATTCGTTTTCAACAACTCCATCAATGGATTTTGCCAAGTGGATGGGAACACGATGGTGGCCCTGGAACTGCCAAGCAATAAGGAAAGCGGTAACAAATTGACTTTTTATACGGTAGATGCCCATACGGCAGCCATCACTTCCAAAAACAGCAAGACTTCTGTTTCTCCAATAGATAATCTCGACTGGCCAAGCATCACGGGAATGGCACATAGTGGCGGCAACCTCTATGTTACTTATACACCGATGAACAGCAAAACATTCGAGACTGCTTATACTGACACTTGCTTTGTAGCGGTATATTCATATCCAGAGTTCAAGTTTGTCAAGCTGATGAAAGACACGCGAATGGGACCTGGTGGATCATGGAACGCCTTCAATGGATTTGTCAAGGATGAAGAAGACAACCTCTACGTGATGTCCAACTCTGCCATTTCCAACGGATACTCTCAAAGTACCAAGCATGCAGGCTTTCTGAGAATCAAGAAGGGATCCACCACCTTTGACGAGGACTACTTCTTCGATTTCGAACAGGCCACAGGTGGGCTAAAACCTGCCCATATCCAATATATCGGCAATGGACTCGTCTTTGCGGAAGTGAGTACCATCACCCCTCAGACCGCCAATGACAGATGGGGCGACAAAAGCCTAAAATGCTGCATCATCGACCTCAAAAACAAAACAGTAAAAGACGTGGAAGGAATCCCTGTGCACAATGGAAATGGTGGCAGAAGATTCGCTTGCCTCATTGAAAACGGCTACGCTTTCTTGCCGGTGTCAACAACTGATGGCATCTACATCTATAGAACCGATATTGCCACAGCCAAGGCCGAGAGAGGAGCTCGTGTCTCCACATCTTTCGTAGGAGGCTTTTTCAAACTACCATAAACATCAGAAAAGCAGAAAATAGGAAAAATATATCAAGAACAGATGAACATCAAAAGATTATGCTACCTACTCCACTTATGGATAGGTCTAGCCACTGGAATCATCGTCTTTGTTGTCAGCATAACAGGGGCCATCTATCTCTTCAAGGATGAGATCAGTTCAACCTATCAACCTTGGAAAAAGGTGGAGGCAAGGAATCAGCCTTTTCTCCAACCTTCCAAGCTGATAGAGATTGCCAACACACAAAGCCGCCAAGAGCGTCCTTCCGCCATCACTATAGGCGAAAAGGATGAAGCCGTATGGGTGGATTACTTCGGAGAGAAGGGACAGACAACCATTTATCTGAACCCTTATGACGGAAAGATAATCCATACTAGCCACTTAGGAACCGATGAGTTTGACTTTTACCGATTCATCATGAACGGACACCTGTATATGTGGTTTCCTCGAACCATCGGAAAACCTTTGGTTAGCTATGGAGTCTTGCTTTTCTTCCTGACTCTCCTCACAGGATTGGTCATCTGGATGCCAAAGCATATCACGTTACATCTTCTGAAGAAACGTCTCGCCTTTCATCGTCCATTCAAGTGGAGACGATTCGTATATGATCTTCATAGTGTATTGGGTATATACATGCTCCTACCGATAATAGTGGTAAGTATCACAGGCCTTATCTTCGGCTTAGATTGGTTCAGTCATGGTATCTACCAACTGGTATCTGGCGGAAAACAGATGGAAGCATACACCTTGCCTCCGTCCGATTCTCTCCATATCCAGAGTAAAACGGCAAGCATCGACCTACTGCAAGCCAAGATTCTAAAAGAGAGTCCTAACGCAGTACAATACTACTATGCACTCCCTGCCGATAGCCAGGAAAGCTATAGAGTGAGTGTGGTACATGAGAAAGGTTCCTATTATAAACAAGACAACCTCTTCTTTGACCAATATACTCTCAAAGAGCTAAAAGGAACAGGCCCATATGCTGGCAGATACAAGGATGGCACACCAGCAGATAAACTGATTCATGCCACTTTGGACCTACATGAAGGCATCATCTTGGGCTGGATAGGCAAAATCATCATGCTATTTGCTGCACTTACATCAGCTTCATTGCCTATTACAGGCTTCCTGCTGTGGAGAAGAAAGAAAAAACAAAAGAAACCAGTAGGATAAGAAGATGTACATCATGCAAATACACCCATAAATCAAACCAGTTCTGAAATTAGCGGAAAACTGCCAGATGATTATCGGCAGCACATAGGCGACATCCTCGCCGCTCAACTGCCTGCTGGCAGCATCACAGGAGCCCCCAAGGACAAGACTTGTGCCATTATCCACGAGGCAGAGACTTACGACAGAGGTTTCGACTGCCCATCTTACTGGCTTGCCAGCCAAGCACAAAGGCTTCATGGCAGCTCCTTTTATTGGGAGCTTGGATGCCCAACAAGCAGTTGCAAAGCAAGCAAGCTTATCTAAGCGGACTGAGCTTTCAAAGAAAGCCCATCAACTACAAGCTAAGGCTACCTGAAGGAAACTTGTTTGGGCAGGAAATCCAAAAGCCAAAGCCTTTCTTTAGAGAACATTGCCAAACATGCGGCAGCAGGATGTGCTGCAATGGTTGCAGTAATTGTGGAGCATGCGAAGGAAAAGCGTAAATTTCAACCATACATTATACATAAATAGGGAAGCAAAGACTGTTATAAGAGGGTATGTCACGAACTTATGACACACCCTCCTTAATTCCCTATATACCAAACTTCTCTTTATACTCACTCTGAACAAACTCATCCACCCACTTATAATAGGCATCAATCTCCTTAACAGGATAACTCTTACTGCTCCTAACCTTTTCTATCACCTGCTCACCACGAGCTACGATTTCAGATTCTATCGGCTCAATGACTTGCAAGATACCAGTTCCCTTCTTGTTGATAAGCTGTGCTATATCTATATAGTTACCTCTACTCTTGGTTCTAAGAGGGAACAATCTTTCTTTGAGCTTGAATCCATAATGACAAAGCAAGCTGCCACCATCATCCCCCTTAACAACAACCTTAGGAAGATTTCCAGAAGGAGTAATCAAAAGTGGGATAGCCACCGTAGCCAAAGGAGAACCTATAATGTTCCATCCCACAGTAAATAAAGGATCCTCCCCGTTCTTGACTCCCTGAATCAACTCAGCAGACGCAGTAAGGTAACGTGGTATGAAATCAATAAACGGAAAGAACTTCTGCTTCGATGCATCTTCTGGTTCCAAATCATATAGGTCAATGTCCGTCAACCCATGCTTCAAAATACGAGGAACACTGCGCAAGATACCTACAGCATCCAACTTACCTGTAAAGCTTGCCTGCGTCATATACTTGTTGATAGCCATGTATCTTTCCACACCAGCATCCAAACTTCTATCTCCTAAGAAACCATGATTGGTTCTAATCAGATAACCATAAGGAGCCACATTGGGGTCATTGGCATCAAACTTCTTACATTGTTTCACGCCCACCTCATAATAAGCACAACCCCCTTCTGCATCAATCACCCCAAAGTTAGAGTTGGAGTAACGAGGATGGATGGTATTCAAAATCTTGAAGTGTAGCACAGATTTCCAAGGCTCTTCTCATGATGATGCCATCACGCTCATCACTAATTTTGCTGTCACCATTCAGATTATAAGCAGCAGTGTTGATGATAGCAAAACCTTTCTCATTATGTCCAGACCAAACACTCTCCACCAAGGAATCTGCGGCAGAAGCCACGGCTATATACCTATACTTCTCACCCTTTACCTGAACAATGAGATTGTCAAGCGATGGGGTGTCACGGTTCTTCAAAATAAAAGGTCTTCCATCCTTGGATGCCTTACCAGATACCAAAACCGAAGTACACGCACGAACATTATTATATATATAGCCAACCCGTTGGCGGAATTAATTTAAGTTGATAAATATGAGTAAAAAGTTGCACATAT
>OWJS01000291.1_pt1 | contig 18993 bp, 18 predicted proteins | sample 1732961 | NCBI WGS metagenome assembly OWJS01 (sample SAMN05065774, study PRJEB22554) | human gut metagenome | biome: ENVO:2100002; feature: ENVO:00000062; material: ENVO:00002003 | host: Homo sapiens | place: USA
TGGTATGACAATGCCTGTGGTGTCATATCCAATGAGATTGCTAAATCTCCTGAACTTATTTTACCTTCCTGTAATTTTAGCAGAATTTTTCGACTTTCCGGGAGAGAACGAAGCAGCAAAACTGCTGGATCTGCCGCCGTTTTGCGCTCCAAGTCCATCTGCCCCTGTGCGGTCACGATGGACTTGACATAGTTGGTCTGGCGCAGGGCTTCCATCCGCATATCATCGTCCACGCAGAGCAGGGTGTGCTCCAGATCGGCACGGGCAAAGCGGTTCTCCGAGATTTTGCCGATGCTGCCATCCTTCATGTTGCAGCCGAACAGCCGGGACAGTACCACGCCGATCTGCGACTTGCCCTCGCCGCCGCTGCCCTTGATGACCATCATGCGCTGTCCCTTGTTGCTGGGGATCAGGCAGTGGGCATTCCGTCCTTTCACTGGCGTTACAGAAAAACGATGTGCTCATTTTGAGTACATCGTTTTTCTCCGCAACTGGGAAATCAACGTCCTGCCGTTCTCCCTGCATGGCTTTCCTGCCCCCTTCCGGCGGCGTTTTCCGGCTCTCCCACTTGGGGGTCATCGCCGGGTATCCCATGCAGACGGTCATGCGGTTTTCAAGGTGCGGTGCTGGATTTGGCAATAAAAAAATCGCCACACAACAACCTGAACCTGACCATCCCTTCAGGGATGGCCTTGGTTCGGGTTTGCTATGTAGCGATAAGAAAGTTAAAAACTTGCTCCGGCTCCCGTGGGAGCCGAGCTGGAACTCTAAGTAAATATGTTATATTAAATTGTTGGAGTAGGTTACCACAAAAATCGAGCCATGTCAACGTGAACTTGTCGGGGCGAGGCCCCTCCATCTTGCTACGCAAGACCGTTCTGTCGCTTAAAAGCCCCACTGGGGCTTTCATTGCTGCGCTACGCTTCGCAAACGCGAACTTTTGAAAACACGCTGATTTCGGCAGCTTGCAAGAAAACACAAGGAAAACTTTGGCAAAAAGAGAGAGGGCCGGACGGTGCCAGCCCTCTTGACAGAATTATGAGATGCTCAAAAATTTCTGCTGCTTTTATTGCGGTTTTCAAAAATAGCGCCGAACAGAACGGCATATTTACGATATGCAGTTTGCGCATACTACTGCGGTGGGAAAATAGAATCAGGCAAAAGGATAAAGTGTCGGCAGGAAAAATACGGACACGACAATGAGGATGAGCGCCAGCGGGGTACCACACTTGAGATAATCCTTCAAGGTGTATCCGCCCGGCTCGATGATCATGATCTGGCAGGGAGCTGCCATGGGGGTCATGATGGACACACAGCTGGCTGTGATCACGCCGACCACGGCAGCACGGGGGTCTACGCCCATGCGGATACAGGCGGAAGTGACCAGTGGGATGAAGATGGTCAGGGTAGCCAGATTGGACATGACCTGTGTCAGAATGAAGGGAACAAGGAAGAACACCAGCATAATGATGTACGGATTGGTAGTATCGCCCAGCAGGCGGATCATCCAGTCTGCCACCACATCGCCTGCACCGGTGGTCTGGATGGCGTCCGACAGAGCCAGCACACCGGCAAACAGGAAAATGGTCGGCTGGTGGATGGAGTTGAGAGCTTCCTTCTCGGTCAGCACACCCGTCAGCACCAGAGCGGCAGCGCCGATGCAGGAAGTGAGATACATCTTGACACCAATGACATTTTCCAGCAGCATCATTGCAATGGAGACCAGAACGATCAGGACAGCCAGTTTGCGCTTGAAGGGGCTGAGTTTTTCGCTCTCAGAAGCCGTATGTGCTGCATCTGAAAACTGCTCGTTGGGAAGATCCGGCATCAGCTTATAGCCAACAAAGGTCATGTACAGGATGGCAATGGTCAGCATCGGGATGCGTGCGATGGTGAAATCCCAGATGTGCAGCGGTGTCGGTGCGCCGGCCTGCATCATGACATCGTTCCATGCCATGTTGGAAGCACCCTGACCGAGAAAGGTCATCTGGGTGGCAATGTTGGCACAGGCCATAGAAGGATACAGCAGCTTGCTGCGGCTCACGCCGATGTCGTTCGCAATGCCTACCAGCAGCGGGATCATGATAGCGGCAGTTGCGGTGGCACTGGTGATGGCACCCAGAAACGCACCTGCCACACAGGAAAGAAAGATCAGCATCCGCATATTGTCCTTGTAGCGGATGACCAGACTCTGGGCTTTGTCAATCAGGGGCGTTTTGGTCAGCCCTGCACCGATGACGAACATGGCTACGAACATGACCACGTTCGTGTTGATGAAGCCGCCAAAGGCCTCGGCAGGGGTCTTGATGCCGGTGAGGATCAGCGCCAGAATGATGCCGGTAGAAATGACCGAGAACGGGACTTTACCGGATACAAAGGCGATGATCGTTACAAGCAGGATGACCAGTGTGATCTCCAATGGGCTCATTTGGGTTGTCCTCCTGTGGATTACTTCCACCTTGCAGATGCAAAGCAGTGGCACTTGAATGTTTATATTTGATAATGTATCCAATAAACAAGAAAAGAATACACCGAAAGACCACGCTTGTCAAGGGATTTGTTATACTTTTGTCGAAAAATACAATTTTCCAAAGGAACTTTATATAAGGTGTGTGGAACAAAAAGAACGGCCAAGATCTTCTTTGTCTGCATTTTTTTCCGTGCACATATTTGACCGCAAATAGCAACACCCCGGATGCTGATATGGCAGACAGCATCCGGGGTGTTTTGCGGAGAAGCAGGATAAACAGGGTAATGAAGAGGAGTAAATGATAAGAAGTCTGTTGGATCTGTGAAAGCAAGTATGGCTGTTAGAATTAACGTGATAGTGAGTTCATTTTAGGAGAAGAGGCTTTTGATGGATGGTTGCTCTCCGCAGGGTATAGGCAACGCTGGCTTCGCAGTTGGATCTTATTTGATGAAGCCAACGTGTTTGCAAATTTCCTCGACAGCTTTATCCTTGCGCTGATTGAAGATGACCTTGTTCTCTTCGAACAGGTTGCGGCCCTCAGTGTCGATGGAAACGATCAGGGGGCCAAACTCGTTAACGTGGCAGTGCCACAGAGTTTCCGGCATACCGAGGTCACGCCACTGGGCCTCGACGATCTCCTCCACCTCGGTGGCAGCCACAACGGCGTTACCGGCAGGGAAAACACAGTGGATGGCGCCGAACTCCTTGCAGGCGCGCTCGGTGTTGGGGCCCATGCCGCCCTTGCCCACGATGACGCGGACACCGGACTTCTGCACGAACTCATACTCGAACTTTTCCATACGCATGGAGGTGGTGGGGCCCACAGACACCATCTCGAACTTGTCGTTCTCCAGCGGGCGGATGATGGGGCCGGCGTGGAAGATGGCTGCGTCCTTCACGTCCACAGGCAGCGGGCGGCCCTCTTCCACGAGGCGGCGGTGCGCCACGTCACGGCAGGTGGTCAGGTCACCGTTCAGGTAAACGACATCACCGATATGGATGTCCTTCAGGTCTTCTGCGGAGACCGGAGTGGTAAGAATTTTCTTTCCGTCTTTGATGGTCAGCATTACAAAGTCACCCCCGAATGAGTATCAATGGTGTAGTTCAGATCTTTATCAAAAATGATGTGGCCGCGGCGATGGCTCCAGCAGCCCACGTTGACGGCAACGCCGATGGCAGAAGGATGGCGGGCAGTGTTCTCAATGTGCACGCCCATGACGGAGTACTTGCCGCCCATGCCCTGAGGGCCAAGGCCGATGGAGTTGATGCCGTCTTCCAGCAGCTTCTCCATATAGGCTGCGCGCTCGTTTTCGTTGTGGCTGCCCAGAGGACGCATCAGAGCCTTCTTGGACAGCAGAGCAGCGGTCTCAACAGAGGTGGCAACGCCCACGCCCACCAGCAGCGGAGGGCAGGCGTTGATGCCGTAGCTGGTCATGACATCCATGACGAACTTGGTCACACCTTCGTAACCTGCACCGGGCATCAGAACCATGGCCTTGCCCGGCAGGGTGCAGCCGCCGCCTGCCATGTAGGCGTAGATCTCGCACTTGTCGCTGTTCGGGATGATATCCCACCACACGGTGGGAGTGCCCTTGCCGACATTGCGGCCGGTGTTGAACTCATCAAAGGTTTCAACGCTGTTGTGGCGCAGGGGCGCTTCAAAGGTAGCCTTGACCACAGCCTCCTTCAGCAGACCCTCCACCTCACCGATGAGGGGGAAGTCCACGCCGCACTTTACCCAGAACTGGAGCACACCAGTATCCTGGCAGCTGGGGCGGTTCAGCTCCTTGGCCAGCTTCTGGTTCCGCTTCATGGTCTCATAAATGACCTTGGACAGCGGTGCATCCTCCTGTGCGCCCAGCTCATCGAGCTTGGCAATGATGTCGTCCGGCAGCACCTTGGCGATATGGCTCACAAAGTTCGCCATATAGGTCGTCATCTGCTGCACCTGTTCTTGCTTGTTCATTCCAATGCCTCCTTAGATTTGGTACATTTTGCGCGTTGGTTCACTCATATTCAACGTTCCTGTCCGCTTTACTGCGGGAAGAACGGGAATGCGATGGGAAGGATCACCATGCTGACAACCGTTGCGATGAGGATGAGGGGCAGGCCAGCCTTGGCATAATCCTTGAAGCTGTAACCGCCGGCGGAAACCACCATGGTGTTGGCGGGCATACCGATGGGCGTTGCGTAAGCGCAGGAGCCGCCGATGACACAAGCCATCAGGACTGCGCGGGGGTCGGCACCCATGCCCTGTGCGATGCTCAGGCAGATGGGAACCATCAGAGCGGTGGTTGCGGTGTTGGACATGAAGTTGGTCATGACGCAGCAGAGCAGGAAGACCACCAGAGTCAGGACGTAGGGAGAGGGATTCTCGCCCAGAGCACCAATGACGATGTTTGCGATCTCTGCGCCTGCCCCGGTCTTATCCAGTGCAGAGGCCAGAGACAGCGTACCACCGAAGAGGAAGATGGTCTTGAGGTCGATGGACTTCAGGGCGTCTTTCTCGGAGATGACACCGGTGAGGATCAGAGCCAGCGCACCGATACAGCCGGTGATGCAGAGTTTGATGCCGATCTGCTTTTCAAAAATCATGCCCAGCAGGGTGAGCACGAGGATGACAAGGGAGAGCACCTGTTTCCACTTGGGAACATTGCTGAAGTCCTGCTCACCGCCGAAGGAGTCATCATCGGAGACGGGGTGGTTGGGCAGCAGCTTCATGCCAAGGGTGGCATAGAAGAGGATGCCGGCGGCGAGGATGGGCAGGCCCACGATAGCGTACTCGAAGAAGCCGAAGGACATCCCGATCTCACCCAGAGCACTCTGGGCGATGAGGTTGCCCGGTGCGCCGATGAGGGAAAGGTTGCCGCCCATGGCCGCTGCAAATACCAGCGGCATCAGCAGCTTGGAGCGGGCATAGCCGGACTTTGCCGCAATGCCGATGACCACGGGGATCAGGACGGCGGCGGTGCCGGTGTTGGAGAGCACGCCGCTCATCAGGCCAACGATGACCATGATGGCCACAATGAGGCTGCGCTCGGATTTGGCAAAGTGGGTAACAATGCCGCCGATCTTGTTGGCCATACCTGTTTCAAACAGGGCACCGCCGACGATGAACATGGCGACGAACAGGATGACGTTGCTGTCGATGAAGCCCGCAAAAGCGGTCTTGATGTCCAGAACGCCGGTAACGACCAGACCGATACAGACGATCATGGACGTTACGCCGAGGGGGATCTTCTCAAACACGAACATGACGACCGCGAAGAGAAGAAAGAGTAGGGTGATGGTTGCTGCTGACATACCGGGGAATCCTCCTTTAATGAAATATAATGTATCCATTTTATCAGAGCAAAACAGCCCTGACTTTCGGAACGCCCCAGCTGCACCTCGTTGTGCAGAGTCTTTGCCGCCGTGCTGTGCCCTCACAGCCCTTCTTTGTTCTGGAAGGATTTGCCCGGAACCTTAGAATTCCGGGAATCTCGGCAGCGTCTTTTTTGAATTTTTATATCTAATCTGTGATAATGTATCCACTTGACGACACGAGAATACACCCGAAACAGAGATTTGTCAATCCCTTTTTTCGAGTTTTGTCGCATTGCACGGATTATGTACCAATTTTTGTGCACGCCAGACAAACAGTAGGATACAAGAAAATCTCCCTCCGCCGCCTTCTGCAAAAAACGTGCGATCTCCAAAGCAGATGGAGAACGCACGTTTTTTCCTTCTTTTATTCCAGCCGCTTTTTGAAATACCCCTCGGCACAGTAAATGGCACCGCAGGGATTATGCGCCAGAACGCGATCCTTGGCCACCAGCGTTGTGACCATGGCATCCGAATACTTATAAAACATCGAGTCGTGTCCCACACAAAGTCCGATCTCAATGTTGAAATCGGTGTGCTGTTCGTTCAGAAGCTTTGCCTGTGCGATGGGGTTGCACATGGCCTCAAATTCGCCGGGGTGGATCTTGACCTCTTCCGGGATGCCCACTTCTTCTTTGGAGATGCCACCGGTCTTGCAGATGACCGACACCACCTCAAACCCCTGCGCACGGAGCAGGTCGGCCACGATGCGGGCTTCCTTCCGCAGACCTTTGCAGAATGCAAGACCCAGCTTGTGGTAGCCCATCCGCTTGCAGAACTCCACCGTCTCCTTCAGGCGGGGCCATTGACAGTAGCCAAGCCCTTCAATGGCCGAACAATTGATGTAGAAATCGTGATTCTCAGGCAGATCATAGCCGGCGCGGGCGGCCTCCATCACCGAAGCATTCCGCATAGGGCAGTTTTTGGGCATCTTTTCCGGCTCGTTGTTGGCGCAGGCCAGAACCGTACAGTTCGCACAGGTATACACTGTCTTGTCCTCCTTGATCTTATAAATAATAGGTCAGCGCATCGTCCATACTGCGGTAGATGTGTTTTTCCATTTCAGCCCGTGCGGCCATCGCATCCCGTGCTTCCAGCGCCGCATAGATCTTTTTATGCTCGCTCTGGGAGTTGAGGGCATAGTCCAACTCGCTCATTTCCACACCAACGGACAGGCCGTTCCACAGCTCCGAGAGAAGATTGCGCATTTTTTCATTGCCGGAAGCTTCCCAGATCTCAAAATGGAAGGACTGGTTGTAGTCAGTATAATTTCCGGCCTGCTGATGAGAAAGAGCCTCCTCAGCAGTATCCACGCAGTTTTTGATCTTGGACAGGTCAGCGTTGTTCTGGCAGCAGAGCATACATGCCGTCCCTTCCAAGGCAGCGCGCAGCTGGTAGTGCTCCCGAATCGTTTTTTCCGTTACGCCCAACACAATGGCGCACTTGTTTTGCTTGACTTCCAGCAGACCGTCACGGGCAAGGATCTGAAAGGCCTCCCGCACCGGTGTGACCGACACGCCCAGTTCCTGTGCGGTGTTTTCCAGCGTGAGTTCTGCGCCCTCCGGGATGCTTTTTGAGATAATGGCTTTCCGCAAAGCGGAAGCTACCCGCTCGCGGGCAGGCAGCAGCTTAATGGGTTTCAGTCCCAGCATATTGACTCCTTATCGTTAAAATCAGATGCAGCAGTTCTTCTTCATAGGTGTTCCATGCATCCAGCACATCAGGGGAACCCTGACGGTCCAGCATCAGCAGGCGGGACAGCCGGTCGTTCACCGGCGCAGGACGTGCGCTCACGGCAAAGGCAATGTAGGTCTCTTGGATGCTCTCCAGCAGCTTGCGATGCAGCGGATAGGGCAGGACGGTTCGCAGGGTACGGTGCTGCAGCATCTCGCCGCCTGCCAACATCGCATCCTGCGGCAGCGCACGCATAGCCTGCCGTTCCAACTGAGCCCCCAATGCCAGCATTTGGCGCAGTGTCTCTTCGGTCAAATCTGCCGCTTTTATCCGATTGTTGGGCAGACGGATGATAAGACCCTGATATTCAAGGATCATCAAGGCCTCCCGCACCGGCATCCGGGAGACACCGAGACTCTCTGCCAGTTCATTCTGGGTCATTTCAGTGCCCGCCGGGATCTGCCCAGATAAAATGGCCTGCTGCAGGGCTTCCACCACACCGCCGTTTTTCTTCTGGATGCCGATATATTCCATAGAGTCCTCCGTGCAAATGTCTTTCTTATATTGTATCCAATTTTACAATAAAAAGCAAGACTTCCTTTATGACAAACAAAAATACCCGGCAGATTCATTCTGAAAAATCTGCCGGATATAGACCGGATGCCCTTGGGGCGTTCCATTCTGAAAAATTGCAGGGCAAATGCAAGCTGTGTTAACTGTTATGGAACCTTGTCAATCAATCTTCCATTCTTCCATGGTCACAGCCAAGTGAGAGATAATGTCCAATCTCCCCACCCAGCACAAGCTGGGCATACTCCAAGGGCTTGTTGTAGAGCAGCCAGTCAAGTTCTGCCCGTTGTGCCGGGGTGTTGCCGTATTCGTCCTCCACGGCGATGCAGTCGATGGCAAGAGTAGTTTCATCTTCGAACCGGGCTTCCACCCGCTTGGTGTCCATGTTGTAGCGGCAGGAAAGCAGTTTGTTCATAAGGAAAACTCTTTCTATATAAGGTAGTGTCTATTCGATTGTCCAAATCCCTGTCATGAATCATAGTTGTGAATGTACATTTGATGCTTGGTCTAAACAGGCAAGATTTCAGATGCTGTTTTAGGCTCGAACCCGACCGGTTTCCCGGCTTTGCATAAAAATCCGATCCCTGTTTTAAGAGGCTGATTTTGGCTCTGCACATTTTTGCACACTTTTTGCACACCTGAACGGCTGGATAACGGATGCAAGAGGGAATAACAGGTGCAAAGGATGCAGCAAATGCAAAACGCAAATTTACGATAAAGCAATAAAAACAACGAATTTGCGTAATTCTGAAAATTGACGATTGTTGCACGTTGGTTTCTATTAATCAGTGGGCCCAGGGTTCGAGTCCATGGAGGTGCACCACAACAACAAAATCCGAACTTTTTTCCAATAGGAGAAGGGTTCGGATTTTTTGTATTCTTTGGAAAACAGAACGAATCCCTTGCTTCCATCGAAAAATGTCCTAGACCTTATTACAAAAAAGCACGACAGACCACGGTAAGAGTGCCGTAAGGCAGAAAGGACACAAATATGAAGTACAATGAAAGAGCCTACAAGTTCAACATGGACACCGGCTGCGTGGAGCTGCTGCTCCGGGATGGGAGAATGATCTCCATCGACTGCACCGGGGTCGAGGATGCACTGGACGTGACCATGGCGCAGAGGTCGGAGTTAGACTATTGCAGCTTCCAGAGCAGATCCTCGTTGGTGTGGCCAAAGCTGCGGTCGGCGAAGGCGGAGGCGAGAAAGCCGCCGGGGGTATACTCTCCGGCCTCCTTGATGTAGTTTTCATCAAAGCCGCTTTCGGCAGCCAGCTTCTGAATCAGTTCGGCGTCATAGCACCGGATGCCCAGATGCTCTGCCACCAGTTTGCCGATGGTTCTGCCGCCGCTGCCAAATTCCCGGCTGATGGTGATGATGCGTTTTTCCATTAGAAATCTCCTTTCTGGTTCAGTTCACGGTAGGTCTTGAGAATGAGATAGCCAGCGATGAGGAAGGTCAGAATATCCGACATGGGCATAGAGTACAGCACGCCGTCCAGCCCGAAGAACCGGGGCAGCAGCAGGGCAAAGCCCACGCCGAACACCACCTCACGCACCATGGAAAGGGCGGTGGATTCTGCTGCCTTGCCCATGGCCTGCAGGAAGATGAAGCAGGCTTTGTTGACACAGGCCAGAATGATCATGCACAGGTAGATGCGGAAGGACTTCACGGCAAAATCGGTGTAGTAAACGCTCTCGTTGGCGGCACCAAACAGGGCGATGAGCTGCCGGGGAAGCAGCTCCACCAGCACCAGTGCAACGGCACCTACGGTGGCTTCTGCCAGCAGCAGTTTCGTGAACAGCTCCTTCACACGGGCGGGCTTTTTGGCACCCATGTTGAAGCCCACCACGGGGATGCAGCCAGCCGCCATGCCCACCACGATGGAGATGACGATCTGGAAGAACTTCATCACGATGCCAACAGCTGCCATAGGGATCTGGGCGTACTGCTCCTGCCCGAACACGGCATCCAGTGCGCCGTATTTGCGGATCATGTTGTTGATGGCTGCCATAGCCGCCACAAGACTGATCTGAGACAGAAAGCTGGTCATGCCAAGGGTCAGGGTGCGGCCGCAGATAGAGCCTTTCAGTCGAAGGTCTGCCCGCGCCGGGCGAATGATCTTCATGTGCGGCAGATACCACACTGCCAGCACCGCCGTGACCAGCTGACCGATGACGGTAGCCATGGCTGCGCCCATCATGCCCCAGCGGAAGCCGAAAATGAAGATGGGGTCCAGAATGATGTTCAGCACCGCACCTGCAAGGGTGGAGATCATGGCAAACCGGGGGTTGCCATCCGCGCGGATGATGGGGTTCATAGCCTGCCCGAACATATAAAAGGGTACACCCAGCGTGATATAAAAGAAATATTCCTGCGAGTGATGATAGGTCTCGGCGTTCACCGTTCCGCCGAACAGGGCAAGAATGGTGTCCGCAAAAATCAGATAGAGCGCGGCCAGCACAATGCTGCTGACCAGACACAGGACCACTGCGTTGCCTACGCTGCGCTTTGCCTTGGGGACTTCGTTCTGTCCAAGGCTGATGCTGACGAAGGCGCAGCAGCCGTCACCGATCATCACGGCAATGGCCAGCGCCACCACCGTCAGGGGGAACACCACCGTGTTGGCGGCGTTGCCGTAGGAGCCCAGATAGCTGGCGTTTGCAATAAAGATCTGGTCCACGATGTTGTACAGCGCACCCACCAGCAGCGAAATAATGCACGGGATCGCATACTTTTGCATCAGCTTGCCGATGCGTTCCGTGCCAAGAAATTGATTGGAATTTTCCATGGGATTCACCTTGCCTTTCCATTTTGAGGACAAAAAAACAACGGGCAGCCCTCATGCAACCGGTTTTACGCATGAGTGCTACTCGTTGTACGAAATCATTATAGCCTGCCTGTCTGGAATTTGCAAAGGCAGTTTTGCACAAGAATTGTACTGGACATTCTGCGCAGATTGCACGAGGAAAACTTTGTGAAAGATGCCCTTTGAAGCCCGCCAACCTACCGTGGTACAATAAAGCAAAGAGTAAAATTACGCTGGAAAGTCTGTTTTTGCAGCCTTTTCATACAAGGGAAAGAGGCAATACCATGTCACGGTTTCAAGCGGGAGCGCTGGTGGTCTACGGAAATCTGGGAGTGCACGAAGTGGAAGGCATCGGGCTGCAAAACTTTTGCGATGAGCCCGCCAGAGAGTATTACACCCTCCGGCCTTATTTTTCGGATTCCCACGACCGCAGCTATATCCCCACGGAAAAGGAAGCGGCGCTGCGCCCGGTGACCCCGGCACAGCAGGCGAAAGCCGACCTTGCACGCATCAAAGCGGAGAAGCTGCCTATCCCGGCGGGGGTACAGACAGCGCTGGCAGAACATTATCAGGCGCTGCTGCACACCAACGATTTTTACCAGTACCTTACCCTGTTCAAGGAGCTAGGGCAAAAGCAGACCCAGCAGCAGAACCGCGGGCGGAAGATCAACGCTATGGATACCTACTTTTACCAGATGGTAGAGCGTGCCCTGCGGGAGGAGCTAGCGGTGGCGTTTGGGGAATCGCAGCAGGAAGCCGGCAGACGGCTTCTGAGCGTTCTGAACTGAAGCCCCATGGTGATTTTTACCAAGTAAAGATCATCAAGCAGTACAACGCTGCACCTGTGGGCGATTATCTGAACTGATTTCCTCCTCAACGAAAAGACCGCTATTTTGAAATTCAATCCCATACTTTTTGGTGCGTATATAAATCGGAGCAACTTTGTAGGAATCAACAAAGAAGGACGGTTTGCCATGTAAAACTTTCGTGGGAGTTTGCCACTTGAAACCCATCAATGTCTTATGATATAATCCCTTCAGCAGAACGCGCTGTGTGTGAACACGTAAGACCGGTTTCTTCACACACAGGCGCTCTCTTTTTTTTATTTCAACAAAGTTAGCTTAAACTAATTTAAAGGAGAGCTTCTCATTCGTCACGGTCGTTCCACTATTTTTCTTGGCATTTTACTGCTGATCCTTTCGGTCGGCTCTCTGTTTGTCGGGGTGCTGGATATCCGGTTTTTTGACCTGCTTACAGGCAGCGTGAAAACATGGGAGATCTTTCTGATCTCCCGCCTGCCGCGTCTGCTTGCCATCCTCTGCACAGGCATCGGCATGAGCGTGGCGGGGCTTATCATGCAGCAACTCTGCATGAACAAGTTTGTTTCGCCCACCACAGGCGCAACGATCTCTTCTGCACAGTCTGGCATTCTGTTGGCTTTGCTGTTTGCACCGGGTTCTACCCTGTGGGGACGCGCAGCCTTTTCCTTCGTTTGTGCTGTTCTGGGCACATGGGTCTTTGTCTGGTTCATTCAGCGTATCCAGTTCAAGGATGTTGTCATGGTCCCGCTGGTCGGCATCATGTTCTCCAACATCGTAATGGGCGTGACCAATTATCTTGCCTACAAATATGAGATGACACAGGCTCTTTCCAGCTGGCTGGTCGGTCATTTTTCCACCGTCATTCGTGGGCGGTATGAGCTTGTCTGGCTGACGGTACCGCTGGTGGTTCTGGCATTTGTATTTGCCAACCACTTCAATATCGTGGGTATGGGAAAAGATTTTTCTCAGAACCTCGGCGTTCCGTATGATCTGGTGCTGTTTATGGGTCTGACCATTGCTGCCATGATCACGGCATCCGTTGTTGTCGTGGTCGGCTCGATCTCCTACATTTATTATTTGGTGTTGATCGATCAATTTTAATGGAATCTTTATACTTCTACAATTTTCTTTACGGCTCTTTTATCTATTCCATGCTAATCTTTATGCACACGGATAGGTAAAGGAGCTTTTATGATTCAATATCCTCGTTACAGGCAGCACCGTTTTTCTTCTTTTCAGGTCATTATTGCAGGGTTTGCGGCAGTTGATCTGGTGGGCGCGTTGCTTCTGATGCTTCCGATCGCTGCACAGCAGCGGTGCGTTACACCGTTCCATGAGGCGCTGTTTACTTCCACCTCTGCCCTTTGCGTGACCGGCCTTGTGGTTCAGGATACCGGCAGCTACTGGTCGGCATTCGGGCAGAGCGTGATCCTTCTTCTGATCCAGATCGGAGGATTGGGCGTCATTACGGTGGGTGCTGCTTTAGCGCTGCTTTCCGGGCGAAAGATCTCCCTCAAGCAGCGCAGCACGATGCAGGAAGCTACTGCTGCCCCGCAGATGGGCGGCATCGTGCGGCTGACAGGCTTTATTCTGCGGATCACCGCTCTGTTTGAACTGGCCGGTGCTGCACTGCTGCTGCCGACGTTCTGCACCGATTATGGTTTGCGCGGGATCTGGTATGCACTGTTTCATTCCATTTCGGCGTTCTGCAATGCCGGCTTTGACCTGCTGGGAACAGAGGGTGCAAAATTTGTTTCGCTGACACGGTATGCAGGAAACCCATTGCTTACCACAGTGATCGCGGCCCTGATCGTCTTTGGCGGCCTTGGCTTTCTGACATGGGAGGACATTTGTACATATCGCCTTGATTTTCACCGTTACCGGATGCAGAGCAAGGTGATCCTTGTCACAACGGCATTTCTTCTGGTACTGCCGACGCTGTACTTTTATTACTTCGAGTTCACGGCAGGCTCTGCCCGACAGCGCATTTTATTGTCGATGTTCCAATCCGTTACCCCTCGTACTGCCGGTTTTAACACCGCCGATCTTGCTGCGATGGGCAGCACTTCACAGGCATTGATGGTGGTTCTGATGCTGTTGGGCGGTTCGCCCGGCTCTACGGCAGGCGGCATGAAAACCACAACATTTGCCGTTCTGCTGGCCAATATGTGGGCGACCTTCCGCCGCAGAGAAGATGCCGAATTTTTTGGGCGGCGCATAGATGGTTCCGCGGTCAAGAATGCTGCTACCATCGCAGGGATGTATTTGACGCTGTTCTTCCTCGGAGCTTTTGTCATTGCTACGGCAGAACAATTGCCGATGTCAGTCTGTTTGTATGAGACTGCTTCGGCTGTGGCAACGGTAGGTCTGACATTGGGTATCACGCCGCAGTTGGGCATCCTTTCGCAGGGGGTGCTGATCGCACTGATGTTTTTGGGACGTGTTGGTGGATTGACGTTGATCTATGCGGCATTTGGCAGCAGCCCTGCCCACTCTCGTCTGCCGCAGGAGAAGATCGCAATCGGATAAAGGAGACAGGTATGAAATCGATTCTTTTGATTGGGCTTGGCCGTTTTGGCCGCCATATTGCGCAGGAACTGAATGAGTTGGGTCATCAGGTCATGGCCATCGACAGCAACGAAGACCGTGTGAACGCCGTGCTTTCCTATGTGACGAATGCACAGATCGGTGACAGCACCAGCGAATACTTTCTGCGCTCCCTTGGTGTTGGCAATTTTGATGTGTGTATCGTAACCATCGGCGGCAATTTTCAGAGTTCGTTGGAAACAACATCACTGCTCAAGGAGCTGGGCGCAAAGCTTGTGGTCTCGCGTGCAGAGCGGGATGTACAAGCTAAGTTTTTGCTGCGCAACGGTGCGGATGAAGTGGTCTATCCGGAAAAGCAGCTGGCAAAGTGGGCAGCGATCCGATACAGCTCCGAACACATTCTGGATTATATCGAGCTGCAGGACGACCACGCCATCATGGAAGTGACCATTCCGCCGGAATGGATGGATCGCACGATCGGTGAGATCAATATCCGAAAAAAGTATAACATCAACATTCTTGCGCTGAAAAAAGACGGAAAGCTCGATATGAGCATCACGCCGGATACGCAGCTGTGCCGGGATGAAAGTATGCTGGTTTTGGGAAAATACGCATCGATCCAGAAGTGTTTCCGGCTCTAAAAAGATAGGACGGATCGTATGGATGTCGTTTTGTTGTTGATGGTTCTTGGAGTCATGTTGAGTGGTTTCCGGGCAGCAGATGCGCTGGATCACATGCGGAAGGAGATCATTCGACAGGAAGGAAAAAGACGCGGCTGGTGGTCGTAACCATCAAATTGTGCTATACTGTGGGCAAGGCAGGTGATCTTTATGAATCAGAACGACCCACCCACTGAACATATTCTGGCGTGTCTGTCGTCCTCTCCCTCCAATGCAAAGATCGTGCGGACGGCAGCAACGATGGCAAAGGCGTTCGGCGGAACCTTTACAGCTCTGTATGTCCGGACTCCGGATTCGGATCAGATGGGAAAAGAAGACTGTCGGCGCTTGCAGCAGCACATTCGTATGGCAGAGCAAGCAGGTGCCGACATTTCTACGATCTACGGAGATGACATTCCGCAGCAGATCGCAGAGTTTGCCCGCATCTCCGGCATTACAAAAATCGTGCTGGGGCGCTCCAGCGTACATCGCCGCCATTTCTGGAGTGGACCGTCACTGACTGAAAAATTGACGCTGACTGCGCCGAATCTGGATATTTATATCATCCCGGATGCTTCTGCAGAGAACGGCTACGGTTCAGGACGGAAGCTGTTCACCCGTCCGCTTCTGCCGTCTGTCCGTGATCTGCTGATCACCGCAGGCATCCTGAGCTGCATCACGCTCATCGGCTTCTTTTTCTTACAACTGGACTTTGCACGCTATAATATTATTATGCTCTATATGCTGGGGGTGCTGTTCACCGCATTGTGTACCAGCGGCTACACCTGCGGTGTGCTGGGCTCCGTTGCCAGTGTTGCGCTATATAATTTTTTCTTGACGGAACCGCGCCTGACATTCCATGCGTATGATTCCGGTTATCAGGTTACATTTGCCCTGATGCTGACCTCTGCAATCATTACCTGTACGTTGACGACACGGCTGAAAGACCATGCAAAAATGTCCGCGCAGGCAGCGTTCCGTACAAAAATACTGTTTGACACAAATCAGCTTTTACAGAGAGCAAAAAGCGAGGAAGAAATCCTCTCTCAGACAGCGTCCCAGTTGATGAAGCTGCTGAACCGGAGTTTGATCGTTTACCCGGAACAAAACGGAGATCTTGGGTCAGAACAGTTTTTTGAGATGGATGGGGAAGTGCCGCGCAACATCTTTTCTGCACCGGAAGAACGTGATGCAGCAAACTGGACGTTTGCCAACAAAAAGCGTTCCGGTGCAGGCACGGATAGCTACCCGGATGCAAAGGGACTTTATCTTGCACTTCGGACCGGAGGCGGCGTGTTTGGAGTGATCGGGATCGATCTGTCCGAAAAACCGCTGGATGCCTTTGAAAACAGTGTGCTGCTTTCCATTCTGGGTGAAGGTGCGCTGGCCATTGAAAACCGCAGAAACGCACTGGAAAAAGAGCAAGCTGCATTGCAGGCAAGGAATGAAGAGCTGCGGGCAAACCTGCTGCGCACGATCTCCCATGACCTGCGCACCCCGCTGACCTCCATTTCCGGCAATGCCAGCAATCTGCTTTCCAACGGAGAAATGCTGGATACAGACACCCGGAACAAGATCTGCACCGATATTTTTGACGATGCGCAATGGCTGATCGGTCTGGTGGAAAATCTGCTTTCCATCACCCGCATTGAGGATGGTCGGATGAATCTGCAGATCTCACCGCAGCTGATGGATGAAATGATCGAAGAAGCACTGCATCATGTCAACCGGAAAAGCTGCGAACACACCATCACAACACAGTATGGGGACGAGATCCTCCTGGTCAATGTGGATGCACGGCTGATCATGCAGGTCGTTGTCAATCTGGTGGATAACGCCATCAAATACACCCCCGTGGGCTCGGTCATTCAGATTTCGGCTTACCGGAAAGACCATCAGGTCGTAGTGGACGTTGCAGATAACGGTCCCGGCATTCCGGATCGCGCAAAAGCACAGGTGTTCGAGATGTTTTATACCGGGCAGAGCCGCATCGCAGACAGCCACCGCAGCCTTGGATTGGGTTTGCCCCTCTGCCGTGCGATCCTGACGGCTCACGGCGGAACATTGACCCTGCGTGACAACATTCCCAATGGCAGTGTCTTTTCCTTTGCATTGCCGCAAAGCGAGGTGAACATTCATGAATAAGCCGTCCATTCTGGTCGTAGAGGATGATGTTCCTGTACGGTGTCTGATCACAACGACCCTAAAAACCCACGGCTATAAATATCTGACTGCTTCCAATGGGGAAACGGCGATCATGATGACTACCAGCCACAATCCGGACATCATGCTGCTGGATCTTGGGCTGCCCGATATAGACGGCATCGAGGTCATCCGCAGCGTCCGCACATGGTCGAACCTGCCCATCATCGTCCTGAGTGCCCGGAGCGAAGATTCTGATAAGATCGAGGCACTGGACAACGGCGCAGACGATTATCTGACAAAGCCGTTTTCCGTGGATGAGCTGCTGGCAAGACTGCGTGTAACGCAGCGCCGATTGAATCTGCTGGCTTCTGACGGCATAAATAGTCCGGTTTTTGTCAATGGTCCTTTGAAGATCGACTTCTCGGCAGGCTGCGTCTGGCTGAGCGAGAATGAATTGCATTTGACCCCCATCGAGTACAAGCTGCTGTGTGTGCTGGCGCATAATGTGGGCAAAGTGCTGACGCATACCTCCCTCACGCAGAAAGTATGGGGCAGTACGCAGGAAAATGACATTGCCTCTTTGCGTGTTTATATGGCGTCCCTGCGCAAAAAATTGGAACGACACCCGGATGCGCCGCATCTGATTCAGACCCATGTTGGTGTCGGATACCGGATGCTGCGCGCAGAAAATGATGAAGCATAGTAAAAAAACAGGGTGCGTCCACCCGGACGCACCCTGCCAAAGACCGCAGACGATAGCGATATGTACAACAGGGAGTTTCCCGATGCTGGGTGTTCGTAAAACAGTTTTTGAGAACCAACACGGCAACTGCCGGTCAGGATTGGTTACGAGTACCCGGCTAGACCAAGGAAGCATCTAAATCGGAAGTTATGGGAGGGAAGCTCAATGGAGGAACGGACATATCAGACCCGTTGCGGAACGATTCACTATTGGGTGAGTGTGTCAAACCCGGATGCAATTACGCTTGTTTTTCTGCCGGGATTGACTGCGGATCATCGATTGTTTGATAAGCAGATTCAGTATTTTGAGAACAGGTATAATGTTATCGTCTGGGATGCACCGGCACACGGTTCCTCATGGCCGTTTCGATTTGATTTTGATCTGTTCGACAAGGCAAAATGGCTGAACGATATCTTAAACCAAGAAGGAATCACAAAGCCTGTCATTGTTGGGCAGTCCATGGGTGGATATGTGGGACAGGCTTATGCACAGCTTTACCCAGACAAAATGACGGGTTTTGTCTCCATTGATTCTGCACCGCTGCAACGAAGCTATGTGACGGCAGTTGAAATTTGGCTTTTGAAACGGATGGAACCGGTATATGCTCACTATCCGTGGAAATGGCTCCTGAAATCGGGGTCGGAAGGCGTTGCCACGTCTGATTACGGTAGAAACCTCATGCGTGAAATAATGCTGACTTATGACGGCAATCAGAAACGCTATGCGCAAATTGCCGGACATGGTTTTCGTATTTTGGCATCGGCCATGGAGAAGGACCTGCCGTATGAGATCAAGTGTCCGGTGTTGCTGATATGCGGCACACAAGATCACGCGGGTTCGTGTATACGGTACAACAAAGCATGGTATCGCAATACGAAAATCCCTTTGACGTGGATCGAAGGAGCAGGACACAATTCCAATACAGACAAACCCGAACAGGTAAATCGTTTGATAGAGGAATTTGTTGCTGATATTTTATAACAGACAACTTCCAGTTTGCCGTAAACAATCTTAGCAGGGTTTGGGGTGGAACCGCGTTTGCGAAGTGTAGCGGAGCAATGAAAGCCCCAGTGGGGCTTTTAAGCGGCAGAACGGTCTGCGATAGCAGATGGATGTGCCTCGCCCCGACAAGCGCTACCCCAACAAGATCACTTCGGAAATGCAGACGCATTGTAGAAGTGAAGTCCCGGAT
>OWJS01000314.1_pt1 | contig 18421 bp, 18 predicted proteins | sample 1732961 | NCBI WGS metagenome assembly OWJS01 (sample SAMN05065774, study PRJEB22554) | human gut metagenome | biome: ENVO:2100002; feature: ENVO:00000062; material: ENVO:00002003 | host: Homo sapiens | place: USA
CGCTAAACGATATACAAAAGGAGGGTGCACCATAAATGACCATAGTCAATTATGACACACCCTCTTTCTCATGCGTTGTGAGGGTCCATCCGGCTTAGAGCTCAGCGATGCACTCCACCTCGACCAGCGCGTTCTTAGGCAATGTTTTCACAGCCACAGCCGAACGAGCGGGATAAGGCTGGGTGAAGAACTCAGCGTAGACCTCGTTCATGGCAGCGAAATTGGCCATGTCGGAGAGGTACACCGTGGTCTTAACCACTTTCGAGAGGCTTGTGCCGGCCTCCTCAAGGATGGCCTTTGCGTTGGTGAGCGACTGGCGTGTCTGCTCCTTGATGCCACCCTCCACAAACTCGCCCGTGGCGGGCACGATGGGCACCTGGCCCGATGCGAACACGAGGTTGCCTACCTTAATAGCCTGGCTGTAAGGACCGATGGCCTTAGGAGCCTTTTCTGTGTGAATTGCTTGCATAGTTGATATTATATAAGGGTTAATTAAATGTTTTCCCTGATTTTCAGTCCGTTGTCGGTAAGAGCCTTAGTGATGCTCTCAACATGCTCCTGGTTCTTGGTCTCGACCGACAGGCGCAGCACGCAGTCGGTGACCTTCTTGCTGTCGTTGTTGCGCTCATGATACACGCTGACGATGTTTCCGCCTTGGGCTGCGATAACCTGGCACACCTTGAGCAACTGCCCAGGCTTGTCGGCCAGTTCGATGATGAGCGTGCAGATGCGCCCGCTCTTGGCCAGTCCACGATTGATGACGCGACTCAGGATGGTCACGTCGATGTTGCCACCACTCACCACACAGATGGTCTTCTTGCCCTTCACCGGCACCTTGTTGAACATCACAGCGGCCACGCTGGCTGCTCCAGCGCCCTCAGCCACCATCTTCTCGCTCTCGATGAGGTGGAGAATGGCAGCGCAGATCTCATCCTCACTAACGGTCACAATGTCGTCGACATAGCGCGAACAGATGTCGAACGTAACTGATCCCGGCTCTTTCACGGCAATGCCATCAGCGATGGTCGACACCTTGGCGAGCTTCTCCTGCTTGTGGTCGTGAAGACTGTTCACCATACTGGGAGCCCCACTGGCCTGCACGCCATAGACCTTCACGTTGGGGTTGAGCGACTTCACGGCGTAGGCCACACCCGAGATCAGTCCGCCGCCACCCACAGGCACCACCACAGCTTCCACGTCGGGCAGTTGGTCGAGCAGCTCGAGACCGATGGTTCCCTGTCCGGCAATGACGTTCTCATCATCGAAGGGGTGAATAAAGGTGTAGCCATGCTCATCGCGCAATTGCAAGGCCTTTTGGAATGCGTCGTCATATACACCTGGCACCAGACACACCTCAGCGCCGAGCTTCTTGGTGGCCTCCACCTTACTGATTGGCGCGCCCTCGGGCAGACAGATAAGCGACTTGATGCCCATCGATGTGGCACCAAGTGCCACGCCCTGCGCATGGTTGCCAGCCGAGCAGGCGATCACGCCTTTTTTCTTTTCATCCTCTGAGAGTTGCGAAATCTTGTAGTAAGCGCCTCTGATCTTGAACGAGCCTGTCTTTTGCAAGCACTCGGGCTTCAGGTAGACATCACACTCGGGGTTGATCTTGGGGGCGTGCACCAGATCGGTGCGACGAATAATCTTGCTCAGCACATAGCGAGCCTTGTAGAAATTGTCTAGATTCAACATTATCTTCTGATTTACAATCTTTACTGCAAAGATAATCATTATTTTGGAAACACATCTTGCCAAACAGCCCAAAATTATAGTAATAGTGGTTAGACGAAAGTTGGGTTAATAATACCACCACCCTATATGATTATCCGTTTGGTTCATGTTCGATTCTGACAGGTGTATCTCTTGCAAATAATTAAGATAATCATTTCTTTTAGAAAATGTGCGAATGCCCTTTGGCTCTTTGTAATAATCCGTATTGATGCTATCCAAGTTTATAACCACATACTTAATGATAATGGGGTGGTTACCATCATAATTCTTAGAAATAAGATACTTGTCATTCCATAAGATAATCAGAGGAAAACCTGGGGTCATTTCACCAATATATCCAGTTGTCGAATCAGATCTATAATATAGTCCAGCCAATGACTCGCCTTTCTCCGAAAGAGCCATTGTTTCCACAAGGTAAAAATGAGTATTGCCAATTCTCCTGCTATATGACAAACTATAATTTATTACAACAAGTGCTAATAATCCTATCACAATTACGAGAAATATAAGGTATTTGCATTTCATAATTATCATTTTGTGGATTTCCAAATATAAAATTGATAAGTGTTACCCATCTTTTTCCCCTGCCTTCTTCTATGATTGCTAAGAAATGGTATGTGATAACCAAGAGATTTTACGCTTTTTATATCTGTTACAACATTGTAAACATAGCCGCCACTACTGTATCCATCATACCTGTAAGTCCCGATAAATTGCATAGGACTTAACAGACTCGCCTGCCATGGAAAGAATTCAGATCTTCCCACATTCAAGTACAACCCATTACTTCTTTTTGATCTTACTACATTTTGGCTCTCTATTGCAAATTCGTCATTCATAATAGCTTGTGTGTATGGATGATCTTCTAACAAGACCGAAAATTCTGGACCTGTACCGCAAACAAATTCATCAAAAAAATCCCATCCACGTTTGTTGGATCCTATTAGGCCGCCCTTGTCTTTGGGAGCAATATCAAAAGTAAATCCATTACTATATAGACTCTCTAAACCTAACCCTTCCACACCACACAACACATTATCTATAATATGCTCAAACATGCCAAGAACAGATCCCTTACCTCCAATATGCCGAAAGCCTTTTCTTTCAACATTACCGTCATACCAAGTATAATATGAAGTATAATTATTCTGGTACCAATCCCTTCCGTCCGGGTCTATCCTATTGACAGGATTGTTATGGCAATACGCATACGGGCTGACGCTGTAGTATTTCTCGCAGAGCGGATCCATTGTCGTCCACCTGCCCACGGCCGGGTCGTACAGACGCGCACCAAAGTCGTAGAGGTCAAGTCCATGCTGGTGGTCCCACTCCTTGCCCAGGAACTTCAGCGGTTGCACATCGACATTGGTGTTCCAGTCGCCATAGGGGCCGCCATAGGCATAGTAACCGTTGCGCTGAACATTCCAAGCATCCGACACAACCTCGCGCACACTGCCCAGGTGGTCGCAAACGTAATAACAGTAAGCGGTGTGCTGGCCTGACAGCAGACAGAAGCCACCATCGAAGAGCGCACGGTCCAGTTTGCCGCCAAGGCACGACTGGCGCGTGTCGCAGGGAAGCCCCTTGGCCGTGTAGTAAGTCACGCCATAAAGCCGCTCGCCCCCAGTGGTGAGGGTGACCGAGCCTGTGGGGTGGCCTGTCGCATTCTGCGCGTTCTTCTTTCTCTTCAGGTTGACGTTCGTATATTCTTTAAACGATGGGCCATCAAGAAAATTGTAGTCATCGTAGTAATTTATTCGCTCTACCTTGGGAGACGCAAGGCTGAGTTTCCTGAGACTCCAAGGCCTGTCGTCACATGTATCTCGGGGCGGCCAAGCCCGTCGTGATACAGCACCTCTGTCACCTTGTTGCTGCCACTGGCATTCAGCAACGCCTGCGTCAACACGTAGTTCCGACGACCGCTTTGCGCCAAAAGAGAAGATGACGGACCCAACAGGAAGAGGGCTATAACAGCGTGTTTCATAAGCGATAATAGTTGAGTAGATAATAGCCATCTTTTTCTTTTTCCACGAGTTATCTCACTTGGAGAATTACTTTTTTAAATGGAGGACGAGGGGGAACCAATACTTTTAATGGTATCTTCCTATCTCGAGGGATGCAGTGTCTACCATGTACAACACACCGATAATTAGCCGGAATGCCATATTTTCTAACTTCAGCACATGACTTTACATCTTCATGACACATAAAGTCATAATAATGTATAATAGATTTAATACGATACTCTTCTCTCTCAGAAATCATGAAATGCTTACTTCCGACTTTTACAACCCTATTGTCTCCAATTATGTATTGGATGGAACCAATCTTAATAAAAATGGTTGGTGGTTTTATTTCCTTTGCGATTTCTCCCTTATGTTTGTTAACAACACCAAGTAAATAATTGTATTCGCTCGCTATAATTTTATAAGTCACAGCAGAATCTGCCGTAAAAGAATTCGGAGAGACTATTACCGGACTATCCTCAGAATCACCAGAAAAGAAATAGGCCTCTAACGTTTTTCTTGGCTGATTGGACTGGTTGACGCAGCCACAAACCATGACAATGAAAATAAATAAAAACTTCTTCATACTACTGGTCATTTAGTAAATCTCGGATCTTTTACGGGATAAGTTTCCCCAAAATGGTCAAACCTAACCCCTTGATTTAATTATCTTGCGGGTTCAGCTATAAATTCACTCTGCTCATTCTGAATGGACAACATCCAAGACCCTTCCATCACTTTTATTAATGACAATTGCGGCTACTCCTCCCTTTACCCCAGGACCATGATTCCAAGAGCCGACGAGTCTCCACTTATTGTCAACCAGATACACTTTTAATGGCAATTCCTTACGAATCATACTCTCGCCATACACTGCACACAAAATAGGATAGGCCACTTTATACGCTGTCTTGGCATCAGGTATTGCACCATTCTTCAAAATTGCACCATTCTTTATAGGTGCCACATAGCTATCACCGTAAGGTTCTTCACCACACGTTTCGCTTTCACTTTGTGATGTTGACGTCTGACCCTCATATACAAATTCAACAGCCACATTCTTTTTTTTGCTGTTACTCCGACCTATATAATATCCCACAATAAGGGATACTACAACAATCAGAAATTGCACTAATGCTTTTTTCATACGTTAATAATTTGTGTACATAACCTGCAATGGAAGAGCACGTAACTCTCATAGGCTGCAAGTTGGTTTAATAATCAATCGGTTCCCCCTTGTATACTTTTTGGCACGACAAAGGTATTTCTCCACAACCCAGATTGCTTGGAACAACAACCAACCTTGTTCTATGACCCACATGAAACCGGATGCCCTTGCACATACAAGGATCATCCATGCTTAGGGGATGATAATAATATTTTAGGCTTATGTTTCGCAGACTGTTTTCATAAATAGTCTTTTCATTAGAACACTTACCCTTGGCAACATCAAAATTTTCAAGAAAGAGAACCACCCTCACCTTGTCATATGGAGGTATGTAGTTAGTTCTTGGCCACATACCAATCTGTGCAGTTCTATCCAACAGTACAGCATTGACATAGAAAACATTAGGTTTTACCGTCTCTTGATATATCTCATCTTTGCGCATAGGCAACCAAACCGTGTCAGTTGAATTGTTCCATATGACTGTAGACATAGCCAAATTATAACGTCCATGTTGTTTTTGTGCAGAAACAAAGACCTTTCCCACATGACAATCAAGCATGCCATTATCCGCACAACCCCAATTACCCTTTTCACACATTATATTCGCTTGACCTTCATGGTTAGCTGAACCTTCAAACAACTCGGGAATAGCCCTTAGGTTTTGAGTTATATGAAGAAATGCCAAATCAGAGGGAGCAACAGCAAAAGCAGCATTTTGCATCGCGTTGAAATGTATGTATCTGCATGTATTCAGCTTATCACTCTCTGAAGGCTTGTAAACATAATCCAACGACATGCTTCGTATACTATCGCAACAGATTACATCTTCAATCATATAAACGCTTTGTGGGACAGGTCTAAAACTTTCAAGGAACAGTTCAAGCATGATATCACCATGGGGAGGTATCTGTTCGTCACCACCCATTTGACGAAATCGAACCTTCTGTCCATAAAGAGTACCTTCAATGTATGAAGGGAAAGTGCAACTGCCGTCATTAAATATGGCTTGTTTGGATGACGGAACAACAATGGTGTCATTTGTATTGTTAGCCAATCTCACCAACATTGCTATGTTATACTGTCCGTTTGATTTGCAGGCAGCAATAGTAAATGCATCCACATAGAATTCCAATGTGCCCCTCTTGATATTAGTTACACTCCGTTTTGGGCCATTGAGGGGCACCTTACTATTATTTGATTGGCAACCCAATAAAAAGACTACCAAAAACACAAGGGCATTAAACAACTGTCTCATTTCACTTTTTGGTAATTACTTAAAAATAGTCGTTCCTTCCGTCCGGGTCTATCCTATTGGCAGGATTGTTATGACAATACGCATACGGGCTGGCGCTCAATTTGACGCCTCGAGCCGTCACGTCAAGCAAGGGGATGGAGATGTTTGCCTTGCCCGTGTGCAAAGACATCGGGACAACACCGTATTGAGCCAGGGTGGCCGTGTTGGGCGTGGGTATGGTGACCGGCTCCTTATACTGAGCCTTGAGGCTCAGCATATATGCTGACAATAGCAATAACACGAGCAAGCGATGTTTCATAGGTCTTTATTGTTTTTTGTGTTTAAAGTGATAGTCTAACACTTAGATAGCTCGCTATTAGCGTCTACTTTTCTTTAAGCGTAACCATCACAAAACGAGCTGGGGGAGCGTTTTTATTACGCAAGACGTGGTGGTGGTGATAATTTGCAGGTATGCCATATTTTCTTACCTCAGGGAAAGCATCCAGATCTTCTTCTGGAAAAAAGTCATAATAGTGAAGAATAGATTTAACTTGATACATATCTAAATCTGAAATGCCAAAACTCTTTCTTCCATTTTTCACAACACCATTAGCCCCAAGTACATATTCTATAGTGTCCAACTTAACAAAAACGCATAAGGGCTTAACTTCTTTTGTCACAATCTTGTAATCACTGATATCAGTTGCAGTTGTCATCTTATTGTTACAGAGAACACCTGTAATATAATTATAATCCTTGGATGTGATCTCAAAAGTTATTCCAGGAATTGTACCAAAATTCTTGGGGAAGTCAACACAAGAGCAATCTTCCATAATACCAGGATGAAAAACAGCCTCTATCGTTTTCCCATGATGACTTGAATTGCTGGTACATCCACACACAGCAATAAGTAAAAAGAACAATAACTTTTTCATATAACTTGTCATTTAGTAAATCTCGGATCTTTTACGGGATAAGTTTTCCCCCAATGGTCAAACCTCACCCCTTGACGTAATTTTCTTGCAGTTTCAGCTTCGCTGCCCTCTATAACTCGGCGCTCCTCCTCGTTATCATATTGAGCATTTTGGGTATCACTTCTATCCTTGTGACATTTATGATTACCAAGATCATCCAATGCGTGGCCAAACTCACGCTCCAGCTTACTCCCATTAGACGTAAGTCAAACTTTAGCGAACATGAATCCCAAACATAGCCACTTGGCGTCCTCTTTCTTTCGTTTTCCATTTATTCTTAGTTTTCCTAATTGAACGAAGATAGTCTTTATAATATCCACTTCTCATACGATGCGAACTAATATGCACATGATTAGGGACTAATTCACAAAGCCGCACTTCGTCAATGTGGAGCTTTCTATCGAACAGTATAAAAACTATTATTCGGATGTTGTCTTCATGTTCGTATTTCAAATGTGCATAAATAGTCTCGCGAAGGGCGTCAAGGCCTCCTTCAAATGCTACTTCATTCAACTTCAATTTATATGTACGTTTCTTTAAAGAATAATAGTTTACGCTATCACCTTTCAAACGTGCCACAGCCCCATAACAATCCCTAAAACAAGTTTCACCTGTAAGAGATTGAGCTATAAGGTGTAACGGAGAAAGCATAAACAGTGCAATAATAACACAACGCACTTTACTAATAATCGACATAATCATATCCCAACCTTTTCATAACATTCCATTGACGTGCATATATAAATTTGCCATTTTCCGTGTGGCTATGAGGCAATCCCTTCAGAAACAATACCACATGCCCTAACTCATGAGCAACACCACATGTGCGATGATTAAGACTTCCTTTAGCATTGATATTAATTCTAAGGTTATTATTTAGAGACCGTTTAAGTTCACCCGATGTTTTTGGGTATAATGTTTGACCCAAATTTCCGCTAATGGTTTTCCCTTTAGGATAAAGCTCTGTCCCATGTCCTTTATTGTATTCTTTCGCATAGTCAATGTCAAAAGGAGGTTCCCATGAATCATTATAACATTTACCATTCATATAATAATCATTAGTGTACGTTGTAGCAATTTCAACCATTAGGGAATTTACAGATACCCCATATAAATCCTTCCAAAAATCGTCTTGGGAATTTAAAGCAATTTGTTGGATAGAATGAGGAACAAGAACCCCATTGTTTAGTTCCATCGTCAAACACATCCCAGGCAGCAACGCATTATAAACAGCATCCATAGATTCCATGTCAAGAAAACGAATACTGTCACCATGTAAGTCAACTCTGTTAATCGGATTTCCCGCGCAATACGCATACGGGCTGACGCTGTAGTACTTCTCGCAGAGCGGATCCATCGTCGTCCACCTGCCCACGGCCGGGTCGTACAGACGCGCACCAAAGTCGTAGAGGTCAAGTCCATGCTGGTGGTCCCACTCCTTGCCCAGGAACTTCAGCGGTTGCACATCGACATTGGTGTTCCAGTCGCCATAGGGGCCGCCATAGGCATAGTAACCGTTGCGCTGAACATTCCAAGCATCCGACACAACCTCGCGCACACTGCCCAGGTGGTCGCAAACGTAATAACAGTAAGCGGTGTGCTGGCCTGACAGCAGACAGAAGCCACCATCGAAGAGCGCACGGTCCAGTTTGCCGCCAAGGCACGACTGGCGCGTGTCGCAGGGAAGCCCCTTGGCCGTGTAGTAAGTCACGCCATAAAGCCGCTCGCCCCCAGTGGTGAGGGTGACCGAGCCTGTGGGGTGGCCTGTCGCATTCTGCGCGTTCTTCTTTCTCTTCAGGTTGACGTTCGTATATTCTTTAAACGATGGGCCATCAAGAAAATTGTAGTCATCGTAGTAATTTATTCGCTCTACCTTGGGAGACGCAAGGCTGAGTTTCCTGAGACTCCAAGGCCTGTCGTCACATGTATCTCGGGGCGGCCAAGCCCGTCGTGATACTGCACCTCTGTCACCTTGTTGCTGCCACTGGCATTCAGCAACGTCTGCGTCAACACATAGTTTTGTGATGCGCTCTGAGCCAAGAGAGCACACGACACGACAAACATGATGATGGTTGTTACTGTTTTCTTCATAAAAGAAATATTTATGGTTTGTGACCGCCGTGTTCAACGCTACTCAACAACGCCTTCCGTGTGGCAAAAGGCTCATCAGACACAACTTTCGCCGCCAGAAAAGCTGTGGTGAAAGGACTTTTATATCCTCCATGCTTATGCTCCTCAATGCCATAGCATACGACAAAATGATTTTGATTCCAATGTAGAATCTATCATACGCAATGATGTTGGTCCACATGAGGAGGCATTATGTTGCTGCTTTTTAACCCAAACAGCTCCTTTGTTATTTATTCCAATGGAATACTAAGTAAAAAATCATACGGATGGGCTACGAATAGTATCCTGTGTCCAATAATTCTCATAAATGTATGTGCGCTGTTAATGTCACAGACAACGGTCGCAGGTGGCATATTGTGTAATACTCCTCCATATCGCCGAGCGAACGCGAAGAATAAGTGTGGATATTAGTGAGGTTGTCGGCATCGAGATTCAACTCCACCGCCTTGGACATCTTGAACAGCAAACCACAGCCGATGAAAACATAGTCTTTTTTCTTTGACGACAGACTGCTGTTGTGGGTGTGGTTGAAGTTCAGGTTGAAAAACAAGCGTGAGGGCAACAAGCGCAGGTTGAGTTTACCGTGCTGCCTCCATTCGCAGTATGTCGCGGTGTGTTTATTCGATACAGAACGGTTGCGTATCCATGTCGCACCATAGTCAATGCGGTATCCGTTGACGATATCGAAAGCCAATGTACCACGCAAGTGATAACCTTTGGAGGTGTACGTCGTGAGCTGCGACTGGCGCAACATCTCGCTCTTGCCGCGTGTGCCAGTAGCCTGAAGCTCTATCTGCATCGTATGCCAGTCGATGTCTTTGCGCCCATAAACGGTCAAAGAGTAGTTGTTGCTATGGTTGGGCATATAGGCGGCCTCGATAACGGTGTGCGCCTTCCCATCAAGCGTCGTGCCGTAAGCAATGTCGCTCCATGAGCGCGACCATGCGCCCTCCAAGTAGGCAAACAAGCCGCTGAACATGTTCTTGTACGAAACTTTTGTGTTGGCACCTGCACCATGGCTGTCGTCTAATGTGGCACGATAACGCGACAGACTGCGGTAGTTGCCCATCATGTTGGCTGTCACCAACTTTGTCCATGGAGTCTCGTTGGTGGAATAATGGGCGTTGGCTTTGAACGTGAAATTGTTGTTGGCTTTCCACAACAAGGAGAATGACGGTTGCACACGCAGCCTCACACGGTCGGCATCGGTCTCCTCGCCCGCAACCGAGGCATTGCGGAGCGATGTGTAGGCCACGGCTACCGGTACACTGAGCGATGTCTGGAACGCGCCATTGACATATTGTGCCACAGGACCGACATCCACACCTGCATTCATATAGTTCATATCGCCATGGGGAGCCATAGGAGCGTCGGGGTGGACAAGGGTGGACTGCAATGCCGTATAGGTGGCATTCAGATGTGCCGTCGCCGACAGCGTCCACCGATGTGCTTGAAGATTGCGCAGGATGTTGAAACTGTTGGCGGTGGATACTGTAGTGACATCGATATCCTGGCGTGCCGTCATGTCGCCACCTATGGCGAGTGCCTGCGGCGCAGACGAAACCCTGTTGGTCGATGTCCATTCAAAACCTCCGCCTTTAGCCGTGCGCCTCACCATGCGTGTCTTGTTTGCCAGTCCCAATGAACGATAATGCGAAGCTTGCGTAACAACATTCTCCCCCTGTAAGCCAGAAGACACGGTCGCGCGTCCTTCGTTCCATTGGCCATAGAGCGAAAGAGCGTTTTTGAGAAATAGACTTTTGGCATTGTTCTCGTATATCAATTGCAGGTTGGCTGAATTGGAATGAATACGGTCGGCAATGTTCTCGGTGAGCAATAATTCTGAGTTGTCAGGCTGTATGTAGGTCGTCTGCGAGAAAGAGTTGCCGTGCGATAGGTTATGGCTATAGTTGAAGTTATAGTTCATCACTTTGTGGTCCGACAACTTCACCAGATTATTGAGGTTCACACCGTGTGCGTAACCAAAGAGGCTGTTGCCAACAGGTGATGAGCTATGTCCCACTATGCCTGCCATCTGCGGGTTGTCACCCGACAGATTGCCGTAGTGGGCGCTTGCCGCATTGTGGCTATTCCCCATGTTGTCACCGCTATAACGAATCAAATGTTGTCTTGTCTTGCCGAAATACATTGTCTCCATTGTTGCTCCCCACAACATCCCGTCTGAATATCCTCCGGCACTAACGTCGGCACTCTTTGACCACACACCCTTAGCTTTATCTTTTAGCTTCAGATTGATGGCAGCACCCTCTGGTGGCATTTGGTCTTGCAATGCGTTCACATGCTCATGGTTTTCCAATACCTGCACAGTTGCCACTTCATCGGCTTTGATACCATCAGTAGCTAAATTATAGCGTCCCTGCAACATATCAAGGTTCTCTATATAGAAACGGTTGATGGGAGTCCCTTGGTATTTTATCACCCCATTGTCCTCAATCGTGATACCCGGAAGTTGTTTCAGCACGTCACCAATTGTGCGGTCTTGGTAGCGGGTATATGCCGACACAAGGTAGTTGAGCGTGTCGCGGCTTCCCCACAACTTTTGCGACTTCACTTCCACTTCGCGCAGCATGATGCTTTGTATATTTACGACGAAATCTAATGTCTGCGATCTGGCTTTGATGCGTCTCACCTCTTCCTTGATGTTAAAACCTCTCACTCTTACCAGCACCTCGTCCAACTGTTTGACAGTGCGTAACGAATAGTGTCCATGTTCGTCTGTCATGGTATAGGCAATGATGCTGGAATCGGACGGCTGAAGCATGGCAACGACACCGAACTCCACAGGCTCATTGTCGCAACGCACATGTCCATCCACACGTATGGTGTCAGACTGTGCACAGATTAGCGTGTAGTTCAGCATCAAAAGCAACAAGAAAAACATAAGCCTCGCCATAGCACATCAATAGTCTAAAGGTTGGAATTTGGCAGGCTTCATGTCAATTGGCGCATTCCCAAGCATAACAGTGCCACCCATCACTGTCACGCTCTCCAATTCTGCCGCCTTGATGTAATATGTGGGGTTGGAGACATAGTTCGGATTGCCGAACAGACTATTGCGCAGTTTGACGAACTTATTTCGTGTACATTTTACGGCGTCCCCAGGCACGCTGTATGTGACAGTCTCTTTCACAGCCTCCACCTTACGGCATTCAAAACAGTGGATGCCATCATTCGATACCGCACGCATAATCAATCCTGGTAAACCATTCAGCCGCCATGGGCCAAAACGGGTAGGCAGACTCTCTGCAAACCATACAGTCCACGCTCTACCACCATATTCGCCTGTAGCTTTTTGGCATGGCTGATTACAAATGGTGTCGCGCTCGGCATGCAGCGTCCAGCTCGTTTCGGTCATCTTCTCTGCGGTCAGATACCGATAAGGTGGAATGGTTTCGACGGATGTCATTTTTCCCTGCGGATAGTTTTGCCATGTAGTCGGCACATAGAGTAACTGCTCACTTTTGTCGTTTTCTCTGTTGTGCCGTTTCTGTCCCATGGTGCATGCCATGTTCTGCGCCACTTGCAGCGTTATGCCGTAGCTGACATCTTTGTTTTTGCCATCTGCGTCCGAAGTGTGGCATGTATAATCATAATCTGCCACTAACTGCGTATGCGTTATGCTGTCCTTAGTCTGCCCATAAGCAATCATGGAAGGCATGCACACTATGGTAAGAAATGTAAGTTGTTTAATCATGATATTTGTATTAAATTATTATTTTAACAGTCTAAATGATTTAGTTGTGCCACCCTCAATATGAGAGTGTCACAATTAAATTCGTAATTAAGGAATATCACAATAGCAACCAGAGAGTGTTCCTACAGATCCATATGTACAAGTTCCTGAATAACCAGCATAGCTGCAAGAACCAGAACATGAAGAAGCATGGAAATAGCAAGATTTTTCATCTTCTGTACCACCAATGACTTTAATCATTGCCTCGTTGCGAAGTAGACTGCAAGAGGATGACAAGACAAAACGTTTTAGCTTTCTCATCATAATCGGATTAAATGTTTAACAATCACACTGACTCTTCCGCAGACAGCTAATCTGCTCCCAATGGCGTAGTGCTTCGGCCATTGATATCCTGCAAGATATTCTTCTCTTTTATGTCTATATTGGTAATCATTGCTAAATCCTCCAACTCGTACTCTTTCGGAAGTTTATATCCATTCACCAAGATTGTTGGAGTTTCTATTAGTGATGTTTTATGTCTCCAGGAATGATGTCTTTCCAATTCTTCTTCAATCATTACTGTATGTATATGTTCTCGTTCTTTTGTAATGATATTTTTATAGTCGAATTTATCTTTCGTATACCATTGCGCAAACTTATGCAGCGCCTCGTCTTTTGAATTATCAAAATAGCAAGATATAAGATATCGGCTGCTTTTTTCAAGTTCATCATTAAATGAAGAGAAAATGTATTGCACGCAAATATCATTCTCTCTCATACTCAATAGCCTTTCCACATGCTCATGCATCCTCGCACAAGGGTTGCAGTGGGGATTGCTAAGTATAGTAACACGCATCTTGGCATTCGGATTGCCGAAGATTATAGAAGAATCATAGAGGGAGGTCTCATAATACTCGCTTTTCTCAAAGAGTGCTTTGGCAACATCGCCATCGGCTTTCAATGCACGATACTGCTGTACGGCATCCACACGTTCCATTTCTGTTACATGGGTCGAAGCATATTGGTGAACGGCCATAATACAGGCAGCAAATACTATGCAGACAAGCAAGCCACTAACCATATTCAAGACAAATGGGACTGTAAAACATGAAACTATTGCAGTTATACCCATTGTCCATATGATGGTCTGCACTATGACACATAACACACACCAACTTTTAGCGATGCGCCATTGGTAGTAGATACTCCACACTCCATACAGCATGGCTATCCAGTTAATGACGGTAACAAACTCGGAAGAAGATGGTATGAGTACAAGGAGCAGTATGTTAGCAGCGAAGTACCCTAATCCAATCTCACTCCAACTAATGCCGAAAACTTTCGCCATGGGTCCGTCAAGTACGCTATTACAATCGGCATGGCTGAACAGACTGCAGACCCTGTCTCCATAACGGCTTTCTCCATATAGCTGTTTCTCCATAAGCATAGCGCAAACAAAAATGCCAGAGCAACTTAGCAATATACGCATAGCCTCGAAAACATTTATGCTCCCCAAATTGTTTACCAATCCGACAACCACAGCCAATGCCAACATTAAAGGAATACTGTATGTTTTTGCATTGGAAATCAGTTCGTCACGTTGGTGCTCTTTATAATCAGGCTCGGTTGCATCCGTCGTCTCTTGCACCACTAATGTATTGCCTGTCCAAGTTTGCCGGAAAACGTCATAAGACAATGTCGTTTCCTTACCATGTTGCAAGAACCTTACAGTATTGGCTTTACAGTCCAGACCAATGACAAAATCACCATGGATATGCAAGATGCAAGGATAGTTCAATTCTAATAAGTCCTTAGTATCGACATATACCCCCATCGTTTTTACACCATAGACATCCAACATCTTTTTCAACCCATACATATTGTTTTTGTGTGGATGCTCTTGGAACATGTTTCGTGTAAAACGCTTCGTATAACTTATATCTAAAGCGTCTAAGAAATTTTCAAGTATTGTTTTCATTTCAATATGTATAATTTTAACTCTGTTGGTGACATACAGCAGACCTTTATAAACTCCTCCCTCATGTTCCTGGCATCATCCTTTGACTGGTATGAGGAATTGCCACCACGTGGATGGTATAAATGAAAAAGTTCACCAGAAGGTATACGACAAGCCCTATGACCGAGAATGACGACACGGTGCAGGCGCTCGGCATCTTCCGGTCCCCAGCCTGTAAAACGTTCATTCTCACCGCCACACTGCAAATACCGCTGTTTGTGGACAAGATAAGCACCACCGCATAATTTACGTCCAAGAAAAGACTTCATTCTGAGATTGCGCAAATAGTCAAAGTCTAATTTCCTACGCGTTTGTGTGGAAAGTTCCTCGGATAACATGATAAAACGCCCGTCGTAGGGATACGCTATTGTGGCTCCCAAACGTATCTCCTGTAATGCTTCAAAAATCTGACAATAGTCCACAAGGACATCCGTATCCCAAATAGCCACTATCTCCGTTTGTGACATCAGGAGAAGCTGGTTAATGTATCGTGTCCTATGGAAAACCGTGTTTGTATCTTCAACATATACGTAGTCCACGTTATCTATGCTGCCTATGTTATCGGTATTTGTGTGTGCATCCGCTTCCAACACTATGATACGACATTGCAAGGCGGAAAGATGCTTAACCACAGCCGATAAATTAGCCTTTCTTTCCTTGCTGTCGATACGCACAGGAATTCCAATCGTAAGAGATTCACCAAGCATGGGCATTGTTCCTATATCTTGCATGTACATATTTTTAAAGTATTTTGTAATATCTCTTGTTCCGACGGGAAAGGCATGTCATCACTGGCTATCTTGCCATGTTCTAAGATGCGCCCTGTCAATGTAGGACAAAAGTCATGTTCCTTCATGCTGGCAAGCATTACGCATAATTCATCACCAAAAGGTTCATCATTAATAACTTCCTCCACCCAGTCCAAATAATAGATAAGGTGTTCCTTTATCATGGCAAGCTGGTCAGCATTGGCTGTCGCATCCTTTTCCAACTGCAACACACGCCACCAGAGATAGATTCCAATACCTGCCATGCCAAAGAAATCGGTATCTATGTCTGGATGCTTGTTAATTAAGGCGATCATCTGATTGTCCATGTGCGGCAAATAATCTGACGAGACTACAGATAAAGGATTTGTCTGCAATGCCAGCACAGCATCCTGTACACCTTTTGTCATAGCTTCTAACGTGTATCTTTCCTTATATTGCTTTAGAACAGCGTCGGAAGCAGTATGACAGCTCGTATCGTCCGACAGCAACATATCCATCCTTGATGCTATCTGCGACACAAAATTATCATCGTCGAAATCAAACTCATCAATATGAACTCGCAGATTTGGAGTAGCATCAAGCATTTCAGCCAGTCCTGTAGAATCAGTACCAATGACAGGAATCCCATGTCGCATCATCTCTATGGCTGTATAACTGCATTGCTCATGGAACGAAGGCATCACACCTATATAGGCAGATTCGTACACCTTGTCCAAATCACCGCTTTGCATCTTGCCCAAAAATGACACATGCTCATGAAAGGTCCTACACTGCTCCAAATATGGTTGAAAATCTCCATCGCCAACTATCACAAGGTGCGTATCTGGGTATTTATCGACAATCTTCTCATAAGCACTTATCAAATACTTCAGTCCCTTAATCTCATCCAGTCGTCCTACGTACAGAATATTGCGCCGATCACCATACAAAAGAGACCTGCCGCACATATCACCGGCAATGCCGTTGTAAACAAGATGCATCTTGTCTGCTGACACATTGTAATCGTTAACAAGAATTTCTCTTGAGCGGCTTGACAGCACAAGAATGACATCTGCCAAATGCAGGAATTCCTTTTCGCCTGCAAAACTTGCTATCACGCCTCTCTCGTTGCCATCATTGGGGTCATAGTCTACGGCTGTGATTTCTCTCATACGCCTGACATTACCATTCAACTCGAAGCACCAGTTCATGTAATGCACAGTCATCACTATGCAACTACTGACAAAGCATGATTTAAGCAGCACTGCCAACGGATAATGCTGGAAATAGTTAAAATGGAACACTATCTTGTCATTCCCTACATTATCAATATTCCTTGCAAGAAAATAGAATATGACACGGCAGTACGTCTCGTTTTCCGTACCAGAATGCAATGACGGGATAAGATAGTGCCGTATTCCATCCTTATCGTCAGATATAGCAAATTCTTTAGTGTCTGCATACATTTCCACAAGAGAAACTTTTGTCTCGGGCATGACAGATAAGCCCTCGGCCAATTGCTTAATATATGTCCCAATGCCATAACCTGCGGCACGGCTTGCATTATTGAATATGTAGATATTTGTCATGAGAGAATATCTTTTAGAATGTAGTACGCAGAGCCGCCATCTATGCCGACAGGCTTCTCTATATAGTCACAAGCAGCAAACAAAGGTTTGTTCAATAGGCCTAATATGTCTGTATCAGGATTTGGCATCACCTTGTCTGCTGCCGCAGACTTCAGTTCTGCTATATACAGGTTGTCGATAGTCAACGCTGTTCCGTATGTCTCATGCCTTAGAGCAAGATAAAGCAACACTCCACCTGCACCTGTGCGCACGGAATAGTCTGACATGCGGCGAGGGTCCCGCTCCATTATCTTGGCATCGACATCAGCAAGTACAGAATTCAAGTCACACTCAACCAAACCAAGTTTGGAGAGCAATGTCGTACCGTAGCCTATTCCTGCCAACCCATATTCCATTCCAATGGGCATGTCGGTATGCACGTTCTCATAGATCTGCTGTAATAAATCCCATGCGAAATCCTCCAATAATTGGTCCTGATACTTGTTTGCGTACGCATACAAGGAGACTACAACACCCATCTTGCCATGAAACAATCCTATATCATGGATGTATGGACTTTTCAAGAGGAGATAATCTGCTATTTTCCTAAGCTCTGTATTCATGTTCTTTTCTTTCTAAAGACATTGCCGCCTCAAAGGTTTTATCCATTTCTAAATATTTGTATGTATACCTTCTAACAAACTGTCAATTAGGACATTATACCCACCTTTTTGTATGCCTTGGAAACGGTCGTTGAAATAGTTGTTGCATTAGTGTCCCGATTTTAACGGGACACTAATGATCTCATATACTTATAATTCTATCCACCCAGAGAACACATTCTCTCCTACGTATAAGCGCAATTCAAATTCTCCCTCCAAACTTTCAGGTAATTCTACGCAACCATTTTCATCTATCTGTGTAGAAAAAACTACCATTTCATCGGAAACAACATCTATATTTGCACCTTCAAGACTAGCATCAAATGTTAGTAGATTTCCATCTTGAAATGCATATATAGGCAATATAGGCGAACGTTTCATACCTCCTAAAGCCTTATAAGGAGTTGTTTTTAAGGTAACCTTCTTTTTAATATTAGAAGGCTGTCTCTTACACACATCTCCGAGACCACGAGACGCGTAGTAAT
>OWJS01000321.1_pt1 | contig 18328 bp, 19 predicted proteins | sample 1732961 | NCBI WGS metagenome assembly OWJS01 (sample SAMN05065774, study PRJEB22554) | human gut metagenome | biome: ENVO:2100002; feature: ENVO:00000062; material: ENVO:00002003 | host: Homo sapiens | place: USA
CGTGGGCTCGGAGATGTGTATAAGAGACAGAATTTGAAAAATAAATGAAACAAGCAAGAGAAAGGGGAGATTAGTGCCCATTTTCACTTGCTTGTTTATATTGTTTTGCTTTAGTCCAAAACTATTAAGTCAAAATACATGATTCTCGTGGGTAGTGACGTTATGTCTTTCAATCTTCTATACTCTATTTCTTGTTGCTCAGTGCCAAAAAGCAATTTGAAACCATTGCATTGCTCACGGTAAATGCTGCCACCACATTGGATGGAACTGTGTTCAATCGGTACAAGTACGTTTTCCCAAGCAGTTGGTTGATATACGCAATACTATCATTGTGGAAGAAATCATCTAGGTCTGCATCTCCACAATGAAACAAATCCATCTCGTTATTGTCCTTTAAGGTACTAAGATAACAGTTTTCGCTTAAATAGTCCATTTTGTTACAATTTAGAGTTAGCCATTATCTTCTGTACCATTTTCACTCCTCTCTCATAACTTTCGCTATGAGGAGCATGAGCGTCTCGCATAAGCTTTCGCAGGTATGCCTCAGTGGCTTGGTTCTCAAAATTCTCAGCCACTTTACCTGTCAATACAGGTATTGTTGCAATCTCTAATGCCATAATTATATTTTTAAAGATAAATAATCGATTAGTGCGATATAATCTCATCACACGGCTGCAAAGCAAATGCAAGCGAGCGCAATGAAAGCGTGCTTTCTTATTGCCGAGTGCAGCTTTGCTTCTGTTTTCAAAATGCCCCCAACTTCCCATATTATATTTATATATATACATTATACCATATTATAGGGTAAAAAATGACTCCGTAACTATCGGATAATCAACCTGTTAGTATTTTAACTTGGACTGCGAATGCAACCTTTGAGGCTGCTCTGACCATTATGTGATTACGAAATAATTTAACAAGAGCCGTAGAGAAAGAAATCTCTACGGCTCTACTGATATTTATATTTTGTATAGTACAAGTCACCTTTTCGTTATAGTTTTGCCATGTGATACCCCAACGACTTCAGTTCGATGGCGATACCCATGAGATACATCTGATGAAGTGCGGCGATGAAGCCACGGAAGGCTGACTCGGTGCCTGGCTCCAAGCCTTGATGGGTGAGGAGGTTGAGCGTGCGTGAGGCACATTCGGCGACAATGCCCGAAAGGGTCTTGTGTTCCTTCTCATCCAAACCTAATACTTGCTCGCAGATATAGTCATCCATGTGGTCGAAGTCCTTGCTGTCACGCAGATGCGTATAGTGGTCTTCCACCTTGCTGTAGAGTTCCCAGTCCACGTCCCAGTACTTCGCCATCGCCATTCCCACGAACATAATCCAACCGAGTGCAACCGTTGGATACTTCGGAAATTCGCGCATGGCATCTGGGAGATAACTTTCTCCTATCTTCGACCAGAGTTCCTCCAAGTCGGGAGCCTCCGGCAGGTGTTCATCCACTCTCTTGAGGGAGAGCAAGTACTGATGGAGGTCGAACTTGAACAATTCTTCCAAGTTTTTTTGGTTGATAATCATTTCTCAATACGTTTTTAGACAGAAACTCTCAACTCGATGGGAATTGAGAGTTTTGTTGTATATAAATCCTGGGGATTAGAGTTTCTGCAAGAAGCGGTCAGCCTCGATAGCGGCCTTGGCTCCTGAGCCTGCAGCAACGATACCCTGGCGATATACTGGGTCGGCTACGTCGCCTGCGGCGAAGACGCCTGGCACATTCGTGGTGGCAGTGCCTGGGACAACCTTGATGAAGCCTTGCTCGTCGAGGTCGATATACTCCTTGAACAAGTCTGTGTTAGGCTTGTGTCCGATGGCAAGGAAGAATCCGTCGATGGCAATGTCGAAAGCTTCCTCGTTGGCCTCGCCCCTATGACGAACCAAGTGAGCACCCTCCACGCCATTCTCGCCGAAGAGTCCAACGGTATTGGTCTCAAACAAGATTTCGATGTTTTCCTTCTCCTTCACACGCTGTTGCATGATTTCGGCAGCACGGAGGTAAGGCTTTCTCACAATCATATATACTTTCTTCGCCAAACCAGCGAGATACATGGCTTCCTCACAAGCGGTGTCACCACCACCTACGACAGCTACGGTACGCTTGCGATAGAAGAAACCGTCGCAGGTAGCACATGCTGATACGCCTTGACCACGATATTTCTCCTCGTCTGCCAAACCGAGATATTTTGCGGATGCACCGGTAGCGATAATCACAGTCTGTGCCTCGATTTCGTTGCCACGCTCATCGGTGACATGGAATGGACGCTGGCTGAAATCTACCTTTGTGATGCTGCCATTACGCAAATCAGCACCGAAACGAGATGCCTGCTCACGCAAGTCCATCATCATCTGGTTGCCATCCACACCATTAGGATAACCTGGAAAATTCTCTACAATCGTAGTGGTGGTCAACTGACCGCCTGGTTGAATACCTGCATAGAGCACAGGGTTGAGGTCGGCTCTACCTGCATAGATGGCGGCTGTATATCCAGCAGGACCGCTGCCAATAATCAAAGTCTTTACTTGTTCCATAGTTTTATAGTTATGTGATGCAAAGGTACGTTTAATCAACAAGATACCCAAATTTTTCGGCTAGATTTTAGATAAATTACGAATAGAAAGTGCATAAAATGCAAGAAAGCCGCTAGCGATGAGGGGATTTATGGGAAAAAATGATTAACTTTGCAGCCGAAAATAAAACAACTTAAATAGATGAATACAATTAAGAGAATCGTATTGACTGGCGGTCCTTGCGCTGGTAAGACTACAGCACTCGTCAAGGTGATAGAGCATTTCACTAGCCTCGGTTACAAGGTGTTCACCATTCCGGAGGTGCCTACCATGTTTACACAGGCAGGCATGAACTACCTCACCTCCAACAAGGCTTTCTTCTTCGAGGGTGAGAAGGCTACGCTTCAGACACAGTTGCACCTGGAGGATTGCTTCTACAAGATGGCACAAACCTTGGAGCAGCCTGTGCTCATTGTCTGCGACCGTGGCGTGATGGACATCTCTGCTTATTTGACGTCTGAGGATTGGCAAAAAATTATCGGTGAGGTGGGATGCACCCAGACACAACTTCGTGATGAGCGATATGACGCCGTGCTTCACTTGGTTTCTGCCGCAGATGGAGCGGAGCAGTTTTATACTACAGCCAATAACGCCCAGAGACTCGAACAGGCAGACGAGAAGGGACTTCAAATCGCACGTGAGTTGGATAAGAAGGTCATTGAGGCTTGGACAGGTCATCCTCACTTGCGTGTCATCAACAACCATGAGGACTTCGACAACAAGTTGAATCGTGTGCTCAAGGAAATCTCCAATGTCTTGGGGATTCCACAACCTATCGAAGAGGAGCGCAAGTATATCGTCAAATTGACAGGGGAAATACCTAGCAGCATTGACAGTGACATCGTCCAGACTTATCTTACCGGTGAGCCTAATACGGAGATTCGTTTGCGCAAGCGTCGATTCGAAGAGAAGGAGGTATATGTGCATACGACCAAGAAGCGCATCTCTGAGTCTGAGCAGATAGAGACGGAGCGACAGATCAATCAAAATCTCTACGAGTCTCTTCTTCAGCAAGCCGATCCTTATCGCCAGACGATCAGCAAGCATCGCAAGAGTTTCATTTGGAAGGGTCAGTATTTCGAGCTTGATATCTTCGAGGCTCCTCGCAAAGACTTGATGATTTTGGAGACGAAAGGAGTAGCCAAGCAGGAGAGCGTGAAATTCCCTCCGTTTATCCAAGTCTTGGAAGATATAACAGGAAATACAAATTATTACAACTACAACATAGCTCTCAAGGGATGATTCCTTTGAGAGTTTTTTCTTATTTTCGCTGATTGGGGCGTGAGTTCTTCTCGTATCTATAGATGAAGTCAGAAAAAGCAGTGAGATAGAAAAAACTGAAAACAAAAAAAGGAAGTCCTCGAAAGAACTTCCTTTTGAGAGGTGTCTAGCGGAGTCGAACCGCTCTACACGGTTTTGCAGACCGTTACCTAACCGCTCGGTTAAGACACCAAGTCTAAAAATTTTACAAATTTACTCGTATGAAACAGAGTCTTTATGAGGTGTCTAGCGGAGTCGAACCGCTCTACACGGTTTTGCAGACCGTTACCTAACCGCTCGGTTAAGACACCAAGTCTAAAAATTTTACAAATTTACTCGTATGAAACAGAGTCTTTATGAGGTGTCTAGCGGAGTCGAACCGCTCTACACGGTTTTGCAGACCGTTACCTAACCGCTCGGTTAAGACACCTTGTAGCGTTGTTTGCTGTCATTTCTGATAAGCGAGTGCAAAGGTACTACTTTTTTTTGAAACCACCAAATCTTTCGCCATCTTTTTTTGAAAATAATGAAAAAATCTTCGATTAGTCTCAATCATTTCCCTTCTTTCTTCTTCTTACACTGCTCATAGAAAGCACAGCCTGCACACTTGTAATTCCGGTCGTGGCACTGGTTCACCTTCTTCCACGCCCGATAAATACGAATGGCGGCATACGCGATGCATGCCGCCAATATCGTAAGAATGATGATATACTGAGCAGTCATCATATCAATTTCTCCTATAGCTGAAAAAAACGCCGGCGTTTAGCCTACAGCGTTGTAGCCATTTGTAGAGTTCTTGCGCATGATGTCACGGATGTTCATCTCCTTGAATCCGTCGGCACGGTGCTGCTCTTCCAACTCCGCCTCCTCTTCGATGTCCTTTTCTGAGCGGGTGAAGGTGAAAGCCTTGTACTTAAATTCTGCGATAGCCCAACCTACGAGTGCTACCACGATCAATGCGATCAGTCCTAATAATGCTTCCATTTCTTTCTTTATTATATATAATAATGTGTAAATTCCAGTAACTCCATCTTCCCGCGGCTTAGTAGTCGTCGTCAGCCACGTCCTCAGCATCGTCGAGTCCCAGGTTCTCAGGATCCTCGAAGGTGGTGCGGTAGCTTTCCTCGGTCAGCTTGTCGTCATCGAATGCATCATCGTCCTCATCAGGATCGTTGTAGTGATCCTCAATCTCTGGTGCATCCTCATCGTCATCCTCGTCTGGGTCGAGCAGGTCGTCGTTGCGGTCCAACTCGTCCTCATCCATGAATCTCATGCGAATCTTCTCCTGCTTTGGCTTCTCCTTGGCAAAGATAGCCTCTACCCAGGTACCCTTAGGCACCACGAGCACTTCGTAGTCGTCAGCCAGCTTCTTCTCGTAGAGGCCACCCGGCTTCTTCAGGCGATCCTTAGGAAGGGTAGTGGTACTGATGTCGAAACCGCTCTCGATGATATCCTTGATACTCTGAGAAAGACTGTCCCAGCCACCGCCGAAGTTACGCTCCAATACTTCGATGAGCTTGGATGCGGTGATGTGACCGATGTTCTCGTAGGTGAGGTCGGTGACACGCATGATAGGGCGCTTCTTGATGGCAAACTTCTCGTTCTTGTCGTCGATGCGGAGGGTGCCGATCTTGAAACCACGGTCAATCAACTTGTCGAGCACTTCAGTGCGGTCCACCTTCACTTGCTCAACTTCGAATGCACTGCGAATGATGTCGAGGTATCTACGCTGATTGTCCTTCAGGTCGTTGTCTTTCTCGGCAGCTTCCCAAAGGCGGAAAACATCATTCTCCTGGATATCCCAAACACTGCTTTTTGACAATGTTTTGAGGGGGATAGTCTTTTCTTTTTTCATTGTTATAAATGTTTTGAATGCAAAATTAAATACTTCTTTTTATATATCCAAATTTTCAGCCCGTTTTTTTTCTATTTCCACGATTTTTTTTCTTTTATCCCGATTTCTTGTGCACGTTTCATTTTTTTTCATTATCTTTGCAGCTAAAAATACCGAAGTAAAAAGAATGATAGAATGAGTGAACCGTTAGCTGAAAGAATGAGACCCCGGTCGCTTGCCGACTATGTGGGCCAGAAGCATCTGGTGGGGGAGGGTGCCGTGCTGCGCAGGATGATCGACGCAGGCCGCATTTCCTCTTTTATCCTCTGGGGACCTCCGGGCGTGGGCAAGACTACCCTGGCGCAGATTGTGGCGCAAACCCTGAAGGTGCCTTTCTATACCCTCTCTGCCGTAACCAGCGGCGTGAAGGATGTGCGCGAGGTGATTGAGCGTGCCAAGAGTGGAAGATTTTTTAACGCTGCTTCACCTATCTTGTTTATAGACGAAATCCACCGCTTCTCCAAGAGTCAGCAGGACTCCCTGCTGGGCGCAGTGGAGAAAGGCATCGTTACCCTGATTGGCGCCACCACCGAGAACCCGTCGTTCGAGGTTATCCGTCCGCTGCTCTCCCGATGCCAGCTCTACGTGCTCAAACCCCTGGAAAAGGAAGACCTGGAGGGACTCCTGCAGCGTGCCATCACCCAGGATGTGGAACTCAGCCAGAAGAAGATCCATCTCAAGGAAACCGCAGCGATGCTCCGCTTCAGCGGCGGCGATGCCCGGAAACTCCTCAATATCCTGGAACTGGTGGTGGAATCGGCAGGCACCGGTGAGGTGGTCATCACCGACAAGATGGTAGAAGAACAGCTTCAGCAGAATCCCCTTGCCTACGACAAGCAGGGCGATATGCACTATGATATCATTTCCGCCTTCATCAAGAGTATCCGTGGCAGTGACCCCGATGCGGCACTCTATTGGATGGCGCGCATGATAGAAGGAGGCGAAGACCCGCAGTTCATTGCCCGAAGAGTAGTAATCAGTGCGAGCGAGGATGTGGGACTGGCGAATCCGAATGCCCTGCTCCTGGCGAATGCTGCCTTCGATACGGTGATGAAGATAGGATGGCCCGAGGCGAGAATCGCCCTTGCCGAGGCGGTGGTCTACCTTGCTACCAGTCCCAAGAGCAACAGTGCCTATCTGGGCATCAACGATGCCATCGCCACCGTAAAGCAGACGGGCAATCTGCCTGTGCCGCTGCATATCCGCAATGCGCCGACCAAACTGATGAAGGACCTGGGCTATCACGACGGCTATAAATATCCGCACGATTATCCCGGCCATTTCACCGAGCAGCAGTATCTACCCGATGAACTGAAAGACGCCCGCTTCTGGCATCCGCAGCATTCTCCTTCCGAGGAGCGCCTGTATAACTGGATGGTAACATGCTGGGGAGAGCGGTTTAAAAACTAAACAAATAATTTATTACGAGAAAAAATGACTATTCATCAAGACCCGGAACTCGTGCTGACGCTGCAGCGCGTCATCGAGTTCATTGGAACCTTTGCATTTGCCCTTTCGGGCATCCGACTTGCCGCCAGCAAGCATTACGACTGGCTGGGCGGCTTTGTGTGTGGCGTGGCTGTAGCCATCGGCGGCGGAACCATCCGCGATGTGATGCTCGGCCAGCATCCCTTCTGGATGCTCAGCCCCATCTACCTTTTGTGTACGCTGTTTGCGCAACTGGTAGTCATCGGGTGCCACCATTATCTCAAGCGTCTCGACAACACGTGGTTTCTTTTCGATACCCTCGGTCTGGCACTGTTCAATATCGCCGGAATCCAGAAAACCCTCGATTGCGGTTTCCCGTTCTGGGTGGCCATCATCATGGGCTGCATCACGGGTTCTTTCGGCGGCGTAATCCGCGATGTGCTGCTCAACGAGGAGCCTGTCATCTTCCGTAAGGAGATTTATGCGATGGCATGTGTGCTGGGCGGCCTCTGCTATTGGGGATTGACCTATCTGGGCATGAGCGTCTATATCACGTCCACCGCCTCCTTCCTCACGGTCTGCATCATCCGCCTGCTAGCCGTGAAGTACCATATCTCGCTGCCTACGCTGCGCGATGAGAAATAGTTAATAGTTGAAAGTTAAAAGTTGAAAGTTAAACAATAACAATAATTAATGAGAAGAGAGAAAATAATTTGGATGCTTTTGATGGCGATGATGCTGATGTTCCAGTCTTCATCGCTGATGGCACAGAACAAGCGAGAGTTCCGTGGCGCATGGATTCAGTGCGTTAACGGACAGTTTTTGGGAAAAAGTACCCGGCAGATTCAGACGATGCTTTCCAGGCAGCTCGACGAACTGCAGAAGGATGGCGTCAATGCCATCATCTTCCAGGTCAGAGCCGAGTGCGATGCACTCTATCCCAGCAAGATAGAACCCTGGAGCAAGTTCCTGACGGGCGTGCAGGGCAAGGCACCATCCCCTTACTGGGACCCTTTGCAGTGGATGATCGAACAGTGTCACAGCCGCGGCATGGAACTCCATGCCTGGATCAACCCCTATCGTGCCAAGCACGGTTCCACATCCCTGAGCCAGGTATCACCCGGAAGCGTGGTGAAGACCCATCCTAATCTCTGCTTCAACTACGATAACCTGGTGCTCCTCAATCCGGGACTCCAGGAGGCAGCCGACTATACCTGCCGTGTGGCAGCCGACATCGTTAGCCGCTACGACATCGACGGCTTCCATATCGACGACTATTTCTATCCATATCCCGTAGCCGGCAAGCAGATTCCCGATCAGCAGCTCTTCCGTCAGCAGGGCAGGGGATTCAGAGATATTGGCGACTGGCGACGCGACAACGTGAGCCGCTTCGTCAAGCAGTTGGGCGAAACCATCCATGCTGTCAAGCCATGGGTCAAGTTTGGCGTATCACCGTTCGGCATCTATCGCAACAGGCGCAATTCCCCAATCGGTTCCAACACCTTCGGATTGCAGAACTACGACGACCTCTATGCCGATGTGCTCCTCTGGGTGAACAATGGCTTCATTGACTACTGCGTGCCTCAGATTTATTGGGAGATAGGCAACAAGGCTGCCGATTACAAGACCCTCATCCAGTGGTGGAACAAATATGCGGGCAACCGACCTCTCTATATCGGCGAGGACATCGAGCGCACCGCCAAGTATCCCGACCCGGTGAATCCACGCAGCCACCAGTTGCCAGCCAAGCACCGTCTGCACCAGCAGATGAACAATGTGCAGGGCACCGTGCTCTGGTATGCCAAGACTGCTGCCGACAATGTAGGCAACATCGGTCATACCCTGCGCAACTACTATTGGAAGTACCCAGCCCTTCCTCCTCTGATGCCTTTCCTCGACGACAAGGCGCCAAAGAAGGTGAAGGGTTTGAAGATGGTATGGACAGCCCAGGGCCCGATGCTCACCTGGAAGGCTCCGAAGGCGAGCCGCCGGAAGTGGGGTGATGTGGCCACCCGTTTTGCCATCTATCGTTTTGAGAAGGGATCCCGCATCAACCTCAATGATGTCACCGCCCTGCAGGCTGTGGTTTATGGCACCCGCTACAAGCTGCCTTACCTGGAGGACAGGAAATACACCTATGTTGTCACCGCACTCGACCGTGTAGGCAACGAGGGTAAAGGTAAAAAGAAGACCGTTTCGTTTTAAAAAGAAAACCGTTTCACTTGAGGTGAAGCGGTTTTTTTATACATATATGAATATCTATCACTAATAAAACTTAAATAATGCTCCGATTGTTTGGCTGATTTGTATTTTTTCATTAATTTTGCAGGTGAGTTTGAGAATATCCGCATAGGAATTGCTCAAGCAGATTGCGGAATACAGCTTCACCTGGGTTCGGGGTAGCTCCGTAACCAGAAGCCTCAGGTTTGAGGTAGCCTGGTCAATCTACAGGCTTCTTGGTCGTTTGGACCGAGGGGGTAGAGAAAATATATCCTTTCCAGAACAACTTTTTTGATGAATTTAAACAAGCCAATTCAAGAAGATTCCATCAATTGGTATGCACTCCATGTATATAGAAATAAGGTGTCAAATTGCCGCGATATGGTGAATGCTATCAATCCGAAATCTGATATTCAGGAATCCGAAAGACAGCGCAAGCTTCGTAACCTCTTGAAAGACAGGGAAATTTTCGGGGGGGGGTAAAATGACCTTTTACGCTCCGTTGGTAAGAATAGACCGTGTTAATCAGCACGGCAAACGTGTAGTCACCGAAAAACCGCTCATTCCATCACTCTTTTTTATCCAGTGTACGCTCCAGCAGGTAGAAGAATTCGACCAGCTGATGGGCAACCTTACCCGTATCTATACCCATCTTCACGAGGGGAAGATACAGCCCATAGCCATCCCGGAGCACCAGATGGAGATGTTTATCCAGGTATCATCGGGCGACCAGGAAGGACTGGAGTATTACGGAGCCGATGCCTTCGACTGGAAGAAGGGCGAGAAGGTGAGGGTGACAGACGGTCGCTTCAAAGGTCTGGAAGGCGAAATCAAGCGCATTGATGGAACCAAGCGCCTGGTAGTAGCCGTAGAAGGTATCTGCTGCGTGGCTACCACCTATATTCCCAGATGTTTTCTGGAGAAAATTTGAATCATTTGATATTTTCAATAATATAATAAAAACAAATTGTATATTTTTTAAAAATTTGTCTCAAATAATCATCATGAACATGAGTTCAAAGAAAGTTATGTGGTCAGGAGTGCTAGGGATAGCACTCCTGATGGTTTCTTCATGTAAGACTCCATCTAATATTTCCTATTTCCAGGATTTCTATAACAATCCGGATACAGTGATAAATCTTCAGAATAAGGTAATAACTATCAAGCCTACAGATAAATTGTATATCGGCGTGAAGAGCAAGGATCAGCAGATTTCGCAGCTCTTCAACCTCACGGGCGGAAACAGCAGTAGCAGCTCCAACGTAAGCAAGGATGCTTATTATTATACTGTGGACGGCAAGGGTAATATCGATTTCCCTGTGTTGGGAACCGTTCATGTGGCAAACCTCTCGCGTGAGCAGGTGGCTGAGAAAATCAAGAAAGCGTTGATAGAGGCAAGCCTGGTCAAAGATCCTGTGGTTACCGTGGGCTTGAGCAATCTCCATTACTCCGTTATGGGAGAGGTAAACCACCCAGGACAGTTTGCCATCGAAGACGAGAAGGTTACCATCCTCGATGCCATCAGCAATGCCGGCGACTTAACCATCACCGGTGTGCGCGACGACGTGATGGTGCTCCGCCAGGAAAACGGCCACCAGAAGATTTATAAGATCAACCTCTGTTCGGGCAAGGATGTATTCTGCTCGCCTGTATATTATCTGCAGCAGAACGACGTGGTGTATGTTTCGCCTAACGATACCAAGAAGCGTACCTCTACCGTGAATGGAAACACCATCCAGTCTACGGGCTTTTGGCTGAGCGTATCTTCACTCGCCGTTACCATCCTCACCTTCCTGAAGGTAAACTAATAGTTGATAGTTTATAGTTAACAGTTAATAGTTAAGAATGATACAGAACTCTAATCCGGCGAATCAGATGGGGCCTAATCCGATGCTTCGCCGTAACCAGGGGGATGATTTCCTCCGCCTGCAAGACCTCTTTTATCTCTGTGTAGCCAGATGGAAATGGTTCGTGCTCTCTCTCATCATTACGATGGGAGCAGCCAGCTATTATATCCTCTCTACACCGAATGTATATCAGCGCACGGCTTCCCTGCTTATCAAGGATGAAAGCAAAGGTAGCTCCATCAGTAATGATGTGGAGTCGATGTTCTCGGATATGGGATTGGGAGGCACCAAGTCGAACGTTAACAACGAACTCATTGCCATCAAGTCGCCTTCCGTTCTTATGGAAGTAGGCAAGCAGCTGAAACTCAATGTGGATTATGCCGTCGATGGACGATTCCACCGCAATGTGCTCTATGGAAACGACCTGCCTGTCACCGTGCAGTTCCTCACCATCGGCGAAGAACACTATGGTTCGATGACCGTATATCTGAAGGAGGGAGAAAAGTTTGAACTCACCGATTTCAAGGGTACATCTTCTAATGGAACTCCAGTGGAGACCAACAAAACCATAACAGGTAAGCTGGGCAAACTGGTTCAGACTCCATTGGGCAAGGTAAAGCTGGAGGCTGCACCATCTTACGCTGCCTTTATCAAGGGTGGCGATGCACCGGCACTCTACGTAAGCCATACCGACCTCTATTCCATGACCAATCGCATCTTGGGCTCGCTCACGGTGGGATTGAACGAGGAGAAGACTACCATCGTAAATCTTACCTATACGGATGTACAGACCAAGCGTGCCGAGGATATCCTCAACACCATCATCGCTGTATACCGCAAGAACTGGCTCGACGACAAGAACCAGATGACCGTTTCCACCTCCCGTTTTATCACCGAGCGCCTCGGCGTTATCGAGCATGAGCTGGGCGACGTGGATAAGGATATCTCTTCCTTCAAGAGTGCCAACCTGCTGCCTGACGTAGAGACCGCAGCACAGCAGTATATGCAGAAGAGCAGCGACCTGAGCAAGCAGATCATGGATCTCAACTCCCGCCTCTCCATTGCACAGTATATCCGCAGCAGTCTCGCAGGCAGAGTGAGCAAGAACCAGGTGCTGCCATCCAATACCGGTATCGACAGTCCGGGCATCGAGCAGCAGATTGCTGAATACAACAAGACTCTGTTGGAGCGCAACAACATCGTTGCCAACTCCAGCGAGCAGAACCCTTTGGTTGCCGATTACGACCAGAACCTGAATGCCATGCGCAGAAGTATTACGGCAAGTATCGACAACTTCGTGGTAACCCTCCGCACCCAGCTGGGCACCCTGCAGGCTAACGAGGCGCATACCACCTCGCAGATTGCCAGCAACCCTAACCAGGCCAAGTACCTGCAGACCGTAGGCCGTCAGCAGAAGGTAAAGGAGGCGCTCTATCTCTTCCTCCTCCAGAAGCGTGAGGAAAACGAGCTTTCCAAGGCTTTCACCGCCTATAATACCCGCGTCATCACTCCTCCTACAGGCAGCAACCTGCCTGTGGCACCAGTGCGCCGCAACATCCTGCTGGTGGCATTCGCACTGGGCTTCCTCATTCCGGTGGTCATCATCTTCGTGCGTGAAAACATGAATACCACCGTGCGTGGCCGCAAGGACCTGAAGAACGTAACCATCCCATTCCTGGGCGAGATTCCGTTCTATATCAGCCGCAAGAACCGTCCTGCCCTGAAGCAGCGCATCCAGTTCTGGAAGAAGCAGAAGGAAACCCGCGAGGTTGTGGTGAAGGCGGGCAAGCGCGACATCGTGAACGAGGCATTCCGCGTATTGCGTACCAACTTCGAGTTCACCATCGGAGCGCATCCTGAAAAGAACGTCATCGTCATTACTTCCTTCAATCCGGGTTCCGGCAAGAGCCACCTGGCTGTCAACATAGCCATGTCGCTCGCCATCAAGGAGAAGAAGGTGCTCGTCATCGACGGTGACCTGCGACATGGTTCCACCTCTATGCTCGTAGGCAGTCCTGCCGAGGGCTTGAGCGACTATCTGAATGGCAGAACCGACGACCTGAAGGGCATCATCTGCCATGGTGAGGAGAACGGACTGGTGAAGGATTTCGACATCCTGCCTATCGGTACCATGCCTCCAAACCCAACGGAGCTTCTCTTCAGCGAACGTTTGGAATCGCTTATCAATCAGCTTCGTAAGGAGTATGACTATATCTTCATCGACTGTCCTCCAGTAGAGATCGTAGCCGATACCCAGATTATCGAGAAATATGCCGACCGCACCATCTTCGTGGTTCGCAGCGGACTGATGGAACGCAGCATGCTGGGCGACATCGAACAGCTCTATAAGGAGAAGAAGTTCAAGAACATGTCGCTCATCCTCAACGGTACCAAGGCTCAGGGTGGCCGCTACGGTCATTACTATCGCTACGGCTACCACTATGGTTATAGCTATGGCTATCATTATGGAAAGGAAAGCTAGAAGATGAATATATTCCGCCAGGTGTTCCGACGGATTCATCATTCTTCGGAAAAAGGCAAACAGGAACGTTTGCCGAAGGAAAAACTGCCCCAGGGCATTGACTGGCATTGCCATGTTCTGCCGGGGGTGGACGACGGATTCCAGGAGATGGAGAAGTCGCTGGAAATGCTTGCCACCTACGAGAAAATGGGAATCAGGGAAGTGTGGTTCACCCCTCATATCATGGAGGATGTGCCCAACACCACCGCCCATCTGCGCCAGGTGTTTGCAACCCTGGAAAACAAATATCAGCAGGATTTCAAACGGAGAAATCCTGCTGACATACAGATGCTGAAGCTTCATCTGGCTTCAGAAAACATGCTCGATGCGCTCTTCGAAAAGCGCCTCCGCAGCAACGACCTGCTGCCCATCGGCAACGAGGGCAACTGCCTGCTGGTAGAAACCAGCATCTTCTCGGCTCCGATGAACTTCAGGGGACTGCTGGAGCGCATCAGGAACAAGGGATATACCCCCATCCTGGCGCACCCCGAACGCTATCTCTATATGGAGAAAAGCGACTACCAGGCGCTCAAGGCGCAGGGCATCAGATTCCAGCTCAACCTCTTCTCCCTGAAAGGCCAGTATGGCGACAAGGTGAAGAAGCGGGCAAGATGGCTCCAGAAGCAGGGCATGTACGAATACACGGGCACCGACCTCCATCGCCCCGGTGTTTTTCATAGATATTGGTAGGGGCTTTGTTTGTTTTAACCCCTACAGGATTGTATGCAGAAAGCCGAAGCCACGGCTGTGAGCACGGTGATGAGCAGATTGATGATCTTCTTGATGGTATCTCTTTTCATGGGCAAATGGGTTTAAAAGTTGAAATTGAAATGAATTAAAGTTGAAATTTTGCCCCGGCATCGAAGCAGGGACATTCCTTGGGAGTGGTGCCAGGCAAATCTCGGTGACCCAGAATCACGGCACGTGGAAACATAATCTTCAGCTTCATCAGCAGGTGGCGAATCACCTCGTATTGGTCGGCTGTAAGCGTGTCGGCAGGCCTGCCGTCTTCATCCAGTCCGCCCTCGTAGCAGATGCCGATGGAGCAGCGGTTGTAGGGACGTGCATGAGCACCCACTTCAAGCAGTTTGCGAAACTGCGTCAGCGTGCCGTCTTTGCGGCAATAGTAGTGATAGCCCGCCGTGCGGAAGCCGCGAGCCTTGTGGTCGCGCACCAGCTGTTTCTCCGTATAGTTGCGGTTGCATCTGGTTGCACTGCAGTGAATCACGAGGAAGCGCACGCTCTGGGGTGAATCCATCATCGTGCCGCCTTCTGTAAGGGCAAGGAGAAGATGCTCCGATAGCACCTCCTCGTCGCCAATGGTCATGGGAAATTTATCTGTTACCATTGTGCTGAAAGTTTTAAAGTTCTATGAGTGGGGGCGATATAACGCCCCCGACTTCTAAATAGTTACGTCTGTACTGTCGCCTCCGGACTCAGTGCCCGAACCGCCGGTCTGTGATCCGCCAGTCTGAGAACCGCCGCCTGAGGTCTGGGAATCACCTCCCTGGGTGCCGGAACCGCCTGCATTGGTGTCGCCCGATCCGTCTGGGTCGGTAGTGGTGCTTCCCGTGGTCTTCTTTTTCTTGGTGCCATACTTCTTGAGGTTGGCCTCCAGGTTGAGGTTCACGGAACGCAGGTCGCCCGTGGCACGGGCTCTCATTCTCACGCCCAGGATATTCTTGAGCACGGAGAATTCCTCCTTCGTGGCTGCACCCTCCTTGTTCCTGATACCGATGTAGAAGATGGCGAGGTTGTCCAGCTTCACGTTCTTACCGGCGAGCAGCAGCTCCTTGATGTGTACCACGGCATCGGTCAGGATACCCTGAATGGTGCCGGCAGAGAAAGGCGAGTTGTAGGTGTGCATCTGTTCGGCTAGCGCCTCCAGGTCCACGGTCTCGCTTACATGAGGCTTGGCATAGTACTTGCCGTAGGCCTTCTCGTTCTTCACGTTGTTGTTCTTCTTCAAATCGTATTCGATCATAGGCTTTTAAATGAATTGAAAGTTTGTAAATTCCGTCTGTGCTGAGCACTGGCGGAGTCATCATTCTGATTGACGATGCAAAGATACAACATGCCGGAGAACCCATCATACGATGCATATACGATGGCAGTACGATATGCCCCGATATGCACAGAACCACTTACGGCTCGCCCAGATATTCATAGATAAGCAGCGCCATGCGCATGCTGAATGTCTTGTCGCGGGGGTGATAACCCTCGTATTCCAGAGCCGCTACCAGCGGCTGACAGCGGTTGATCATCCTCATCAGATGGTTCACCGCCACATGATTCGATTGACTTGGAAAGTAGAGCTTGGCAAGCTCGAACTTATTATATATCTTGATTTTCATGACGATTTAAAAAAGCAAATTATAATAATAGTTCTTAATTAAGTTTAGTCAGGAGTCACTGGGAAGTGACTGCTGACGTTACTGTGAAGTAGCACGGACGTCACTGAGAGAGCGGCAGAAGCATTCTGGCATATCGTCAGAACGTCACTGACCACCTCTCGGAACGTCACTTACTTCCTCTCAGAACGTCACTGGCTATCTTTCAGAACGTCACTTCTTGTTCTTGCCGTCATCGGCATCAGACTTCTGATTGTCTTTATCGTCATCAGATATCTTCTTGCCGTCATCTGAAGAATCAGACTTCTTTTTCTTGGAGTCTTCCCATTCCTTAGGCGACACGATGGAGTCGGTCTTGATTTCGCCGGTATCCTTCTCGATGACAATCCAGCCGTTGCCCTTCGACTTGTGCAGCTTCTTGAAGCCCAGTCGGAGCATGATGCTGGCTAGGTTCTGCTGGAAGAAGTTGCGGCTCAGGGCAGGGCAACCGCCTATGCGCTCCATGATCTCGGCTGAATAGCGGAACTTCACAAACTTAGGGTCGATGCCGTCTTCCGGAACCCGGTAGAGGCGCAGTATCTGATCCTCCATATAGTTGGAAATCATAAACATCTTGTTGTGATCGCGCATCACCTCGATGTCATCATAGGTAAGCCAGAACACCCACCCATCTTCGTGGTTCTTCTTGCGCTTCATCACTTCCTTGCCCAGCGCCACTGCCTGCGCATAGACGTGCTGGTAGTCGATGGGGTGGTCTATAGGACTCTCGATGGAGTCTATCTGCCAGGGTGAGTAGCGGCGGTTTTCCTCGTCGCTGATAATCTGCACGCTGTTGCTGGTGCCGCAGAGGGCAGCACGATGGGGCAGCTCCGTGCGATACTTGTCGTAAGGACGGCGGATGGAGAAATAGAGCTTGGTAACGCAGCTCTTGAAGGCGCTCAGGTTCTTGCCGAATGCCGTCTCAAACTCGTCGAGGCACATCAGAGCCTTGCTCGAAAACGCCTCCATGAAGTCCTTGTCGGTATAGCATGCCGTAGACTCATTGATGAAATAAGATCTGAGCACGGCAGGCAGCAGCATGTTGAAGAAGGTGGTCTTGAAGATGCCGCCCTTGCCCACGAAGATGAGCACGGTCTGGCTCACCACGCTCTTGGTAACCCAGGAAACCACCATCGCCACAAACCACTTCTTGAAGAAATACTTGAAGTCTTCCATCGTATGATGGTAGCCGGCTATCTCGCTTACGTGGATGCGCTCGGCTAGTTGGTCGATATAGTCTGTCTGGCCGTCCCATTCGGGCAGGCTTCGCAGATATTCATCAAACGGGTCGTACGCATCGCTGAAGTCGCTGTTGATGATGGCATGCAGTCGGGGCATCTGCACATGCAGTCCGTCCTCGTCCATCTCGATCCAGAGCGAGTTCTCGATGTTGTCGTCCATGCGCGTCCAGCGCGGGAACTTGCCGGTGAGCGGATTCTGGCAGCAGATTTCATAGAAACCCGTCACCTCGTTGTGGTGGAATCGGTAGCGCATGATGAGCCACTGCTTCACTGCCTTGGTAGAAGGGTTCTTGCCATACGATTCGCCCTTGCGCATGAAGTGCCAGGTGCCGCGCAGTTCCTGGTGCTTGTAGCACTGCTGCATGATGCTGGCCGTCTTGGGATACTGCGTACCGAATTCACGGTCGGCATAGTCTGTGGCCTCCTTCTGGTCGATGTCGTATCTTACGCACACCAGTCCGAAGTGGTACACATAGTCGTTGTGGGTACCGGTGCCGAAAAACTTGCCCCACGATTCCAGCAGGTTCTTGATGTGGTCGGCGGCTTCCTCCATGGTAGGAATGCCCTTGCTGAGCTTCACCATCTTCTGGCTGGCAGGCTTGCGTCGGCTGCTGCGTTTGGCATACTTTTCTATCGTAGCCTTCTTGGTGTAGAGTCTCTTCAGATCCTTGGAGTCGGCGGCGAAAGCCTCGGCATCCCAGTTGAAGAAGGCAGTAGGGTCGTTGGCGAGTCCGCACATGCGGGTAATGTCGCAGCACTTCTCGTCGGCAGGTACGCCAAGCAGACGGGAGAAGTAATCCATCGCCTTGCGCACCATCACGTCGGTATATCACCATTACAGCGTAAGGTTTTAACACATTAAGTATTTACCTTTGCATCCGAATTCTTAAAAATCAGAATTATGGAAACAAAGGAATACTTCGAAAAGGTGATGCAGGACTTTAACCAG